>Ga0098054_1000125_pt1 | contig 80236 bp, 67 predicted proteins | sample 16_taG_FD_75048 | JGI IMG/M metagenome (GOLD analysis project Ga0098054, IMG submission 75048) | Marine viral communities from the Subarctic Pacific Ocean - 16_ETSP_OMZ_AT15313 metaG | ecosystem: Environmental > Aquatic > Marine > Oceanic | place: Pacific Ocean | collected 2015-01-18
GCGGGGATTATCAATGTTGACGGAATCAAAAGTTCCACTGGTAACCTTAACCTTACTCCGCTCTTTTGTTCTTTCTGATTTAATATTTAAAGTTAACTGTTTTAATTAAAATCAAACTTAAGATGGTAACCGTTGCACAACCCCTTAATTCCGTAAAAGCTGACCCCGTTTAAGAAGAACTGAGGTAAAAAACAACATATTTCTTCATTAATTTTTGACATTATTATTCTAGGCTTACAGATTGAAAGATGGATCTATAAGCTATTCTTTTGTTTGAATTTCAATTATTTTACTGCAAGTATCGAGACAAAATCGGCATCATAAGGAAGCCCTGACTTTGCGATAGCAAAACACTGTTTCAGCAACTTATTGACCACCGCTAAAATTGAAAATCATTATATTTATATTTTAGCCGAAGGATTTATAGGTTTTTATAAGCCATTCCAAAACATTTAAAACAGTGAAAACCAACAGACAAACAACGCCCATTTTTGCACGCTTCCATTCTAAAATTCCACTCATCATTGCACTTGCCCTTATGCTTGGCTTAGGTACTGGGGCCTTTGCACAGCAAACCATGGATGCGGACTCCATTACTACACAACCTTCCCAAAATCCCGAAATTCAGGTGGTTCCTATGGGAGATACCATCAGGGAACTCCCCACTGGATTGCCCTTCGCAGCCTTTGATGCTGGCGGAGCAAAAGAAAAGGAATTGGAGGACTTTATAAACGAACAGTACGTAGCTGGCCTTCTAGTTTTACAAAATGGTAAGGTACGCCTGGAACGTTATGCGCTGGACCATAATGCTACCAATCTTTGGTCGTCTTTGTCCGTTGCAAAATCGGTAACAAGTACACTGCTTGGCGTGGCCATTAAGGATGGGTACATTAAGAGCATTGACGATCCTGTAACAGATTATTTGCCCGAGTTAAAGGGAAGCGCCTGGGAGGGTGTAAAAATCCGTCATCTCGTTACCATGACCAGCGGGATAAAATGGAATGAAAACTACACCGATGCGGATTCAGACATTGCCTTATTCGATACATATAAACCTGAGGATGGCGTAAAAGCCATTGTTGGCTATATGCGCCAATTGCGGGCCGAGAACGAACCTGGAAAAAAATTCAATTACAGTACTGGTGAAACGCACCTGCTGGGTGCCCTTATAAGTGCGGCTACGGGTCAGAGCCTCTCGCACTATCTTTCGTCCAAAATCTGGGCTCCCTATGGCATGGAGCAATCCGCCAACTGGCGACTGGACGGTACGGGACAGGAAATGGCAGGCTGTTGTCTTCAAATGCGGCTCCGCGATTTTGGAAGGTTCGGACAATTTGTACTCGAGGACGGCTACATCAATGGAACGCAAATTGTTCCCGATGATTGGTTTAAGGAAGCAACCCAAATACATATGCTCTTATGGCCCGGGGGAGGCTATGGCTTTGGGTGGTGGATTTTTGATGCCAATAGTTTTCAAGCCATGGGAATTTACGGGCAGCTTATTTATATAAACCCATCAAGAAACCTTGTAATTGCAATCAACAGTGCCTGGCCGGAAGCCGATAGCAACGTTCGGCATTATGCGGTCGCCCGCTTTTTAAAATCCGTTACCGACGAGATTGATAAGGAGTAAAAGGCAATACCTCAATAATTTATTTGATTTTAAGCCTAAATAACTGCTTCAAATTATCCTCTTTCCGGAGAAGATTTATTAATAGTTAGCCATCATTCTTTCAGTGATAATAGACTAGTGCAGATTGAAAAAATTAGGGAATGCATAAATAAATGAGTCCAATAAAGGCTATAATCAATCCCCTCACTCCACCCTTTCAAACTTCAGATCCTGATAGTCGTAACTAAAATCGGTTAAAGGTGAGATAGCGGTCATAGCAAACCCTTTGGCCCTCCCTTCGGTATCTAGGGAAAAGTTTACAAAAGCATCGGCCTTTAAAGAGGCATCGTCCCACCGTACCACATAGGTAGTGCCTTTGTAAAAGGACATTGTGCCCACTAAATCCAAAGACTTTTCAGCTTTAAACCGTAAGTCTCCGTTTTGGTTGCTTATGGATACTTTTCCAAACCAAGGGTCTTGGTAGGTGCCAAGTACAGCGGTAACATCTGGTTTGGGAGCTTTGCTTTTTAATTGTGTTTGCAAAGCAGTCTCCAGGGCTTTTACAATGCTGTCTTCTTGGCGTTCGCCCGCTAGGCGGCGCTCGTTATATTGTTTTATCCTGTCTTCACCTTTAATATTAAAATAGCCATCCTTAATGGAATTGGTAACTGCATTAAATGCCGAACCACTCTGCTGGTTGGTGAGCACGATGATACCAAGGTCTAGCTCTGGTATCAGGGTTACTTGGCTCACAATACCCAGCAGACCGCCGGTGTGGGTAACCTGAAAATAGCCATTTACATCGCTTAAAAACCAACCCAGCCCATATGCCAAAAAGTGTGTGTTATAGGGCCCGGGACCAGTGCGCAACAGGGTTTGTGGTGTCCACATTTCGCGGTGCATTTTTTCACTAAAAAGGCTGTCTTTAAGTTGCGGACCATATTTTCCCTGATTTAATTGTGCTTGTACCCAAGTGCCCATATCGTTGATGGAGGCGTAAATACCGCCGGCCGGGGTGGCGAGTTGGGTAAAGGTATTGCCCGTAATTTCCAATTTACCATTCACTGGGGCGTGACCATCAATGCGGTTGTTATCTGCTTCAATGGCAGGAATGGAAAGCAGGGAACGGTCCATTCCCAAAGGTTTGAAGAAATTTTCTGCAATATAATCGTCATAGCTTTTGCCGGACACCCTCGCCACGATTTCCCCCGCCACTATATACAGCAGGTTGTCATAATCAAACTTAGAGCGGAAGGACGAAACTGGTTTTAGGTACCTAAGGTTGTGGATCATTTCAGCTTTAGTGGTTGTATTGTTTGCCGGAAAAATCATCAAATCGCCTGCGCCGAGACCCAAACCACTGCGGTGGGTTACCAAGTCGCGTATAGTAAATTCAGCAGTTACGTAAGGATCGTAAAGTTTAAATTCAGGGATAACGTCCGTTACCTTTGTATCCCAGGTTATTTTGCCCTGGTCTATTAACTGCGCAAGTGCGGCAGTTGTAAACGCCTTGGTGTTTGAAGCTACACCAAAAAGTGTGTTTTCGTTCACTTCGGCATTTGTTTTTATGGAACGTACGCCATACGTGTTTTTATGATAGATTTTACCGTCCTTCAAAACCGCTACAGCCATACCGGGCACATCAAAGGTTTTCATTGTTTTTTGAACCAAACTGTCAATTTGTGAATTGGTCAATACTTGGCAATTGGCAGAAATGGTAAAGGAAAGAAACAGTAGTAGAACCGCGCTTTTAGTGGAAAAAATAAACTTCATACGTAGGGAATATTGTTAAGGTTTTAAAGATATTAAAACTTTCAAAGCCTTTAATCTGAAAAAGGTAGAATACTTAAAAATCATTTTTAGCATTGACAGTTTTGCATTTAGTATTTTTGGGGAAGAAATTTAAAGGGATGAAAGAATTTTTTGAAACATATCAATCAGATATTCTCTACGCCTTGGGGGTAATAGGTGGCGTTTTGATATTGCATTTTGCAACCAATTTGCTCTATAAATGGTTGGTTAGGCAAGAACAGAAAAAATATCCTGGCGAATCGCCCAAGGCAATCGGCTGGATAAGAAGAATACTGAATGCCCTATGGCTGGTGTTGGGGATTATATTGTTGAGTTTTCTTTTTGTAAACGAGGAGAAGTACGAAGCGCTCCAACACAATTTTAATTTAATTCTCTATTTGGGAATCGTTTCCATAGTAACCATTGTGGGCGCTGCCTCTGCCAATATGTGGTTTAGAATGAGCATACGGAAAAAGATAGCTAATCTTGAAGACCCCACAAGTTTTAAATTTTTAAGATATGTAGCGGTAATCGGTATTTACAGTATTGGGGTGCTTTTTGCGCTATTGGCATTTCCGTCATTAAAAGGTGTGGCTCAAACTGCACTCGGCGGTGCTGGGGTTTTAGCGCTTATTGCCGGTGTGGCCTCTCAGGAAGCCTTGGCAAATCTTGTGGGCGGGGTTTTTATCATTTCCTTTAAGCCTTTTAGAATTGGCGATATTATAAAAGTTACGGATACTATGGTGGGCACGGTTACCGATATTACCCTTCGGCATACCGTAATTCGAAATTTTGAAAATAAGATGATCGTTATTCCCAATGCAATTATCAATAAAGAAAAATTGATAAACTATGATTTGGGAGAACTTAAAATCTGCGATCGCATAGAGATTGGCATTTCCTACGATAGCGATATCGATCTGGCAAAAAAGATTATGCAGGAAGAATGCACCAAGCACCCGCTTATTTTGGACAACCGTTCTGAACTTGACGTTCTGGATGGCCAGCCCATTGTTAGGGTGGCGCTTACTTCCCTAAACGATTCGTCCGTTACCATTCGGGCTTGGGTATGGGCTCGTGATTATACAGATTCCTTTGATATGCGCTGTGATTTATTGGAAAGTATTAAAAAACGGTTTGACAGCGAGGGGATTGAAATACCATTCCCTTACAGAACTTTGGTTTTCAAAAACACAGCCACGGAGCCACAAACTGCTGAAGAAAATTCTGAAAAAAAAGATAAAAAAGCATGAAATCTTGGGCACAGCGCAATGAAACTGTAATAAAAGTACTCTTTGTTATTTGCATGGTCCTGTGCATTTTGGGCTATGTAAGCAGCCCGGTTGCGCTTGTGGGCGGATTTCTATTTACATATTTTTTGGGAAACCCCTTTTTAAGCCTGAATAGCAAAGCAGTAAACTGGCTACTGAAAATAGCAGTAGTGGGTTTGGGTTTTGGAATGAATTTAAAGGAAACCTTGACGGCTGGAAAGGATGGTTTTTTACTTACCGTTTTTTCAATTGTGGCAACTTTGGTTTTGGGATATCTATTGGGAAGGTTATTAAAAATGAACCGCAAGAGCAGTCACCTTATTTCTTCGGGAACCGCTATTTGTGGGGGCAGTGCCATTGCTGCGGTTGCTCCCGTAATCAATGCCTCCCAAAAGGATATTTCCATCTCGTTGGGGGTTATTTTTTTACTGAATTCCATCGCATTGATTATTTTTCCGCCTTTGGGCCATTTGTTTGAACTGGACCAACAACAGTTTGGGCTGTGGTGCGCCATTGCCATTCACGATACCAGTTCGGTGGTGGGCGCTGCCTATACTTTTGGGGAAGAAGCGCTCAAAGTAGCCACAACGGTTAAACTGGCACGGGCGCTTTGGATTATTCCGCTTTCCCTGTTTTCGGTATTTCTATTTAAGGGGAAAGGAAAAAGTGTGAAAATCCCTTACTTTATATTCCTTTTTATCTTGGCCATTATTTTAAATAGTTATCTGCCCATACCCGAAGTTTTGACCAAGGGCATTACAAGTGTTTCAAAGTCATTATTGGTACTCACCCTCTTTTTGATAGGTGCCGGACTTTCACTCGAAAAAATAAAATCGGCGGGTTGGAAACCCATGATCCTTGGGTTTTCATTGTGGGTGTTTATTTCAGTGGGCGCCCTTTTGGTGATACTTGCGCTTTGATGGATTTTCTCGAAATTTTATGATCGCAACAATTGAGAGGTAAGGCCAGGCTCTGTCCCCACAATATATTGTGTTTTGGCCCCGATTACTTTTTGGTCGTGGTTGAGGTCTGCTAAAAGCATCGGTACCGTTAGGCCACTTTCGTCAATGTTTAATGAGATGTCTTTAAAAATGGTTATCTCAGTTGAAACGGTAATAAAGTCGTGATTGCTGAGCTGTTCTTCAGAAAAAGACACTTCTTTTTCGGGAAATTGAAAACCTTCTTTTTTAAATTCGGAATTATTTTGAAGTACTTCCATTTTGTTGAGCGTGAATACAGCTTCGGAATTTTCATAATAATCCTTTTCCGCATTATTGTCAATAGATAAATATTCTACTTTCTTTTCCATATCGACAAGTGCCACGTGCAGTGAAATTTCTTCGGGAATTAATACGATATCCTTTTTCATTTGGGGAAGCAGATTATAGGTAATGCCCACTTGGGGTTCGCGAAGTAGGGCGTGCTGCATACATTCTATTAAAAGGATATCTGCTTCAAATTCTGAGGGCACAATAAAATTTGCGGCATCGCAATGATAAATAGCTTTTATATACTCATAGGCATCAAAACCTTTGATAATTCTCTTTAAACTTTCAATGCTCACGGTATTTACTTCCAGTAAAATGAGTTGGAGTTCGGAAGGCTTAAAAAGTGCCAGTAAAGGCAAGACCAATGTTGCAAATGGCCCTGTGCCTGCATAGAGTATGGTAACGGGTTTTTTAGGATTTTTTCCCAGAACTTCCTGTACTGCGGAATGTATGCCTTTTATGAATTTATGCGTGCGCGGAACGTCCTCTATGCACATTCCTGCCCATTTGGGACCGATGGCTTTTCCGGTGGGCAACAAGATATTTTCTGAATTTATAGGAGCCTCTTGGTTTAAGCCCGAGACTTTTTCCAAAAGTAGTTTTAGTTCTTCAATGGAGCTTTTTAAAAGGTTAGCATCACCCTTTTCAGAAATTAGATTTTGAGTGATTTCGGCTAGCTTTATTTTGGCATTATTGGTAGGCATAATTTCATTTTTAACACTGCTAATATACATTTAAAAAGGGCAATTTAATTTACGTAGTACTACGTATAGGGTTTTAAGGATTATTTTATAACTTGCTTGTCAAATGTTTAAAGTTTTCTTTTTTTAAGAATAGTTGTGAAAAACTTTCCCGTAAAAGGATATAAATCTTAGAATAACTAACTAACCAAATTATGAAAAACACTACTTCGCGTAGACTTTTTATGCGCAATTCTGCTTTTGCCATAACAGGTCTAGCTGTATTAACTCCAACAATTACAAGTGCTTTTACTTCTGAAAGCCCATATTCAGGTTATAACCCATATGCTGAGACCAAAACAGATTTGAGATCTGGGGTTTTCAGTTCTAATTCGGTTGCAATTAAGGGAACCCTTTATGGTAAAGATGATGCTACTCCCTTAAAAAATGCCACTGTAGAAGTATGGCATCTTTCTCCAAACTCCTCAAAATATAGGCATCGCGCAAAACTTAAAACTGATGAACAAGGTAGGTATGAGTTTATAACCGATTTTCCAAATAAAGAGGAAGGCAAAAGTGCTCGAATTTATTTTAAAGTGTCAAGTTCAGAAAGCATTTCTTTTACAGAATTGGCTTTAACTGAACAAGGTGCTCATATTACAGGCGAGCATTGGGCCAAAAACAGAAATCTTGGCGAAAAATTATTCCCAATTAAAGAAACCTTTTTAGGGGAAACAACCATACATTTTAATCTTTCAGTCTAGTCTATTTACTAATTTAAAAAATATTTTATGTCAATTTACGATCCAACTATTGCAGAAATCTCCATGTTTGGCGGAAACTTCAACCCACGATCATGGGCCAATTGTGATGGCCAGTTATTAGCAATTTCACAGAACACGGCTTTATTTTCAATTTTAGGCACTATGTATGGTGGTGACGGTAGAACTACTTTCGGTCTTCCTGAAATGAGAGGAAGGGTGGCAGTCCACACAGGTTCCGGTCCAGGGCTTACTCCACGACAAATGGGGGAAAGGTCAGGAACAGAAACAAATACTTTAACTGTTGCACAACTCCCGTCACACGGGCATGCTATAAATGCTAAAGAAGAAGGAACCACCGATAATCCAAGTGGCGCTTTTATTGCCGGGGACGGTACAAACGCCTTTGGTGCTTCAGCAGATGTAGCAATGTCAAATACATCAGTAGCCAATACTGGTGGAGGTCAAGCAATAAACAATATGCAACCCTATATGGTAGTCCGATATATAATTGCGCTCCAAGGGGTATTTCCTTCAAGAAATTAAATAATATTTTAAATTAAGTACTATGTCAATATCAGATCCAACACTTGCAGAAATCTCTATGTTTGGAGGTAATTTTAACCCACGACAATGGGCCAATTGTGATGGCCAATTATTGCCAATCAATTCAAACCAGGCTCTTTTCTCTTTGTTGGGAACGACCTATGGAGGTGATGGCCGAACTTCATTTGGTCTTCCAGAGATGAGAGGAAGAGTTGCAATACACACGGGTTCTGGTCCTGGCCTTACTCCCCGTCAAATGGGTCAAAAATCTGGTGCAGAGACCAATACCTTAATCATTGCACAAATGCCATCACACGGGCATGCTATAAATGCGAAAGCTGAAGGAACTACTGATGACCCGAACGGTGCTTTTATTGCCGGGGACGGTACAAATGCATTTGGTGTTTCTTCTGATGAGGCAATGTCAAATACATCAGTAGCCAATACTGGAGGAGGCCAAGCAATAAACAATATGCAGCCCTATATGGTAGTTCGCTATATAATTGCGCTACAAGGAGTATTTCCTTCAAGGAATTAACAATATCCAATTAATAAATCTCCCCAGATTTGACTTAACCAAAACTCTAAAAATTATGAAAAAAACTACCCTATTAATTTTATTTCTCTTTGCTACTTTTTTTGGCAATAGCCAAACGGCGTTAACTGCGGGAGATATTGCTTTTGTTGGAAGTAATTCTGATGGAGCAACAAATACAGATGATACCGTAGCCTTTGTTCTTTTGAAAGATATTGATGCTGCGACTACTATTATTTTTACCGATATGGGATGGAATGATGGCACCGGATTTTTTGCCACCAATGGTGACGGCGAATTTACATGGACTTCCGGTGTGGCCAGAACAGCTGGAGAAGTTGTAACCATAGATATGGGACCCCTATTTCCAGCAGCTTTCAGTAGTATTGGCGATCAGCTTTTTGCTATCCAAGGCTCAACTGCAGCACCCATATTTATAGCTGGATTACAATATAACGATGCCACTGGGGATGATGCAAACTGGGATGGTGCTGCAACTTCAAATTCTACATCGGCACTTCCAAATGCTTTGATTACGGGTAGTACTGCCGTAAGATTAGTTCCTGAATCAGATAACTGGCAATTCAGCTGTACAATTGCTGGGGGACCAGTTACTGGAACAGCCGCTCAAATACGAGCTATTGTAAACAATAGAGCAAACTGGGTAAGCGATAATACTACACCTTATAATCCAGCATTGGAAGCTGGATGTACATTTACGATTAGTACTGGGGGAGATACAACTCCACCTGTAATTACTTGCGCCCCAACACCGGCTCCAATAACAGCTGGTATTAATGGTATGGCAGCCATACCAGATTTAGTAACCGGGACTACCGCAACGGATGATGTTTCAATACCAGCAAACATAACAATTACACAAGCACCCACTGCGGGAACTATGGTTGGAGTTGGTGTATATTCAGTTGTTTTAACTGCTACAGATGAAGCTGGCAATAGTGCGACATGCACAATACCTGTAACCATAAACGAACCTCCCGCTACAACATTGAATGCGGGTGATATTGCCTTCGTAGGTTTTAACCTAGATGGAAATGATGGTTTTGCATTTATAATTTTGAAAGATATAATTGCGGGAACAAATATAAAATTCACAGATTGTGGTATTTCAAATCCAAATACAATTACGTGCGTAGGTGCAGGCGATGGCAGTGCAACTTGGTACGCTCCTTCTGCAATGAATGCGGGAGATATTGTTACTTTACCAGGAAGTTTTATGGCGGGAAGTGTTTTATCTTCTATTGGTGATCAATTATTTGCTTATCAAGGCACAGCGGCATCACCAACTTTTATTACTGGAGTTCACAGTAATGTAGACCCAGGTGTAACTACAGATGCCGATTGGGACGGAGCAAATACTTCAAACACCACAACAGCATTACCAGATCAATTGACCAATGGCGTAAATGCTATTAGGCTTTATGTTGCAGGCACTCCTGAAACAGAAGTGGACAACTGGCAGTTTGATTGTAGCGCGGTGCCTGGTGGATTTCCTATTACAGGTACGGCTAGTGAATTAGCAGCAATAATCAATGACATCCAATATTGGATTAATAATGATACTGCTGAATTTGTTCCTACTGCGCAATCCGGATGTATTTATACTATATTGCCTGATGATACGGAACCACCCGTGGCAGTATGTCAAAATATTACTGTACAACTTGATGCTTCCGGCTCAGTAACTATTGCTGCTACCGATGTGGATGGCGGCTCAACCGACAATGTTGGGATCGTTTCTTATTCAATAGACATTGATACTTTTAGTTGTGCAGAAGTTGGTCCTAACACAGTTACACTTACTGTAACCGATGCAGCGGGCAATTCTGATACTTGTACAGCTACAGTAACCGTTGAAGATAACATAGCGCCTACTGCAGTTTGTCAAAATATAACCTTGCAGCTAGATGCTACCGGAAATGTAATAATTACCGCATCAGATATAGATAATGGTTCAACAGATAATTGTGGAATTACTTCATTAAGCGTTTCTCCAGCATCTTTTACTTGCGCAGATATTGGCGCCAATACGGTAACCTTGACTGTAACCGATGTAAACGGAAATAATTCAACCTGTACTGCTACTGTAACCGTGGAAGACAATGTTGCTCCTACGGCAACTTGCCAACCCTTTACGGCACAACTTGACGCAAACGGTACCGTTACAATTACGGGTGCTGATGTAGATGGAGGCTCAGCAGACGCCTGTGGAATTGCTTCACTTTCAGTCTCTCCAGATACATTTTCCTGTGCCGACATTGGCGCTAATACAGTAACATTAACAGTTACAGATAATAATGGCAATATTTCTACCTGTACAACTACGGTAACTGTAGAAGACAATATCGCACCAACAATTACTTGTCCTGGGGATTTTATAGTTGATAATGATCCTGGCATTTGTGGGGCTGTAGTGAATTATACAGTAACAACTGCAGATAATTGTAGCTCTGGAGGTCCAGTTTCACAAACCTTTACATATTCAGGTAGCGTCCAAAATTGGACTGTACCTGCGGGTGTTACTTCTATTATGATTGAAGCATTTGGCGCGCAAGGAGAATCTGGGGTAGGTGGAATTGTTGGTATTGGTGGCTTGGGAGCTATGGCGAGCGGAGAACTTTCGGTAACACCTGGTGAAGTGTTGTCAATATACGTAGGAGGAAGCGATGGTTTTAATGGAGGCGGTAGCCCAGGAGTTAGTGGTCCTAATACTTCAGGTCACGGTGGAGGAGCTAGTGATATAAGAACAACTCCTGGAACTGTAAATGATAGAATTCTCGTTGCCGCAGGCGGCGGTGGTGGAGCTGGAGGTCCTCAAGGATCTTGTGCGTCCGGTCCCGGAGGAAACGGCGGAAATGGTGGTGATATTAGTTTAGGAGGTTCCGGAATTACCGGAAGTGGATGTGGTCCTGGAGGAACTGGAGGCATTGGCGCAACCGATACAATGGGCGGAAACGGCGGAACTGGAAACACTAACTGCGGTGATACTGGAGGCCCAGGAATTAATGGTGTTTTAGCCATTGGTGGAAATGGCGGTGATGGAAAAATAGGATGTTCTGGTTTTACTGGTTCTGGCGGCGGTGGCGGCGGCGGTGGCTATTATGCTGGCGGCGGAGGCGGCGGCGGTGCTGGTGGTGGCGGCGGTGCTTGGTCAGGCGGTGGCGGTGCTGGTGGAACTTCTTATATAGGAGGTGTAAATAACGGAACTGCAACTGCAGGAGTGAGATCTGGCAATGGTGAAATTACAATTACTTGGAATGCGGCATTGACCCCTACCCAAACAGCTGGTCTTCCTAGTGGAAGTACTTTCCCAATTGGAACTACAACCAATACTTTTATAGTAACCGATAGTTCAGGAAACACTGCAACTTGTAGTTTTGACGTTACGGTAAATGATACCGAAGCCCCAGCAATTACCTGCCCTGGAAATATTATCCAAAGCAATGATCCTGGAGTTTGTGGTGCTGTGATAACATATACGGCTCCTGTTGGAACAGACAATTGTCCAGGATCAACCACAGTGCAAACTGCTGGTTTGGCATCAGGTGAAACATTTCCTATAGGAACGACTACTAATACATTTGTAGTTACTGATGCCTCTGGTAATACAGCAACTTGTAGTTTTGATGTAACAATAAACGATAACGAAGCACCAGTAGCCAACTGTGCCGCACCTTTCACTATTCAGTTGGATGCCAACGGAGATGCAAGCATCACGGTAGCCGACATTGATAATGGAAGTACTGATAATTGCGCTATCGCAAGTACGTCGATAGATATTACAGATTTTACCTGTGCCGATGTAGGTCCAAACACAGTCACTCTTACGGTGACGGATGTGAACGGAAACAGTTCAACTTGTACTACTATTGTAACAGTTGAGGATAATGTTTCGCCAGTGGCCAACTGCGCTGCGCCTTTCACTATCCAATTGGATGCGAACGGAATGGCGAGTATTACCGTAGCTGATATTGATAACGGAAGTACGGATGCCTGCGGAATAGCAAGTTCCTCAATAGACATAACTGATTTTGACTGCAGCAATGTAGGCCCCAATACTGTTACACTAACAGTGACCGATGTGAACGGAAACAGTTCGCAATGTACCACTATAGTAACTGTAGAGGACAGCATCCCGCCTACCATTGTCTGTCCGGGAGACATTACGGTCAATTCGGCTGCGGGCATTTGTTCAGCAGCGGTGAGCTTCCCGATGCCTTTTACATTGGACAACTGTGGAGTGGATACAGTAGTTCAAACTATGGGCGATCCGAGCGGAAGTCAATTTCCGGTGGGTGTGAACACAATTGAGTTCACCGCTACGGATGTAAACGGAAACGTGAGTATTTGTAGTTTTACCATTACCGTAATTGACAATGAGGCTCCAATAGCCATATGTCAGAACATCACCATTCAGCTCGATGCAAGTGGTAACGCCAGCATTACAGCAGCTGATGTGGATGGAGGCAGTACAGATAACTGTGGTGTGGCAAATATCTCGATAGACATTGATACATTCGATTGTTCCAATGTTGGTGACAACAATGTAATTTTAACGGTAACAGATGTAAATGGTAATATTAGTACCTGTACGGCAATTGTAACGGTTGAGGATGTTACCGCTCCGGTAGTGGTTTGTCAAGATATCACAGTAGAATTGGATCCGGTAACAGGCACCGTAACTATCGCGGGAACGGATATAGACAACGGAAGCACAGATGCTTGTGGTATCGCCAGTTACGACCTTGATATCGATACTTTCGATTGTTCAAACATAGGAGACAACACTGTAATATTGACTGTAACGGATGTTAATGGAAACACTGCAACCTGCACCGCTATAGTAACTGTGGAAGACAATACCAGCCCTGTACTTGTTTGCCAAGACTTCACTTTGGAACTAGGTGCCGATGGTACAGCCACACTGGACCCAACAGATGTAATAGCATCCAACGATGATGCTTGTGGCATCTTTACCGTCGCTGTGGACATAACACAGTTTAGTTGTGCAGATATCGGTACGCCGGTGACTGTACAAGTGTTTAGCCAGGATAACAACGGAAACCTTTCTACCTGTACTGCGGTTGTAACGGTTGTTGATATCTTAGCGCCTGTTATTACTTGTCCTGCAGACCACACAGTTGATCCTGGACCTGGAAACATTTTCTATATTTTACCAGATTATTTCGCGACAGGCGAAGCAACTGCATTAGATAACTGTACCGAACCTATTACTTTAACAACACAGAATCCAGCTCCGGGAACACCGCTACCTGATGGTACGTATACCATCACGCTAACGGCAACGGACGAATACGGAAATATGGCTACCTGTGATTTCGAACTTATCGTAGAGAGTGTACTTGGAATAGGCGACAACCATCAAAATCTTGGAAGCATATCGATTTATCCTAATCCTGCTAAAAATATTCTGAACATTAGTAACCCACAGAATATGGAACTGGAAAGATTGGAAATTTATGACCTAAGAGGCAGATTGGTTAAAACCGAAAATCTACGCGGTATGGGTACTGTTAAGCCTATAGATATTCACCAACTTGCAGCTGCTTCTTATTACGTTAAGATTAAAGGCAAATATGGAGAAACAACGAAACGTTTATTAAAAGAATAATATTTCATAATTGTTGATTGTTAGAATGAAGTCGTCCGGAAATTTTCCGGACGATTTTTTTTATAGTTATGGTGGGAAGTGAAAAACCGTTTCAAGTAATAAGCACTTAAAACGGTTTTGAAAATATTTAAATAGAAACTTTATAATTGCAGAATTTTAGTCAAAATCCTCAAAGTCAAATTTTTGACCACCAACGGATACTTCAGCCATTAAACCTTCCTTAGGAAGTGTAAATACGGCAACTCCATCTGTATAGGTGATATTAAAAGAAGGCGGGGCTTGATTTACTGCAATAGCAGAAACATTTGATCCAAAACTAAAATCGTCATCCATAAATTCCTGAACAGCCTTATCTGTTTTGAAAAAAATAATTTCACTGTAAGCTTTTCCTCCTATCTGTGCGCCAACGTCCAATTGCTTCAAGTTTGCCATCCCTACCAATACTCCTCGCTCATATACAGCACCATTTCCAGAGGCGGCTCCCACAATTAGGGCGCCTTTTCCAACATTTGGAAAAATAGCATATGCCTTTGCATCATCAAAATAGCCCTGCATTTTTGGATTGGCTTCTAAAAAAGCAGCTTTTGCTTTTTCGGCATCATTAATTACTTTTTTGTCGTCTGCATTTTGTGCAAATAATGTGATACTAAAAAACAGCATCATCATCATTAAAAGGTTTTTCGTTTTCATAATAAAGTAGTTTTTTTGTTTGAGTTTTAAATATACCTTATAAACGAAACCACCTGGGTTAAAGGAGTGTTACATTATATATAATGATTTGCCAAATTAAAGTCCACAGAGACTTATGCAGTTAATATTCATAAAATTTAAATAATTTATTTAATGTCCTTTTTAACTAAAAGATAAAAGTCATTGTCTAGCGGAAGGTATCCTTGGTCGTATAGGTAGAAATAGGTAGAACCCGTTTTAGTGGTATAGATTCCAGTAAAGTAGTCAAAACTGAAACCCATTCGCGCAAGTTTATCTTTTGTGGTTTTCGTCTTGTCTTCAGTGTTTAGTTTTTCTAAAATCCTGTAATTTTTCCGAAGACGGTTATTGATGTTTCTCACCAGGTTTTTGTTATCCTTATTGAGAGAATTGTTATGTGTGTTGCGGCAAGCATCGCTACAAAATTTTTTGTCGGCGCGCCCAATTATCTTATCTCCACATTCCGGACAGGTTCTTTCCATAACCTAAAGATAAAATTTTTATTTTAAAATTTAATTTGAAACAGGCTCTTCCACTTCAGATTTTTTCTTGATATGAAATCTATAAATTGCTTCCAACTTAAAGAATATTCCTCCGTTTAGAGAAGGATTCAACTGGGTTCGGTCATCGCCAAAGCTAAAAGCGGAAACACCCAAATCCATTTTTTCTCCCTCGGCATACATTTCATAATTATTGCTGGAATAGCCAAGCTTTGCACGTAGCAAAACACTTTCTTCCAAAGTGTTAAACTGCAGATAGCCCGCAAATTCCAACGAGCTGAGGTCAGCGTAAAGCGTGGGAAGATTTTCATAATGCACCTTATAGCTGCGTCCAATCCCGAAGTAATCCATCCCAACGGTAGTGATGCCAAGCTTATAACTTACATCTGCAGAAATGGGCAAGCTCATATCCATCTCAAAACGTTTGTTTGGACTCAAATAGTACCAGCCCAAAATGGGGGTGGTAAAAAGGCCGAATGCTTCCTGAGAGGCATAAATGCCGAAGCGATATTTAAGGTTTTCGTTTTTCTTCAGTTTCAGCAAAGCGAAACCACCCAAATAAAAATCATCTCCCGAAATATTTTTATAATCGGAAGCTATTTTAGGAAGTAGAACAATGGTAGTACTCCATTTATCAGACCAAGTGGAAGCCATGCCCAACTTTAAATTTGTGCTGTACAGACTAGTATATTCGGCCTCGGGAAAAAGTTGCAAATTGTTTCTACTGAAATCTGCTCCCGTTATCAAGGCGTGATTTTCATTAAGAACAACCGGAAACGTGAAACCAACATCTAAAAACTTCACATAGGTACTACTATCGGTTCCTTCAAAATTATTGTTGAACGTTTGTCCGTAGCCAACTCGAAAGATATCTACATATTCCTGCGCGGAAAGGCTTATAGAAAATAGGAAAACGAGAAGTAGGAGTTTTTTCAAGTGTTTGAATAGCTGTTAAAAAGCAAACCACGTTTCCATGATATTGTCGGTTTGTTCATTTGGATGAAAAAACTCGTTGCTTTTGGAATTGTACCTATATTCTTTACTCCATTCGGGAAAATTCTCTGCCAATTGCTTTATGGAATCACAAACATACTCTACTTCTGTCGTGGTGGTGGTTGGGTGAATGGACATGCGTATCCAGCCCGGTTTGTGGGTTAAGTCGCCCCCATCAATTTCACAAGTAATGTTGTTCGAGGTTTCTTGGTCCACGTGTAGCAAATAGTGACCATACGTACCCGCGCAGGAGCAGCCGCCGCGGGTTTGTATCCCAAAACGGTCATTGAGCAATTTTACACCCAGATTGAAGTGAAGGTCGTCAATATAAAAGCTAATAACAGCAAGCCTGTCATGTGTTTGCGGTGCCAAAATTTTAAGGTTGGGGACGTTGCCAAGTTTTTCAAAAACGATATCCAAAAGCTCGTGTTCACGTTGCAAAATATTTTCGACTCCCATTTTTTCTTTCAGCTTTATAGAAAGCGCTGTACGAATGGTTTGCAAAAAACCAGGGGTTCCACCGTCTTCACGGGTTTCGATATCGTCAATATATTTGTGGTTCCCCCAGGGGTTTGTCCACGAAACAGTACCGCCGCCAGGATTATCAGGAATAGTGTTTTTATAAAGATTATTGTTAAAAATAAGCACGCCGCTAGAGCCCGGTCCGCCCAAAAATTTATGAGGCGAAAAGAAAATTGCATCCAAATGTGCACCTTCTTCCCCAGGGTGCATATCTATTGAAATATAGGGAGCCGAACACGCAAAATCTACAAAGCAAAGTCCGCCGTTTTGGTGCATCAATTTTGCAATTTTGTGGTAGGGTGTTTGTATTCCCGTTACGTTTGAACAGCCAGTAACAGCAGCAATTTTAATGGGATGGTCTTTATATTTTTTAACCGTTTGGGTAAAAGTTTTCATACACACCAAAACATTGTCGTTTGGTGGAATTACCACAACAGTACCAATAGTCTCCAGCCAGGAAGTCTGGTTGCTGTGATGCTCCATGTGGGTTACAAAAATTACCGGTCTAATTTCATCGGGAATTTTGGTGTAGGGTTTTATGTTTTCAGGAATCTTCAAGCCCAAAATACGCTGAAACTTATTGATGGCGCCAGTCATTCCACTTTCGCAAGTTATGAGAACATCGTTCTCATTGGCGTTCACGTGCTTTTTTATAATATTTCGTGCTTGGTGATAGGCTTTGGTCATTGCCGTTCCCGTTACCGAAGTTTCCGTGTGCGTATTTGCAACGAAAGGGCCAAAATCCTTAAGCATTTTTTCTTCTATTGGAGCGTACAAGCGTCCGCTTGCCGTCCAGTCGGTATAAATAATTTTTTTTCTTCCGAAAGGGGAATCAAATTCTTGGTCAATGCCCACGATGTTCTTTCGGAAAGGCTCAAAATACTTTTCCAATGCTGTAGTCTTCAATTTTTCTTCCGAAGAAATCATTATTCCGAGTTTTAAAAATTACTTAAAATTAAGCAATATTGCTTAAAATTAGCTGGTTATGGCGTTCTATTTCTTAAAAGCGGCAACTCCTTTTTGTAACCAATCGTAATATTCCTCAACGTCGGGGGTGTAACCCACGGGATCGATAAGGTTTTCTTCGTTGTGACCCATCAAAACGTAGAAGGGTTGCGCGTTCGCTTTGTATTTCAAAATCTGGAATTCACTCCATTTCTGACCAATATAGCGCAATTTCTTCCCAGATATTTTTGAAATCACTTCTTCGCCATCCGGAAGCGGACGTTTATCGTCAACATAAAGCGAAATTAAGACTATGTCTTCCTTAAGAAGATTTAATATTTTTGGTTCGCTCCAAACGCGTTCTTCCATTTTTCGGCAGTTTACGCAGGCGTGACCGGTAAAATCAATCAATACCGGTTTTCCTATTTTTTTTGCATACGCTAAACCAACTTCATAATCATGGAATGAAATAATATCGTGAGGGCCTAAGTATGCTCCTTCCGGAAACTTTTCATTTGTGGAAGTACCTCCGCCACTACCTAACTTTGTGTAGCCCACCCCGTATGGAGATTCGCTATAATTCATTGCTGGCGGGAAACCGCTAATTAGTTTCAACGGTGCACCCCAAAGACCTGGAATCATATAAACCGTAAATGCTAAAACTACAAGCCCGAGACTTAACCTTCCCACGGAAATATGTGATAATGGAGAGTCGTGGGGCAATTTTATTTTTCCGAAGAGATACAACGCCAAAGCACCGAATATTGCAATCCAAATAGCTAAGAAAACTTCTCTTTCAAGCCAATGAAGTTGAAGTACAAGATCTGCATTTGATAAAAACTTAAAAGCCAGCGCCAACTCCAAAAAACCCAAAAAAACTTTTACGGTGTTTAGCCATCCGCCAGACTTTGGAAGTGAATTCATCCACCCAGGAAAAGCCGCAAAAAGCGCGAAGGGCAATGCCAGAGCCAATGAAAAACCGAACATTCCCACAAAAGGTGCTATCCCTCCTTTGGAGGCGGCTTCTACCAATAAATAACCAATAATAGGTCCCGTACAGGAAAAGGAAACAATGGCCAGAGCAAGCGCCATAAAAAATATACCAATCATCCCGCCCCTATCGGCCTGCTTGTCGGCCTTGGTAGCCCAAGAGCTGGGAAGGGTAATTTCATAGGCTCCCAAAAATGAGAAGGCGAAGAAAATGATAAGCAAGAAAAAGATGATGTTGAACCAGACATTTGTGGAAAGCGCATTGAGAGCATCAGCACCAAAGATTGCGGTTACAATAGCCCCCAAAACCACGTAAATTACGATTATAGCAATGCCGTAAATAATAGCGTTTTTAATACCCGCTGCCTTAGATTTGCTTTGTTTTGTAAAAAAGCTCACGGTCATTGGGATCATGGGGAAAACACAGGGGGTTAATAGGGCAGTAAAACCGAATAAGAATGCAACAATAAAAATAGTCCAAAGTCCTTTTTTATCTTGTTTTTTATTTTGTTCAAGAGCCGTAAGTGATTCGTCTGAAGCTGCTTTAACAGTGTCATTTAGCACTTCATTAGTTTCTAATAAGGTATCAACCACGACAGTATCTTCCACAATTTCAGTGGATTCTTCTGATACTTTGATGTTATCAGTGTTTTTAGTGGTAACAACTGATTCAGTTTTTTGGGGCGCAGGTATCTCAAAAACTAAATCAACATAGGCAGGAGGCAAGCAGCGTGTATCATCGCAAACCATGAATTCTACCTCGCCTTTGACGGTAGTGCCTTTATTTCCGGTTAATTGTATTCGTTTTGTAAATGTTGCGCTGTTTGCAAAAAATGTAATTACCATGTCAAAGACAGGGTCGTGTTCGGTAACTCCTTTGCTTTCCTTTATTTTTCCTACAGCTTTATATGCGGCATTTTTCTCAAAAGTAAAAAGTGTTGGCAATGGCCCATCTGGTGGAACTTCCTGAGAGTAAAGATGCCATTTGTCTTCAATCGTAGCTTTTGCAATAAGATCGTATTCGGTCTCAGATATTTTTTTTACACTAGTTGACCATTTTACGGGGTCAAGTATTTGTGATTGAACTGAAGCTAGTGAAATTGTTGCAAGAAGCAGGAAAAGATATATTTTCTTCATTAGTTAACTGTATTATTGAGAAAGCTTTAAAAAGACTTCAAATTTGGGGGAAAAAATGGAGTATTCAAAATTATGAACCTTATTTAGAATAAAACCCTTAAAAATAATTTACATATTTAGATAATTTATATTCAAACCTGTTATTAATTCAAATAATATAGGCTTCTTTCTCTTTGGAAAATCAACATGCATTTCTTCAAAATTGTTTACTTTTGCAAACTTTATTGCAACACCCACATTATGAGCAAGAAATTTAAAGAATACAAAGGGCTAGACCTCCCTAAACTGGCGGAAGAAGTACTCGATTTTTGGAAAGAAGAAAACATCTTTGAGCAGAGTATTTCCATTCGCGAAGGAGCGAAACCATTTGTATTTTTTGAAGGGCCGCCGTCTGCAAATGGTCTTCCGGGAATCCATCACGTAATGGCACGTGCCATTAAGGATATCTTTTGTCGTTACAAAACCCAAAAAGGGTTTAAAGTTGACAGGAAAGCAGGCTGGGATACGCATGGTTTGCCTATTGAATTGGGCGTTGAGAAAGAACTTGGAATTACAAAGGAAGATATTGGCAAGAAAATTTCGGTGGAAGATTATAATGCGGCCTGTAAAAAAGCCGTGATGCGTTACACAGACGTGTGGAACAAAGTTACCGAAAAATACGGCTATTGGGTAGATATGAGCGATCCATACGTTACCTACGAGCCAAAATATATGGAAACCGTTTGGTGGCTTCTAAAGGAAATTTACAATAAGAATTTAATTTATAAAGGTTACACTATTCAGCCGTATTCCCCAAAAGCTGGTACAGGTTTAAGCTCTCACGAGCTTAACCAGCCGGGAACCTATCAAGATATTACAGACACAACAGTGGTTGCCCAGTTTAAGGCAATGGCCGAAACTTTGCCAGATTTTTTAGGTGTAGAGTCAAACAATATTTGGTTTTTGGCTTGGACTACCACACCTTGGACGCTGCCCAGTAATACAGCGTTAACGGTAGGTCCAAAGATTGATTACGTTTTAGTGAAAACATTTAACCAATATACCTTTCAACCCATAAATGTGATTTTGGCGAAGAGTTTGGTTGCAAGCCAATTCGCAAAGAATTATGAGGAAAAACCAAATGAGGAAATCCTGGAATCATATAAACAGGGCGATAAGGTAATTCCATATTTTATTGCAAAGGAGTTTAAAGGCACCGATTTAGTCGGAATCCGTTACGAACAGCTTTTGGATTATGCAAAGCCACACGACAATCCCGAAAATGCTTTTAGGGTAATTGCTGGCGATTTTGTTACTACTGAAGACGGAACGGGAATCGTTCACACCGCGCCAACCTTTGGTGCCGATGATGCCAAGGTTGCAAAAGAAGCGACGCCGGAAGTGCCGCCAATGCTGGTAAAAGACGAAAATGGAAATCTGGTTCCACTTGTGGATTTGCAAGGAAAATTCCGTCCCGAAATGAAGGAGCTTGCCGGTAAATATGTAAAGAACGAATATTACGAAGATTCCGCAGTTCCTGAAAAATCAGTTGACGTTGAAATTGCAATAAAACTGAAGACCGAAAACAAAGCCTTCAAGGTTGAGAAATACTTGCACAGCTATCCAAACTGTTGGCGTACCGATAAACCAATTTTATACTATCCACTTGATTCTTGGTTTATAAAGGTTACAGATTTCCGTGATAGAATGTTCGAGCTCAACAAAGAAATAAACTGGAAACCCAAAGCAACCGGCGAAGGAAGATTTGGAAACTGGCTTGCAAACGCAAATGATTGGAACCTTTCGCGTTCGCGCTATTGGGGAATTCCGTTGCCGATTTGGAGAACGGATGATGGAAAGGAAGAAATAATCATCGGTTCTGTGGAAGAATTGAAAGCCGAAATGCAGAAAGCTGTTACAGCTGGATTCATGGAAAAAGATATTTTTGAAGGTTTCAAAGCAAACGATTTTTCCGAAGAAAATTATTCAAAAGTTGATCTACATAAAAACATAGTGGATGGCATAACGCTCGTTTCCCCACTTGGAAAACCCATGAAGCGCGAAGCCGACCTGATAGACGTTTGGTTTGACAGCGGAAGCATGCCCTACGCGCAGTGGCATTATCCTTTCGAAAACAAGGAAAAGGTTGAAAACACTTGGAGAAAAGCAGATTTTATAGCTGAAGGAGTTGATCAAACCCGTGGTTGGTTTTATACTTTGCATGCAATAGCCACCATGATTTTTGACGACGTTGCCTATAAAAACGTAGTTTCCAACGGACTTGTTTTGGACAAAAACGGACAGAAAATGAGCAAGCGTCTCGGCAATGCCGTAGATCCTTTTGAAACCTTGGACGTTTTCGGTCCCGATGCTACGCGCTGGTATATGATTAGTAACGCCAATCCGTGGGATAACCTAAAATTTGACCAAGACGGAATTTCAGAAGTGCGCAATAAATTCTTCGGAACACTATACAATACCTATAGTTTTTTCAGCCTTTACGCCAATCTCGATAATTTTGAGTATATTGAAAAAGACCTTCCGCTGGAAAAACGTCCGGAGATTGACCGTTGGATACTTTCAGAATTGCACACGCTCATCCAAAAAGTAGATGACTATTACGCAGATTATGAACCTACCAGGGCTACGCGTGCAATTTCAGAATTTGTGCAGGAAAATTTGAGCAACTGGTTTGTTCGTTTAAGTAGAAGAAGGTATTGGAAAAGCACTAATAACGACGATAAAATTTCTGCTTACCAAGTACTGTATACTTGTTTGGAAACCGTTGCAAAGCTTGGCGCTCCCGTAGCTCCGTTCTTTATGGATCGACTCTATAAGGACTTAACGGCCGGAACTTCAAAAGAAGGTATGGAATCGGTACATTTAACCGATTTTCCAAAGGCAGACGTTTCGTTCATTGATAAAAAGTTGGAACACAAAATGCAGAAAGCGCAAACAATATCCTCCTTGGTGCTTTCGTTACGACAAAGAGAGAAGATAAAAGTGCGCCAGCCACTTCAAAAAATTATGATTCCTGTTTTGGAAGTTTCTGAAAAAGAAGAAATACTGGCGGTTTCAGAATTGATAAAAAGTGAAGTAAACGTAAAGGAAATAGAACTGATAGATGAAGGTTCGGGCATGCTGGTAAAGCAGATAAAGCCAGATTTTAAAGCTTTGGGCCCCCGTTTTGGAAAGGATATGAAAGCCGTGGCGGCAGCCATTTCAGCCTTTGACCAAAAACAAATTGCCACTTTGGAAAAAGATGGGGAAATATCAGTTTTTATTAACGAAAAAAATACTATTTTGGCGCTCGCTGATGTAATCATAAGCTCGCAGGATATTGAGGGCTGGCTGGTTGCAAATGCAGATGGAGTTACTGTGGCACTGGATGTTACCATAACCCCAGCGTTGCGAAATGAAGGGATATCCCGTGAATTGGTAAACAGGATACAAAACCTAAGAAAAGACAGCGGTTTTGAAGTGACAGACAGGATTGAGGTTACCCTTGAGGAAAATGAAAAACTGACGGAGGCGGTAAACCAAAACCTGAAGTATATAAAAGAAGAGACATTAACGGAAATTTTGCAATTTCAGCCACAAATTGATAAAGGAACAGAAATTGCGTTTGACGATATAGAAACACGTATAAGCATTAAAAAACATTAGATTATGACAGATACAGAAAGAACCAGATATTCCGATGCCGAGCTGGAAGAATTTAGAGCAATTTTGAACGATAAAATCAAGAAAGCAACCGAGCAGTTGGAGCTTATAAAAAGTTCATACAAAAACGACAGTAATAATGGTACCGATGATACCTCTCCTACTTTCAAGGCTTTTGATGAGGGTAGTGAAGTGATGAGTAAAGAAGCCAATTCGCAGTTGGCAATTCGTCAGGAAAAGTTTATTCGCGATCTTAAAAATGCTTTAGTACGCATTGAAAATAAAACTTATGGAGTTTGCCGCGTTACTGGAAAGTTGATAAACAAAGAGCGTTTAAAGCTTGTTCCACACGCTACCTTGAGCATCGAGGCAAAGAATTTGCAGAAATAGGCCCATCCCCAGCCCTTCCCAAAGGGAAAAGGATTAATTCTTAAAATTATTATAGCCCTGAAAATTTTTCGGGGCTTTTTTATTGTATCAAATTCTTTGTGTTCTTAGTGAAATTCTTTGCAACCTTTGTGGTTAAATTATGCGCCAAATATTCTTCATAATCGCTATAGTCTTCCTCGGATTGAAATCTTCCGTGGCCCAAAAAACCATTCACAAAGAATTCTCTTCGGATGGAATAAAAGCACTTTCCATTGTAGACGATGCCATTTTTAAAATTACGATTCATTCTTCCGAAGAAAAAGAAATCAAGCTTTCCGTGCATATTTCCGGAGAACATTCCGAGGATGTAATTATAGAGGAAAATTTAAAGAATAATAAACTTTCTTTAAAGACAGGCTTTTCCCCTTTCGTGTTTTTGGAAGACGATAAAATCGCTGCCCATAAAGTATTGGCGGTGGAAATAGTGTTGATTGTTCCAAATACAATTTCAGTTGAGGTCAAGTCTAAGTTGGCATCCATTTTTGCAAACGGAAACTTTAAAGCACTTGCTGTTTCCCTAGAAAACTCCAACTGTGAATTGAGAAATTTTTCAGGAAATGCCCATTTAAAAACTAAAGATGGCAATATAAATGTTGTTGCTGAAAGCGGTGTCTCGGGTATTGCCATTTCAATAAATGGAACCGTTGAAAATATGCTTCCCAAACGCGGAAAATTTACGGTTCAAGCCGAAAGCGTCAATGGTAATATAAGGCTGCTGCAAACCAAATAATATTGCTATTTTTGCAGCGCTCTTTGAAGCTTTAGTTACGGAGAGCCCTCGCATTGCAACGCTAAAGCGAAAGAAAAAACCTTATGAGCCTAAAAAAAGCCACTCTTATAATTATACTGATTCTATTAATAGATCAGATTTCAAAGTTTTATATCAAAACACACTTTGCTTTAGGCGATGAAATTCGAGTGTTTGATTGGTTCCGTATTCTTTTCGTTGAAAACGAAGGAATGGCATGGGGCGCAAAGATTCCTGGTGAATACGGAAAACTCTTTTTAACCCTGTTTAGAATTGTGGCTATTGCGGGAATAGGGTATTGGCTTTGGGATTCCGTTCGAAAAAATATGCCAAGCATACTGATCTTTTGTGTGGCTTTGATATTTGCGGGTGCTTTGGGCAATATTATCGATTCTGTTTTTTACGGTATTATTTTCAATGATAGCCATCATCAAGTAGCCACTTTGTTTCCCGAAGACGGCGGTTATGGAACTTTGTTTCACGGGAAAGTAGTAGATATGCTTTATTTTCCACTATATGGCGGCACTTTGCCCGAATGGGTTCCTTTTTGGGGAGGAGAGTACTTTACCTTTTTTGACCCAGTTTTTAACGTTGCAGATTCTTCAATAAGCATAGGAGTGATTTTACTGCTTATTTTCAACAAAAAAGCATTCCCGAAAAAAGAAACTGAATAATATTTAGCTTGAAGGCGCCAATAAATTAAAGGGATAAAAAGATAAATTCCGAAGTACCCAATAAAGAATTGCGGATCCAAAATATCCAAAAATAAAAAGCTTGCTATAAAAAAGCATAAACCTATGGTTTGTTTCAAAAATCCAATTGGAAATTGTGATTCCTAAGCCGTAAATTAAAACCGGTAGCGTTAAAACCATTAATGGATTAAACCGGAATGCTCCAACCACATCTCCGTGAAGCAACAAATGAATAGCCCTTTGTGAACCACATCCGGGGCAGAAAAACCCTGTTATAAAATGAAAGGGGCAGGGAATAAAAAAAGAATTTTCTGAAGGATTATAGATAAAATAAATAAGAAAAAAGCCCCCGAATAAAGTAATTAAGAGGGCTATTTTCCAAATTCTTTTAATATCCTGCAAAAGCTCCACCTAGACCGATTACCACAAAAAATATTACATAAAGCACCCAAACAATGCCTGCAGCAACAGCGCCCCAAATGGCCCATTTCTTGGCTTCATCAGCAGCTTTTTGGGCACCAACAGTATCCCCCTGTGCCCAAAGTTCCTTCACTTTCGTGGATTTAATTATTGATACTATACCGAAAGGTAGGCAACATAAAACTGTACATAAAATTGCCCAAACCAAATTATTATCTGGCGGAGGTCCCATTGGCTGATTAGTTGATTCCATAATTTTATCTAATTGGTTAATAATACTTTAGCTTATAAATATAAGCTGTTATTTTTAAATTCCATTATCTTTTTTGGTGTAATACAAAATTGTAGAGGCACATCGGTAGCTTCAAAGAAAATTTCCGGTTCGGGCTCAAAAAAGGAAAGCCCTACAAATATAGCTTCAGAATTGCACTGTTTCAAAAATCGATCGTAAAACCCTTTTCCGTAGCCGATGCGATGACCGTGGACGTCATAAGCTAAAAGCGGGACAAAAACTACATCCAGCGTTTCCGTAGAAATCTCAATACCCGAAACGGGTTCAGGAATTCCATACGCTGAAGATTTTAAAACGGTATTTTCCTGCAGTAAAAAATGTTTCATTTCTCCCGAATCAAAATCGGCTTTTGAAACAACAATGCTTTTATCCTTTCCCTGCAAAATATGCATCAAATATTCTGTGTTTACTTCTTTCTTTTCGGAAATGGGAAGAAAAATATGGTAATAGGTTTTATCCCAAATAGGAAGTTTCAAAGCCCGGTTCGCAATCTGAAGACTCATTGTTTCAACGGATTCCTCGGAAAGCTCTTCCCGAAGTTTTTTATATTTCAAACGAAGCGTTTTTTTATCAGCCATAATAATATAGAAACTCCAAATTTTAAATCCCAAATCCCAAATCCCAAATTCCAAATCCCAATAGTGTCACCCTGAACGCTCCCGAGTTATCGGCACGAAAAGCCAAATCTAAAATCATCAATCGTAAATCGTAAATCGTAAATCGTCAATCCAAAATCCTTTTCAATCTTCCATTTCCTCGTCTTCCGTATTTGCGGTATTTACGGTTGAAATATGAAAAATGGCATCCCCTTGGTTTACAATCGGCGATTGGTTTACGTTAATTATATAGCCTTCATTGGGCGAAGTAACCTTAAACCGCATTTTTCCATATGGATCTGTGATTGTTGCCAAAAATTCACCTTTTTCCACGTGCTTGTTGCAGTCAATTTTTACGTGCAGCAACCCGCTTCGGTAAGCGCGTATCCACTTACTTTTTTCGATGATTACCGTTTTGGCGTTCGGCTCAGGGGCTACGTGTCTTTTGCCCAACATATCTAAGTGGTCCAGCACGCGCAAAATGCCATCTACCCCTTCTTTCGCAATATGTTTGTTGCTTTCCCGGCTTTTTCCGCCTTCAAAAAGCAAAACGGGAATGCCCATTTTATGGCAGGTATTTCGGTACGATTTTTCAATGGTATTTGAAAAGACCGTAAAGGGAGCGTTAAAAACCTTTGCGAGCTCCAGCAATTTTTCATCGCCCGGTTTTATGCGAATCTGTGCCGCATTGAAGCGGCTGGCGCCACCGGTGTGAAAATCAAGACAATAATCGGCGTGGGGTAAAACCTTTTTGGTGAAATGATAGGCAACACGACTTGCCAACGAACCCGTTTTGGTTCCGGGAAAAACCCTGTTGAGGTCGCGCCCATCGGGGAATGAACGGTCGCCATTTAAAAAACCAAACACGTTGAGAATTGGAATACAAATAATGGTGCCGCGTTTGGGCTTGTTCAATTTTCTGGCAATGAGTTGGCGTACAATTTCCACCCCGTTTATTTCGTCTCCGTGAATGGCGGCAGTTATCAAAACTGTGGGTCCGGGAATTTTCGAACGTTCAATGATAATAGGAATTTCAATTTTGGTGGAAGTGTAAAGTTTCGCAATGCTGAAATCCACGGTTCGACTTTCGCCCAGCGCAATCCGTTCGTTTAAAATTACAATATCACGTTCTTCCTTTTTGGCCATAGTTATACGTTGCGTTCTATATATTTTATGATTGAGTTTGCGATATCCTTGCCTGTGGCTTGTTCAATGCCTTCCAAACCGGGAGATGAATTTACTTCCAAAATCAATGGCCCACGTGCCGATTGCAACATATCAACCCCAGCAATTCCAAGGCCCATGGCTTTTGCTGCCTTCAGTGCGGCGGTTTCTTCCTCATCGGTAAGTTTTATAACGGTTGCGGTTCCGCCGCGGTGCAAATTGCTCCGGAATTCGCCTTCCTTGCCCTGTCGTTTCATAGCTCCAATTACTTGGCCGTCCACAATAAATGCTCTAATATCTGCGCCTCCAGCTTCTTTTATAAATTCCTGCACGATAACCCGCGCCTGCAAATTGTTAAATGCTTCAATTACAGATTCGGCTGCTTTTCGGGTTTCCGCAAGAATTACACCAATGCCCTGCGTGCCTTCCAACAGTTTAATAATTACGGGCGCACCACCGGCTTGGTCCACTATCTCCTTTACGTTTTTGGAATAATTGGTAAAAACGGTTTTTGGCAATCCCAATCCCGCACGGGATAGAACCTGCAAGCTTCGCAATTTATCGCGTGAGCGCACCAATGCTTGACTTTCCGTAGTTGTGAAAACGCGCATCATTTCAAACTGGCGAACCACGGCAGTTCCGTAAAAAGTGACGGAAGCCCCAATACGCGGAATCACCGCATCGGTGTGGTCTAGTTTGTGGCCTTTGTAATAAATAACAGGGTTTTTCTTTTCTATTACAATATCGCACTTGGCGTGATTTATAACTTCAACGTCGTGCTTTCTTTTTTTTGCAGCTTCTACGAGGCGTTGGGTGGAATATAAATGGCTGTTTGCCGATAATATTTTGATGTTCATTGTTTGTTTTTTAGTTTGAAGGAAAGGTTGGTTTTGTTAATATCCACCATGAATTTATTGCTCAAAAAATTTCTTCCCAAAAGTACGGGAAAACGCATCTCTTCACGGTCGCTCAGTGTTAAATAAATTGGGTGGGTTTTACCAAAAAGAACAATTTCCGTTTTTATTCTATATCGCGCTTCAGATTGACCATTGCTGCTTCTTACCACTTTTACATCATATTCATCAAAAATGATTTCCTTTTCGTGGTAGCTGGGATGTTCTTCGTCCAAAAAGTTGCATTTCAGGTAGTTGTCTTCAACTTTCATGTTTTTGCAATGTATGGAAGAAGTGTAGGCGCCCGTGTCAATTTTCACTTCAATATCGAAGAGATTCAGCAATGGAAAGTCTGCCTTGTCTATTCTGCCGATGTTTCTTTTCAATGGTTTAGGGGTTTTGTAATTGCAATTTAAATAATAAAAATTCCATCCTGATAATTAATAAGGATAAAATACGAAATTACCGCCTACTGCCACTAAAAACTGCTACTTCCTATTCCGCTCAATAAACCCAATCACACTTTTTGAAACATTTTTACCCGAAGTATTCTCAATACCCTCCAGTCCCGGTGTGCTGTTGATTTCCAAAACCAAAGGCCCGTTTTTCGATTGTAGAATATCAACCCCACAAAAACCCAGATTCATTGCCTTTGCAGCTTTTATGGCAATTTTTTCCTCTGCGGAAGAGAGCGAAATCATTTCCGAAGTGCCGCCACGGTGCAAATTACTGCGGAAATCACCAATCTTACATTTGCGTTTCATCGCCGCAACCACTACGCCGTCCACCACTATGGCGCGAACATCGGCGCCATTTGCTTCTTCAATATATTCCTGTAATAGAAATTTCACGCCGGCGGCATTTAAGGTTTCAATCGTTGCCAAAGCATTCTGCGGACTTTCAGTAAGAATAACGCCTTCGCCGTGCGTGCCTTCCAAAAGTTTGATGATTATTGGCTTGCCGTTAAAGGTTTTCAATTGTTCCTCAAATTCAAAAAACGAAGCGTAAACAGTTCGAGGCACGGGAATTTGATGTTTTGCCAAAATTTGAAAGCAGGTCCATTTGTCGCGGCTGTTTGTAATTCCTTCGGAAGAAACCACGCTAAAAACGCCCATCGATTCAAAATGGCGGACCACGTTCGTACCAAAATAAGTATTTGAGGCGCCAATTCTGGGAATTACCGCGTGCAGGTCATCCACCAATTCATTTTGAAAATAGAGGACGGCTTTTCCGTTTTCCACGGCGAGGTTGCAATAGGAAGGGTCCAAAACCTCCATGGTGTGGTTGCGCGCTTCGCCAGCTTTTAAAAGACTTTGGGTGGAATAAAGCGCCTCCCCACGCGATAAAATGGCAATGTTCATAGTTGGTTATTGTGCGTGCAATTTAACCAAAAAGAACATCGCCCCTAAAATCATTAGTTAAAAATTAACGGTCACCTTTCCTCTAAGGAAAAACGGCGTTCCGGGCGTAAAGTGTATTTCTTCCACAGCTTCGGGCTCATCAAACAATCTGCTTTCGGTTGCAAATTGGGTTTCGTTCCATTCGGTATCGAAGAGATTTTCAATTGCAATCCCGAAAACAAAGTTTCTAAAAGTATAATTTATGTTGAAATCAGTTACAAAATAACCTTCGGCAATAATGGTTTTGTCTTCGTTTGCGGCCCTATTCTTAATATAGCGATAGTTCAATCCGCCCGAAAAATTTGCGAGATTTTCAATGGCAATGCCTCCGGTTGAGGTAAAATCCGGCGCCAACGGAATGTAATCTGCACCATTGGGTTCCTCGGTGCTTCGGGCGTAGGTGTAATTAGCATCGCCGTAAAAATACAGCCAGTCCAAGGCTTCGTAACGCAGGCCAAAGTCAACGCCCAATCGGCGGGTTTTTCCACTGGGCTCTACAATTCCGGCGTCGCCCACATACACAAATTCCTGTTCCAAAAAGAGCGCCCACAAGGCTGTGTTAAAAATTAGATTGTCCGTCAGTTTGTAAATTCCACCCAAATCTGCGCCGTAAGCCGCGGGCAAAATATCCTCGCCGCCATTGGCAACAACTACGCGTGTATCGTTGGAATGGAACCCGATTCCCGTTTTCAAAAACAATTGGAAATCGCGGTTGGGGCTGTAAATAAAGTTCAACTTCGGACTTGCGAAAACCTTGCTTTCACTTCGGTTATCGTAGGTTGGCGAAAGTTTGTTTTCGTAATCAAATTTGAAATAATCCAATCTCACGGCAGGGTTTATTTTGAAATCGCCCAGCCCGAATTCCGTATTCAAAAATGCGAAACTGTTTATTTGGTCCACATTTCCGAAGGCAATCCGGTCCAAAATTTCATAACGGTTTTTGGTGTGTGAAAGTTCCACGTCGTTCACATCGTCGTAACGAACGCCAATTCCTGCGGTGTACTTAAAATCGAGTGTTTCAGAATTTATTTTATCTGAAAACTCGGTTTGGAAACCCAAAATATTTCGGTCTTCGCGTTGCGCAATTTGGTCGCCGTTTACTGGGTCTTCCAAAAAGAAAGTGAAGTTTGAAAACAGTTCAAAATCATAATGCGAATAATACGCGTGGGTTTCCAACTTTTTGTTTTCCGAAAGCAATTTGGAATGGTTTATCAGCAAATTGGTACGGCTGGTGTTTCCGCCTTCGGTATCGTCAATAGCGCCAAAACGCCCGATGGAACTATCATCAATGGCGCGCTGCGGAATCTGCCCCGAAGCATCCCACTTGCTTTGGAAATGCGAAGCGGTAAGTTGCAGTTTTTGGTTGTCGGGCAATTTCAGATTGTACTTCGCCATCATATTAAAGCGGTTGAAATTCTGCGGTGAATCAAACGGACCGTTAAACGTGTTGAGTGAAGCCGCAACATAGGCATTGCTATTCTTCGTATCCATAAGGTTAAAAAGCCCCACGGTCCTAAAAGCATCAAACTGCCCGTATTCCACGGAAATGGAGCTTTTGTCGAGCTTGTCCAAGGTTTTGAAAGCCACGTAACCTGCCGTGGCAAAATCGCCGTATTCCGCATTGTACGGTCCCTTTCCGAAGGAAATTTCATCAATCGTTTCGGGAATTACAAAGTGCAAATCACTGTACCCTTGCCCGTGCGCGTGCGACACCATATTTACGGGCATTCCGTCCACCGAAAGATTGATGTCCGTTCCGTGGTCAATGTCGAAACCGCGCAGAAATATTTGTTCCGCTTTTCCACCGCCGGCGTGCTGGCCGATAATCAATCCCGGAACTTTCCGAAGGATTTCCTGCGAAGATTTTACGGGCGCGGTCTTTAAATCTACCGCCACTATTTGGCTGAGCGTGTTTACTTCGGGCGTAATGGTTACCTGTTCCAAAGAAACGGCAGCTTCGTTTAAATTGATGTTTATGGGTTCCGCAAAACTTTCAGCCGTAACCGAATATTCAAAGGTTGCGAAACCTAAAATTGAGAAGCTGATGATGTCGTTTTCCTTCACATTTTCAAGTGAAAATTTTCCCGAGGTATCGGTGTGGGTGTGATTGCCCGAGGTTCGGGCAAAAACCGCCACGTTTTCCAGCGGGTTGTTATTTGGGCCTACCACTTTTCCTTTTAGCGATTGCGATTGCGCAATACCAAAGCATAGCATCAGCCCCATTAAGAGTATTCTTTTCATGGGTGATTGGTTTAAAAAATTATAATAAATGAATAGTCTGAATGAAGATTTCATTCAGATAAAAAACTATGAAAAGAATGTTTCGGGAGGCGGGCTGAGGATGGTTTTTACGCTTTTCGGGATATGAAAAACATAAAAGAAATTGTGTTTGGTACTAGTTTCTTTTTTGAAATCGATTGGGGGATATTCCTGTGCAAAATGCTTGTCAAACGTATAATTGAAAAACACGCCATCGTGATCGCTGGTCTCTTCCGAAGAGAATATTTTGGAGAAAAATGTAATCAGTTTGTGTTCGTGTGTGTGTTCGTGGCCCAACAAATGGTCTTCCTCGTGATGACCATAGTCAGTATGCGTCATTACGTGCGAAAAAATGTGCATTCCCTCCGAAAGCTGTTTCTGCATCGGGTTGAGCAGATAAAAAATCGACAGGGAAAGCACAAAGTACTTTTTAAAGGAAATATGTAATTTGCTTTTACGCATTATTTCGGGTTGGTTGTAAATAGATACGCAAGATTGGGGAATTTGGATTTTGAATAAGCTTCATTTAACCGTTTCTTAACTATTTTTGATAGCGGAAAAATTCCTTAAAAAACAAAATAGCAAGTATCTTTGAGCCTATGGCCAATGCTTCGGTAACACTTCAAATTGCAACCCTTCCCGATTCGCCCGGCGTTTATCAATATTACGATAAAGACGGGAAACTGCTGTATGTGGGCAAGGCAAAAAACCTGAAAAAACGCGTTTCGTCTTATTTCACAAAAAATTTTGACAACAACCGCACACGGCTTTTGGTCAAGAAAATCGTAACCATTAAGCACATTGTCGTAAAGACCGAGACCGATGCGCTTTTGTTGGAAAACAATTTAATTAAAAACTATCAGCCGCGCTACAATGTGATGCTGAAGGACGATAAAAGTTATCCGTGGATTTGTATTAAAAACGAACGCTTTCCGCGGGTTTTCCCCACACGAAGAATGATAAAGGACGGCAGCGAATATTACGGGCCTTACACGAGTATGAAAACCGTACACACGCTGCTGGATTTGATAAAAGGCCTGTATCCGTTGCGCACTTGCAATTACGACCTTTCCGAAGAAAAAATTAGGGCGGGCAAGTATAAAGTATGTCTGGAATATCACTTGGGAAACTGTTTGGGGCCTTGCGAGGGGCTTTATTCCGAAAAGGAATACCACGAAAATATTGAGGCCATCCGGAATATTGTGAAGGGAAATTTTAAGGATTCGCTACATAAATTTAAAACCCAGATGAAAACCTTGGCGGCCGATTTAAAGTTTGAGCAGGCACAGCGGGTAAAGGAAAAGATTGATATTTTGGAGAATTACCAAAGTAAAAGCACCGTTGTAAACCCGAAGATCAATAATGTGGATGTTTTCTCGATAATTTCTGATGAAAGCTATGCGTATGTGAATTTTCTGCAGCTTTCGCACGGCGCGATTATCCGTTCGCACACGTTGGAAATAAAGAAGAAGTTGGACGAGACCGATGAAGAATTGCTTCAGCTTGCCATTGTGGAAATTCGGCAACGGTTCAATTCGCTTTCAAAGGAAATTTACGTGCCTTTTGAAGTGGAACTGGGCGAGGACATAAAAACGCATGTTCCCAAACTGGGCGATAAAAAAGCAATCCTCGACCTTTCCGAAAGAAATGCGAAATATTACCGCATGGAGCGTTTTAAACAGGCAAAGATTGTGGACCCCGACCGTCATGAAAAGCGCATTATGGCGCAGATGAAAAAAGATTTAAGGTTAAGCGAGGAACCGCGACATATAGAGTGTTTTGACAACAGTAACATTCAAGGTACAAACCCAGTTGCGGCCTGTGTGGTTTTCAAAAACGGGAAACCGAGTAAAAAGGATTATCGCAAATTCAACATAAAAACCGTGGAGGGGCCAGATGATTTTGCCTCGATGGAAGAAGTTGTTTACCGCCGTTACAAAAGATTGCTGGACGAGGAGCAACCCTTACCGCAACTAATCATCATAGATGGGGGAAAGGGGCAGTTGTCTTCTTCTCTAAAAAGTATGGACAAACTGGGATTACGCGGGAAAATTGCTATTATTGGTATCGCAAAGCGTTTGGAGGAATTGTTTTATCCCGATGACCCTATTCCGCTGTATTTGGACAAGAAGAGCGAGACTTTAAAAATAATACAACAATTGCGCAACGAAGCGCACCGTTTTGGCATTACCTTTCACCGCAGCAAACGTAGCAAGCAGGCTTTAAATACTGAACTGGAAACCATTCCCGGCATTGGCGAAAAAACGGTTGTGGAATTGTTGAAACACTTTAAAAGCACGAAGCGGATTGCCTCGGCAAGTTTTGAGGAGCTTTCAAAAGTGATCGGTCCGAGCAGGGCGAAGAAGTTGGTAGAACATTTCAGCAATAAATCTTGAGTGAAGTGTAATAGCTGTTTGGCGTTGCGTAAGGTGATATGGACAATGTGCAAGATGCTATGGCCTATGAGTAAGTTATATAGTCAATGAGTAAAATGATATAGCCTATGAGTAAGTTTTTTGTTCAATGCGTAAAATGATATGGGCTATGAGTAAGTTTTTTGGTCAATGAGTAAGATGATATTGCCTATGAGTAAGTTTTTTGGTCAATGAGTAAAATGATATAGCCTATGAGTAAGTTTTTTGGTCAATGAGTAAAATGATATAGCCTATGAGTAAGTTTTTTGGTCAATGAGTAAAATGATATGGGCTATGAGTAAGTTTTTTGGTCAATGAGTAAGATGATATTGCCTATGAGTAAGTTTTTTGGTCAATGAGTAAAATGATATGGGCTATGCGTAAAATAATCAGTGCCAAAGTTTTAAAATTTCAGAAATCTTTCAATCCAATAATGTATAAATGAAAAGATTGCTCTTTATATTTTTCCTGATAATTTCAACCTTTGTCTTTTCACAAGAAAAAGCTGAGAAGGACCTAAAAGTAGGTCTGGTTTTGAGCGGTGGCGGGGCAAAAGGTTTGGCGCATATTGGTGCGCTGAAAGTCATTGAGGAGTCGGGCGTGCGGATAGACTACATTGGCGGCACGAGCATGGGCGCAATTATCGGGGCGCTGTATGCTTCGGGGTATTCGGCAACGCAACTTGACAGTATTTTTCGGGAAACGGATTTCAGCAGTTTGATACAAGATGATATTCCGCGGAGCGCAAAAACGTTTTACGAAAAACAGGAAGCTGAAAAATATGCCTTGGTGCTGCCTTTTGATAAATTTAAAGTTGGTTTTCCATCAGGGCTTTCAAAAGGACAGAACGTATATAATCTGATTTCAAAATTGACAAGTCATGTGAGCACGGTTTCAGATTTCAGCAAATTGCCCATTCCTTTTTTCTGTGTGGCAACCAATGTTGAAACTGGAAAGGAAGTAATCCTTGATCGTGGTTACCTTCCGCGTGCGGTTACGGCCAGCGGGGCGTTGCCGTCGCTTTTCAGTCCTGTGGTGATTGACGATAAAGTATTGATTGATGGCGGGGTGGTGAACAACTATCCCGTAAATGAGGTGCGTGCCAAAGGGATGGATATAATCATAGGGGTTGATGTACAGGATAGCTTAAAAAATAGGGACAATTTGAGATCTGCTTTTGATGTATTGGTCCAGATAAATAACTATCGAACCATTAACGACATGATTAAGAAGCGTGAAAAAACAGATGTCTATATTCATCCAAACATTCAGGATTTCTCGGTAGTTTCTTTTGATGAGGGGAAAAATATTGTAGAGTCTGGAATTGTTGCAGCAGAATCATATAGGGAGGAGCTTGAAAATATCGCTTCGAGGCAAAAGCCTGTAAACCGTGAAGAAGTAAAGTTTGATGCCAATGACTTTATTTATATAAAAGAAGTTAAAATAGAGGGGAACGAAAAATATACCCGAAGCTATGTTTTGGGGAAATTGAAATTGCGCACGCCCGATGAAATAACCTATGAAGATTTTAGTGAAGGGATAAACAACCTCTCGGCAACGGGAAATTTTCAGGATATTAATTATAGGTTTTTTGAGGATGAAAACAATGAGAACACCTTACTGTTGCAATTACGTGAGGGAAGGTCTTCCATGATGCTTCGTTTTGCGGCACATTATGACGATCTTTTCCGAACGGCCGCATTGGTAAATATTACCAAAAAGCGGCTTCTTACCAATAACGATATTGCCTCGCTGGATTTGATTGCTGGTGATAACTTGCGGTACAATTTTGAATATTATATAGACAAGGGATTTTACTGGAGCGTGGGCTTCAATTCCAAGTATCATTTTTTTGAAACCGATGTGCCGTTGGATTTTATCAATCCCGATTTTGATGCGGAGATATCGGTGCCTGTCAATAAACTTTCCATTAAGTATAGCGATTTTACCAACCAGCTTTATTTTGAGACCCTTTTCCGCAGGACCTTGATTTTCGGTTTGGGAGGAGAGCATAAATACCTTCGTTATCTTTCGGAAACTATAGGTACGGATGAAAACAACCTTCCCCGAACGGTTTTTGAAAGCACCAATTATTACAGTGCGTTTGGGTTTTTGAAGTATGACACTTATGATAATAGTTTTTTTCCCAAAAAAGGAGCTTATTTTTCAGGTGATTTTCACTGGTATTTATTGGCCCACGGGCGAAACAAGAGTTTTGAGCCATTCTCTTTGGCAAAAGCAAAGATGGGTTATGCCCATACATTTTTTAACACAATTTCGGCTCATTTAACAACCGAGGGTGGTTTTAAATGGGGCGGACCCGAAACCACCTCATTGGATTTTGCATTGGGGGGCTATGGATTTAAGGAGATGAACAACATTATTCCCTTTATGGGGTACGAAGCTATTTCGCTTCGCGGAAATACATATCTTAAATCCACACTTACATTTGACTATGAAATTTTCAGAAAAAACCATATCAATATTTCTGCAAACATCGCCAATGTGGGGAATGACCTTTTTGAAAACGGCCAATGGATAGACGGGATAGATTATTCGGGATTTTCAGCAGGGTATGGGCTGGAAACCGTTCTAGGGCCCATGGAAATTAAATATTCCTATTCGCCAGAGCTTAATGAAAGCGAATGGTATGTGGCATTGGGCTATCGGTTTTAGTAAAAACTTAGCGGTTTAGCTTCAATATTTTTCCGATATTTGTGGGGAAGAGTTACAAAATTGATTGGTTGTTAATTTATTACCATTCCCAATTTAAATTACTCGTTAACCCAATAACTCAAACAAAATGCCTTTCTACCACAAACTGGGCAAAATACCGCCCAAACGCCATACACAATTCCGAAAACCAGACGGAACCCTTTATTCCGAAGAACTTTTCGGTACCGTGGGTTTTGATGGAATGTATAGCAATATCTATCACGAACACAGACCCACGCAGGTCAAGGAAATAAAAACGCAATACAACGTAGCTCCGAAGATTGCACGCGCCAATAATATGGAATCGCTTCGGCTAAAAGGGTTCGATGTAAAACCTGAAAAAGATTATCTCAACAGTCGTAAAACGGTACTCACCAATAGCGATTGTAGCATAATACTTGCCGCGCCGCAAGAATCGCAGAAGGATTATTTTTATAAAAACACCGATGCCGATGAGTTGATTTTCATCCACAAAGGCAGCGGAAAATTGCGAACTTTTTTAGGAAACCTCGATTTTAAGTATGGTGACTATTTGTTGGTTCCCCGCGGAATTATTTATAAAATAGATTTTGATACCGAAGACAACCGATTGTTTATTGTTGAATCGCGAAGTCCCATCTATACTCCCAAGCGTTATAGAAATTGGTTCGGACAGCTTTTGGAACATTCACCTTTCTGCGAACGCGATATTCGCAAACCGCAAGAGCTTGAAAGCCATAATGAAAAGGGTGAGTTTTTAATAAAAGTTAAAAAACAAGATGATATTTTTGAAATGGTGTATGCTTCGCATCCTTTTGATGTAGTGGGATATGATGGTTATAATTTTCCGTATGCCTTTTCCATCCACGATTTCGAACCCATTACAGGTCGCATCCATCAACCACCACCAGTACACCAAACTTTTGAGACAAACGCATTTGTAGTTTGTAGTTTTGTACCACGTCTTTACGATTATCATCCTTTGAGCATTCCTGCGCCTTATAACCATAGCAATATTGATAGCGATGAGGTGTTATATTATGTAGATGGTGACTTTATGAGCAGAAACGATATTGAAGCTGGCCAAATAACACTTCACCCTGCAGGAATTGTACACGGACCGCATCCGGGAGCTGCTGAAAGAAGTATCGGTAAAACCGAAACGCAAGAATTGGCCGTAATGGTAGATACTTTTAAACCATTACAGGTTACCGATGATGGTTTGAAACTTTCAGATGGAACGTATTATCAAAGTTGGTTGGAGAAAGAGTAGTGAATGATAAATTGCAGCTAGCAGAAAAACGCATTTTATGACATTAAAGCAGAGAATAATAGAACGAGTAAATTCAATAGAAGATGAAAATATTCTTAATGAGATATTCAGTTTGATTTCTGCTGACAAGGATTTTGAAACTGTTTACGAATTTTCTCCTTCGGAATTACAACTCGTAAATGAGGGCATTGAAGATGCAAATAGCGGCAGATCTTATTCACAAGAAGAAACTGAAAAATTAGTTACAAAATGGCTTCAAGAGAAATCCGATGGACTTTAAGGGCAACACACGATAAATTAGCCATTTATGAATATTGGACAAATAGGAACAAATCTATTTTATATGCAAAAAAGTTAGAAAACCTTTTTAATGAAGCGGTAAAGGTTGCTGCAATTTACCCAACAGCTTGAATAAAAACCGCAATTACGGATGTTAGAATTCAAATTATAAAAGACTATAAAATAGTTTATAGAATAAAAGAAGATTTAATAGAAATACTTACCATTTGGGATACAAGGCAAAATCCTAAAAACTTAAAATTTTAAAAATTAAAATTATGAGCAAAGAAGTAAAATCAGTCGATTACGGACTGGAAAAAATATTTGAGGGCGCGGAAGATTTTCTGCCCTTATTGGGCACCGATTACGTTGAATTCTACGTTGGCAACGCTAAACAGTCTGCACATTTCTACAAAACTGCTTTTGGATTTCAATCCTACGCATATAAAGGTTTAGAGACTGGATCAAGAGATTCTGTTAGCTATGTTCTTAAACAGGACAAAATCAAGCTTGTTTTAACAACGCCTTTAAATAGTAAATCACCCATTAATGACCATATTGTTAAACATGGCGATGGCGTAAAGGTTATTGCCTTATGGGTAGATGATGCTACGAGTGCTTTTGAGGAAACCACCAAGCGTGGCGCAAAACCCTACTTGGAACCCACTGTTGAAAAAGACGAGCACGGTGAAGTAGTGCGCAGCGGGATATACACCTACGGCGAAACAGTACATATGTTTGTGGAACGCAAAAACTACAAAGGAACATTTTTACCAGGTTTCCGCGAATGGAAAAGCGATTATAACCCAACCCCTACAGGCCTGAAATACATAGACCACATGGTAGGCAACGTAGGCTGGGGCCAAATGAACAAATGGGTAAAATGGTACGAGGATGTAATGGGCTTTGTAAATTTCCTTTCGTTTGATGATAAGCAGATACACACAGAGTATTCGGCGCTGATGAGCAAGGTGATGAGCAATGGCAATGGGCGCATCAAATTCCCCATAAACGAGCCGGCCAAAGGAATAAAGAAATCACAGATCGAGGAATATTTGGATTTTTATGAAGACTCTGGTGTACAGCATTTAGCGGTGGCTACGGATGATATCATTAAAACAGTTAGCCAGCTGAAGGAGCGCGGCGTAGAATTTTTACCACCCCCGCCGCAAGCTTATTATGATGACATTCCGCGCAGATTAGGCGATCACATGAAGATGATGAAAGAAGACATCAATGAGCTTAAAAAACTTTCCATAATGATTGATGCCGATGAAGAGGGTTATCTATTACAGATATTTACTAAACCCGTGGAAGATAGACCCACGCTTTTCTTTGAAATTATCCAACGTATGGGTGCAAAAGGTTTTGGTGCCGGAAACTTTAAGGCGCTTTTTGAATCTATTGAGCGGGAACAGGCACAGAGAGGAACTTTATAAAATGTAACATTATATAAACCCCATCGTCTTAAAGAAGGTGGGGTTTTATTATTTTGGAACGGTAGTTGTATTTTTAAAAACCATAAATACCTAAGTATTATTTATGAAAAAGCTATTTGTGCTTTTAATTCTTTTTAGTAACATTTTTTTTCTTTCTGCACAAGAAAGGGCTTACGGTGATGGCGAATTTTTCAAATTCCGTGTCCATTATGGTTTTGTTACTGCAGGTTATGCCACCCTCAAAGTAAAAAATACCACAATAAAGGGAAAAGAAGTCTTTCACGTACGTGGTTACGGTGAAACCGTGGGAGTTTCAAAATGGTTTTTTAAAGTTGAGGATGATTATCAATCCTATATTGATAAGGAAAAGGATATTCCCTACCGTTTTATTCGGAAGATTGACGAAGGCGGATACACCAAAGATATTGAGATAGACTTTAACCATAGCACCCAAAAAGCAACAGTAAACGATAAAAAACACAATGAAATTACGGTCTTTTCGTTCCCAAAAGATACGCAGGACATGATTTCAGCTTTTTATTATCTCCGGAATCAACTGGAAACTGAAAACATAAAAGCGGGTGACGTGGTTGAGATGAATATGTTTTTCGACAAAGAAAATTACAAATTCAGGTTAAAATTCCTTGGAAAAGAAGTTTTAGATACTAATTTTGGGCGCGTCCGAACATTGATCTTTAGACCCTATGTACAATCGGGCCGTGTCTTTAAGGAAAAAGAGAGCCTAACGGTCTGGATCAGTGATGATAATAACAAAATCCCCCTCCTTGTGAAGGCAGATTTGGCAGTAGGATCGCTTAAAGCAACCCTGACTGAATTTAAAGGATTGCAGCACTCTTTTAAAATAATTGCAGATTAAATACTTAATACAGAAAATTCCCCATCATTGAAGAAAATAATATTAGCCACGCTAACCCTTATACTGCTTACCACTGCTTGTGAAAACAATAATGTTGAACTTCCCGAAACAAACACTGTTGCTGAAGAAGCCATCATTGAGCAATACGGCTATATACTTAATGATTTTAACGTAATTCGGGACACTATTCGTAAAGGTGATACTTTTGGAGATATACTTTTTGCCAATGGCGTGCCACAGGAAAAAATTATGGAAGTGGCCACTAAATTTCGTGATAGCTTCGATGTTCGAAAAATAGGAATTGGAAAACCCTATGTCCTCTTAAATTCCAAAGATTCCCTCAACAAAACCCAAGTCTTTATTTATGAAACCAATAAGGTCGATTTTGCGGTAGTAGATTTTAGGGATACGCTTTCCATATTCAACAGTCAAAAGCCTGTTCGTTATGAAGATAGAACGGCATCTGGAGTTATTACCAGTTCACTCTCCGCAACTATGGAAGAACAGAACCTAAGTCCTTATATGACGGATCAATTAGCAAATATCTATGCCTGGACCATCAATTTTTTTAAGTTGCAGCCCGGTGATCGTTTTAAGGTTATTTATACTGAAAAGTTTATTGATGACACCATTCCTGGCGGACTTAAGGAAATTAAGGCCGCTTATTTTGAGCATAGGGGCAAACCTCTGTATGCCTTTAAATTTTCTTCAGATTCTTTGGGAAAACTCTCAGGCTATTACGATGAAAATGCTAACAATTTAAAGCGTGCCTTTTTAAAAGCTCCCGTAAAATTCAGTAGAATATCTTCCAGATATAATTTAAACCGAAGAATAAAATATTACGGTTTTAAACTTCGTCCACACCGCGGAACCGATTTTGCTGCCCCAGTGGGAACTCCTATTTTGGCCACAGCAGATGGCGTGGTGACTAAATCTGAGCGTCGTGGCGGTAACGGAAATTATGTTAAAATAAGGCATAATGGCACGTATGAAACACAATATCTTCACATGAAAGCCAGAAATGTAAAAGTAGGGCAACACGTTAGCCAGGGCGATGTAATTGGCTGGATTGGTATGACCGGTAACACGAGCGGTCCACATGTATGTTACCGTTTCTGGAAAAATGGAAAAGAAGTAGATCCTTTTAAGGAAGACACCCCTTTTTCGCAGCCCTTACCGAAAGAATTGCACGAGCAATATTTCGCAAATCTGCTTCCTATGAAGGAAGAATTGGACTGCATCATGTTTTAATTTTTTCATTCGCTTAACATGTTAATAACATTGTTATTAACTAACTCTCATTTTATCAGACATTTAGGCTCTAAATTTTAACTTTAATCCTAAGTATTTCTCTTAAAGATTTCTTAATCAATTTTATTGGCGGATAATTATTTAAGATTGTACTTTTGCCGAAATTTTAAACCTAAATCCAAATTCATGAGAAAGTTTCTATTTCTTGTTTTTTTATTGGGCGGTTTTGCCGCTTTTGCACAAACAACGGTTACCGGTACGGTAATCGATTCTGATTCCAACGACCCCTTGGCTGGTGCCAACGTTGTTGAAACTGGCACTACTAACGGTGCCATTACCGATTTTGACGGAAATTTTACACTGCAAACTTCCGCTGCAACGGGTACGCTTACCATCTCTTACATTGGGTACACTATTGAAAAAGTTCCTTTTAAAGCTGTAAATGGAGCCGCAAACTTAGGTACCGTTAAAATTACTGTAGATTCTGATGCCCTTGAAGAAGTAGTTATCGTGGGAAAAGGAATTATAGATATGGCAAAGGACCGTCAAACCCCTATCGCCGTTTCAACTATTTCCGCTGCTGAAATTCAAGCTAAGGCAGTTGGTAACGTTGAGTTTCCAGAGGTGGTGAAAAGCACACCAAGTGTTTACGTTTCTAACCAAGCTGGAGGTTTTGGTGATTCACAAATGTTTTTGCGTGGTTTTGACCAAACAAACACCGCTTTCCTTTTAAATGGACAGCCAATCAACGGTATGGAAGACGGAAAAATGTATTGGTCTAACTGGTCAGGTATGAGCGATGTAGCTAATGCAGTTCAGGTTCAACGTGGTTTGGGCTCTTCAAAATTGGCTATTTCGTCAGTTGGAGGAACTGTAAACATCGTATCTCGTGCCGCTGGAAGAAAAGAGGGCGGTTTTGCTCGATTTATGACTGGTAATGATAGCTATTTTAAAGGAACATTAAGTTACGATTCCGGATTAAAAGGAAAATGGGCTTATTCCATTATGTTTGATCACTGGCAAGCACACCGTAAATATTCAGACGGTACTGCCGGTCAAGGTCAAAACTATTTTATTGGCGTAGGTTATGTGCCAAATGACACTCACTCTTTCAATTTCTTGTTGACTGGTGCGCCACAGTGGCACGATCAAAACTTCTCAGATTCTTTGGAAGATTATGATCAATACGGAAAACGCTATAACGCCAATTCAGGATTCTATAACGGAGAACGATATACCTTCAGAAGAAATTACTACCACAAACCAATTATCAACCTTAACTGGGATTGGAATATAAGTGATAGAACTAACTTATCATCTGTGCTTTATGCGTCTTTTGGGCGTGGTGGAGGAACAGGCCCTGCTGGAAGCTCAAGAAATATTATACGTAATGCAAACGGTGAGGTAGATTTTGACGCCATCGAAGAGAGCAATATTGAAGGAGCTGAAAATGGAATTGGAAGCTTTGGTGGTGGTTCACTTGCACGCAGAATGTCAGTAAACAACCATAACTGGTATGGTTTTCTTTCTAACCTTGAAAGTAACCTAAGCGATAATTTCACCTTAAACATAGGTGTTGACACACGTTTTTATAAAGGAAGCCACTGGTACCAAATGAACGACCTTTTAGGACTTCAGGGATATGCAGATAATTTTGGTTACGCTGGCCAAAGAGACAGTGATTACGTAATAAGTGAAACCTTTGAAGCAAATCCATGGGCAGCGTTATTTAATGGAGCAGATGAAGCGCAACGATTCAACTTTGACTATTCAGAATATATAAATTACATAGGTGGTTTTGGACAAGCTGAGTATAAAACTGATAACTTCTCAGCATTTGTACAAGGTGCTGTTTCTACACAAAGCTACCAAAGAGAGGGTCGCGCGCAAGGAGTAGAAGTTGAAGGTGTAGATGGCTTTGGAAAGTCTGATAAAGTAAACAAACTTGGCTACAACCTGAAAGGTGGAATGGGTTATACCTTTATTGAAAACAATACCATTTTTGCCAATGCCGGTTATTATTCAAGACAGCCTTTCCTGGATAATATTTTTGATGATATTAGAAACTCAAACTATATCCTTGAAGGAGATAACGAAATTGAAAACGAAGAAATTTTAGGAGTTGAAGTAGGTTATAGAATTCGTTCAGGTAGATTTTCATTGGATTTGAATGGATATTATACCTCTTGGGGTAACAGATTCCTTAGAGGAGGATTTATTGAAGCAGACCCTAGCTCATCAAACCCTGTTGAACAAGTAGACCGTTACCAAAAGTTTACAGACATTACCCAAGTTCACAAAGGATTTGAATTTGAAGGGAAATATCGCCATTCAAGTGCCTTTATGTTGAGAGCTTTCGGAAGTATAGGTAACTGGAAGTATGATGGAAAAACACCTTTTCAAACCAGAGATAACGAAACCAATGCATTGTTGGAAGAAGGTTCAGTTGATTTGAGCGGAACAAAAGTGGGCAATGCTCCACAAACTTCTTTTGGTTTTGGTTTCAAATACAACGTTATTGGTGGCCTTACCGTAGATGCTGATTATAACATTTATACAGATCTTTACGGATTTGTTGATGCTGACGATGTAATTGGTGCATCCTTATCGGGAGAGGTTTATCAGGCTGAGCTTTTGCCAGCATATAGTGTATTAGACGCTGGAATTACTTACAAATTCAATTTTGGAGGACAAGACCTTACTGTTAGAGCAAACTGCTACAACGCTACTAACGAGATGTATTTAAGCCAAAAAGATTCCTTCGGTTACTATTATGGTAACGGAAGAACTTGGAACGCTAGCATCCGTTATGACTTCTAACAAATATTAAATTAGTTTATAAAATGCCCCAATTTTTTGGGGCATTTTTTTTATTTATAAACCTTATCTTTGATGCACTTCAAAAACACTCACATATGTACACAACAATTCAATTTATTCATTCTTACTGGGCTTATCTAGTACTCCTCATTATTTTGCTTGCAACCATCAATGCACTGGCAGGATTTTTCTCAAAAAGGGAATACGGGGCCAAAGACTTTAGAATTTCACTCTTCGCGCTTATTGTTACGCACATCCAATTTCTAATCGGGTTGGTGCTTTATTTTGTTTCACCCTTGGGATTGCAAAATATTACCAGTTCGGGAATGGGCGTTGTAATGAAAGATTCCACCGCTCGGCTGTATGCAGTGGAGCATCCTTTGATTATGATTTTGACCGTAGTTTTTATAACCATAGGTTATTCAAAACATAAAAAGAAACTGCTTTCCAGTGGCAAATTTAAAACCTTGGCAATTTTCTATACCATTGCATTGGTTTTAATGTTAAGCAGGATTCCGTGGAACGATTGGTTCTAAAAGAAAATATATTTTCAAAAAAAATCCTGCTGAACTATTTTTCAGCAGGATTTTTTTGTTTGAATAAAGAGGTTTGTTCTACCCTAATTTTTCTCCTTAATAAGATAAATAAATACAGGAAAGTGATCGCTGTAACCACCCGTATATCCATTCACAAAACTCCGGAACGGATAGCCTTTGTACTGTCCTCGCGGGGTAGCCAAATAGTTTTTATTGAAAATTCCCGCTTTGTAAAAACGATAGCTTGAATAGTCTTTTTTTGCTAATTCAGTAGAAATAATAATTTGGTCAAATAGGTTCCAACCGTCCCGATAGGCCAAGGTGCCCAATCCTTGTTTAAACATATCTTCCATAGGATTGTACAGCTCTTTTAGTTTCATTTCTTCACGTTCACTTTTGGTTTTTAAAACCTCTTTAACACTTTCATTGGTGGGGTCATCATTTAAATCGCCCATAGTGATGATTTTTGCATACGGATCTTCACTGAATAATGAATCCATTATTTGTTTGTTAAGTTCTGCGGCTTTTATACGCTTGGGCCTGCTGCGTGCTTCGCCGCCACTTCGCGAGGGCCAGTGGTTAACGATCACGTGAATTTTTTCGCCATCCAGCATACCGCTTACCAATAATTGATCTCTGGTATAAATGCGCTTGCTGCGGTCTTGATCGTCATAGATTATAAGTTCGTAGGCCTTGTAATTGGTAGGTGTAAAAAGTTTTTTCTGGTATAACATTGCAACATCAATCCCACGGCGGTCAGGACTGTCAAAATGGACAATGCCGTAATCTTTTTTAACCAAGGGTTCTTGGTTTAAAAGATCTTCAAGTACACGCCGATTTTCTATTTCGCTAACGCCAATGATTGCTGGAGAGGTTCCTGTAACATCTTCACCGATTTCTGAAATTACCTTTGCCATATTGGCCAATTTTGCCTCATAAATCTCTTGGGTCCAATGATCTTTCCCTTCCGGGGTACGGTCGTCGTCAAAAATAAGTGGGTCGTCTTCATAGTCAAAAAGGTTTTCAACGTTGTAAAAGGCGATAGTGTTTACTTTGTATTGCTTTTCATTTTGCCCGAAGGATGCGGTAAATGTTAGCAGTGTTAAGGTGAAAAACCAAATGGGTAATTTCATAGTGATGTTTAAATATTATGTTTGCGTAAAGTTTTATTCATTAATGAGGCCAAATGTAGTTATTTCATTTAAAAAATTTATTTTTGCACCCTATTTTAAAGATATCTTAATATTAAAACTTTAAATTTTAGAATGAACAAATTCATTTTTACTTTCATGGTTTTCTTTTCGGGATTTTCAATGTTTGCCCAAGAAACCGTTATTACTGGTAGAGTGCTAGACACCAACTCCAGTGAACCAATACCAGACGTAGAAGTCAGTATTTTAAACAGTATTTTCAGCACAACTACAGATGCTGAAGGAATTTTTTCTTTTTCACAACAAAGCCTTCCGCAGGGCGAACAAGTTTTGGTATTGTTAAAATCAGGGTATGTTTCATTGCGTATTCCTGTAACTATACAACCCAATACACCCGTAGCTCTAGAATCAATCTTGATGGAAGTAGATCTATCTGCCGTTGAAGCTCAAATTGGAGTTATCAGTCTTTCCGACAACGAACTGGACGAAGACGAGGGAACCTCTTACAATGTTTCAGGCTTGCTTCAGGCTTCAAGAGATGTTTTCTTGAATGCAGCTTCGTATGATTTCAGCGCAACTTTTTTCAGACCACGAGGCTACGATTCTGAAGACGGAAAAGTGCTTATCAACGGTTTGGAGATGAACAAACTTTACAACGGAAGACCGCAATGGTCCAACTGGGGCGGACTTAACGATGCGCAACGCAACCAGATGTTTTCTATGGGAATTTCGGCCAACGAATACAATTTTGGTCATCTTGCGGGCACAACAAATATAATTATGAGAGCTTCCCAATATCGCAAGGGTGGTCGCATTTCTTATGCCACAAGCAACAGAAGTTACCGAGGAAGAGTTATGGGCTCCTACAATAGCGGCCTGCTGCCTAGTGGATGGGCCTATTCTGTATTGATAGCTAGACGCTTTGGGGAAGAGGGCTTTAATGACGGTACTTTATATGACGCCAATTCATTTTTTGCTTCAGTAGAAAAAAGATTGAACGACGCCCACAGCCTTAATCTTACAGCCTTTTATACGCCCAACCGAAGAGGAAAATCTTCGCCAAATACCCAAGAGGTATATGACCTTAAGGGAACTCGATACAATGCATATTGGGGTGAGCAGGACGGTGAAATTCGCAACTCACGTATCAGGGAAATAGAAGAACCTGTTGTTATGCTGAACCATTTCTGGGATATTTCAGAAAAAACACAACTTAATACAAATGTTGGTTACCAATTTGGTAAAACCGGTAACAGCCGTTTAGGTTACGACAATGCGCCAAACCCAGACCCTACCTATTACCAAAAATTACCAAGTTACTTTTTGGCAGACCCAACGGGCGCCAATTATGAAGGAGCCTACCAAGCTTATTCAAACTTTGTGAATGACGGTCAAATAGACTGGCAGGATATTTATGAAACAAATATTTTTTACGGAGGGACTTCGCGATACTATTTGTACGAAGATAGAAATGATGACAAACAACTTTCTGCAAATACTATTTTGAACTCGCAGTTAACCGACAACATTGCTTTGACCGCTTCATTTAACTACAGAAACCTTAACTCAAACAATTTTGCCAATATGATAGATTTACTTGGCGGCAATGGTTATTTGGATGTGGATACCTTCAACTTTGGCGATGAATCACAAAGCGATTTGAACAACCCAGACCGCGTGGTTGGGGAAGGGGATAAATTCAAATATAACTTTGAGCTTGATGCCACAGACTATCACGGTTTTGTGCAAGGCCAGTTCACCTATTCCAAAGTAGATTTTTACTTGGCAGGAAAGTTAGGAAAAACCACATACCAAAGAAACGGATTGTACCGCAATGGAAACTTCCCCGACAATTCTTTTGGCCAAAGTGAAGCATTGGATTTTACAACCTACGGCGGAAAAGCTGGAGCTACCTATAAAATTTCAGGAAGACATATTTTGGAAGTAAACGGAGCTTATTTTACTGATGCGCCTTCGCTTAGAAATTCCTTTTCAAACTCACGCCAGAACAACAATACCGTTATTGGTTTAACAGAAGAAAAAAATATAAGTATAGACGGAAGCTACATTTTCCGTTCTCCAATCGTGAAAGCACGTTTAACGGGTTACTACACTTTAATGCAGGATGCTTCTGAAATTTCCTTCTATTATGCCGACGGTATTTCAGTTCCCGGAATCAATTCCACCACAGCTTTTGTGCAAGAGGTTTTGACTGATATTGACAAAAGAAACGTAGGGGCAGAGTTTGGTATAGAAGCCCAAGTTACTCCCACTATCAAGTTAAAAGGTGCTGCTGCATACGGCCAAAATACTTATGACAATAACCCAAATTTATATATAACCTCTGATGATTTTGACAATGTGGTAAACTTTGGAAAATCATATCTGGAAAACTATAAAGTTGCAGGCGGCCCTCAGCAAGCCTACCAAATAGGATTTGAATACCGCGATCCAGACTTCTGGTGGTTCGGCGCTACAACCAACTATTTCAATAATGCTTATATAGACGTTTCGCCACTTACAAGAACATCAAATTTTTATTTGGACACAGACGGACAGCCTTTTAATGATTACGACCCAGCAGTAGCAAGAGAATTACTAAAGCAGGAAAAGTTTGACGACTATATGTTGGTAAACGTCGTGGGCGGTAAGTCTTGGAAAATAAAAGATTATTTTGTTGGCTTCTTTGCAAGTATCAACAATATTTTCGACGAAAAATACAAAACTGGTGGTTTTGAGCAAGGTAGAAGTGCAAACTACAGAACCCTTTCTGAAGACACTGCAAACGATACCCGTGTATTTGGGCCAAAATACTGGTACGGATACGGAACTACCTATTACCTTAACCTTTACGTAAGATTTTAAATAAGAAAAAAGAATTAATTTTATAAATATGAAAAGATTACTGAACATCAAACTTATACCTTTCCTATTTTTCTTAGGAATGATTGCTACTTCCTGTGTACAGGATGATGACTATAACGTGCCAGAGATTAATGTAGAAGAACCAAACGTTGACGTAAACACCACCATTACTGCCGTTAAAGAAATGTATGGCGGTTTTGAACCTGTAAAAGTTGAAGCAGGACCAGATTCACAAGAGCCCCTTTATATTGAGGCTTACGTAGTTTCCAGCGATGAGTCTGGCAATTATTACAAGCAACTTATCATTCAGGATAAACCTGAAAATCCAACAGCAGGTCTTTCCATTTCTACCAATGCAACAGATCTTTATACCAAATATGGTCCGGGGCGTAAAATCTATTTCCGCGTAGATGGATTGTATATTGGTGAATATGCTGGTTTACCCACCATCGGTACTCAGGATGGTGATGAGGTTGGCCGTATAGAGATTGAAGATTTTGAAAACCGCATCATGCGTTCTACTGAAAATGTAGAATTAGTTCCTACCGTTATAGGGGTTGCAGAAGCCTCCAATCCTGCAAGATTGAATACTCTAGTTAAATTTGAAGGTGTTCAATTTCCGGACGGTGTAGCGGGTGTTGAGGCATACGGAAACCTAAACAATACTTTTGGCGTCAATAGAACAATAGAAAACTGTGATGGACATACGGTATTGCTTAGAACCAGTGGCTTTGCAGATTTCAAAAATATGACACTACCCGAAGGCAATGGTACCCTTACTGCTATTTTGAGTATTTTCAACAGCGATTACCAATTGTTTATTCGCGATACAGATGATGTGCAGATGGACGGAGAGCGGTGCAGCAATGGTGGTCCCGGCGATGCTTTGGAATTGCCTTTTTCAGAAAACTTTGAAGGTCAAACTGCAGGTACTGGCATGAATGTAAACATTTCAGGATGGACAAATGTAAACGTAAATGGCGGTACCCGCCTTTACGAAGTGCGTGAGTACGATTCAAATAAATATGCGCAGACCTCTGCATACAACTCAAACGAAAACCCATATGAAGTGTGGTTAGTTACCCCAGGGCTTATTTTGCCTAGCGGCTCCGCTCCAACTCTTACTTTTGAAACCAATGATGGTTTTAATAACGGCGCTGCGCTTACAGTGAAAATTTCAACTGATTTTGCAGGTGACGTCACAACAGCAACTTGGACAAACTTGAACGCAACCATCTCCAGTGGAAACACAAGCGGTTATGGTGATGAGTTTACCGCTTCAGGCGATGTGGATCTTTCGGCATACGCTGGCCAAGTGGTTTATATTGCTTACCAATATGAAGGCGCGTCCAACGGTACTACCACAACCTACCAAATAGATAATGTTTCTGTAGTGGAATAAGTATCAATAATAAAATTCCATAAAGCTGCAAGTAAACTTTTACTTGCAGCTTTTTTTTTGAGATATATTGGGAACGGATTTATAAGCTATAATCCTCCCTTAGGAGGGTCGTTGAAACTTGTATAACTATATCAGGATTTCTTCTTTAACCTGTATAGTTATTTTAGGACGGGTCATAAGTCGGGTCACAAAAATAACCCAGCCAAGGATACTCCATAGCAAAGCCATAGCAAAGCCATAGCGAAGTCATTAAAACGTAAGAAAACACCCTGTTTTTCCTACAAAATTAATTCATTCGAATTTCGCCTATCAATTCAACCAAAAAATTTAAATAGTAGCAGCTGTGAAATCTCAAAAAAGGCATTTAATATTCAAGTTTTTCGCTATCGATCGATTGCCTCATTACACTGTTAAAGTAGAAACTTTACACAATTCATAGCTTTCAATTTACCCAAAAGAAAACCCCCACAACATTCCACAATGAAAATAAGCAGGGGTTCTTTTTCTGGTTGGTTACCAGTTTAATATCCAACTATCGCTTTACGATAATAAAATCGGAGCGTCTGTTTTGTTGATGTTGCGCTTCGGTGCAGGTTGGTGCGCAATCTACAGCTGGACGGCTTTCGCCAAATCCTTGGCCGCTTATGCGATCCTTGGCAATTCCTTTTGAAATTACATACTGTACAGTGCTTCTGGCACGTCTTTCAGAGAGGTCCATATTATAAGCTTCACTACCGCGATTATCGGTATGGCCTTCTACCTTAATTACCATGTCAGGATTCTTCTTCATCAATTCCACCAATTTGTCAAGTTCGAAAGCTGCTTGTGGCTTGATGTTATGCTTGTCGAAATCGAAAAGAATTGGGTTCAGTTTTACCATATCACCATCTACAATATCGTCAATTGGACGAAGGGCAATGCGCACGTTCTTCTCACCACTACGTTGTGCAGCAATAGTTTCGGCATTGCTTTCATACCCATCCATAAAAGCCTGGACTACGTGTGCTTGGTTGCAGGCAACGGCTAAGGTTCCCTTACCATTGGCATCTGTATTTTGGCTTTTTAATTTATTCTCCTTGCTATCAAAAAGATCCAATCTGGCGTTGGCCAAGGCCTGCCCGGTTTCGGTATCAACAACCATCACTAGAAGTTCGCAGGATTGCAATTTCTTTATTTTATAGATATCATCGCTTCCCTTGCCGCCTTTTCTGTTGGAAGACACATAACCTTCCTCAGTGGCTGGACTATAAGAATATGCAAAATCATCGTCGCTACTGTTAACTCCAAGACCGAGGTTTTTAACTTCACCAAAAGTATCTCCGTTAGCTTCTGCTGCAAAAACATCCAGTCCGCCCATTCCCAAATGTGCGTCGCTGCTAAAGTAGAGCGTGCCGTTGGCGTCTACATATGGGAAACCTTCTTTTCCTTCAGTATTGATGTTACTGCCTAAGTTTACAGGATTTCCAAAAGAACCATCCTTTGCTATGGAAACTTTATAGATATCTGCCTTACCTTTTCCGCCGGGACGGTCGCTGGTAAAGTAAAGTGTGCTACCGTCTGGGCTTAAAGCTGGATGACTGTTTGAATATTGATGATCGTTAAATGGTACGGGCTTAATATCTTTCCACTCGCCATTCACGTTTTCGGCATAATAAATATTTAACTGGTTTATGCCTTCTTCGTCTTTTTTGTATTTGCCATTATAGTAATCGTTGCGATCAAAATACATGCGTTTGCCGTCTGCCGTTATCGCTACGGTACTTTCGTGGTATTTTGTGTTTACGTCTCCATTCAACAGCGATTCATTCTTTTCAACTCCTCCTACCATTGAGGCTTTGTAAATATCCAAAAACGGTTCCTCGTTCCAGCCGTACTTTTTGCGGGAAGTGTTTCGAGCAGAAGTAAAATAGAAATCGTTCCCTACAACCATTCCACCAAAATCTGAGTACTTGGAATTTAAGGCATCAAGGTTTGTAGCTGCATACTTTTGAGCGTTTTCGTCAACAATTTCCGGTAGATAGTCAGGATTCTTCATAAATGCTACCGCTCTGGAATCGTCCGGTTTCATTTCTGCGAATTGTTTCATATAGGTATTGTACTCGCCAAACTTGCCGTTCGCTTTTAGGGATTGGGCGTAGTTGTAAACCGTTTCAGGAGCAACGTCCTTCTTTTTTATTACTCTTTTATAATAGGTTTCGGCTTTTTTGGTGTCGTTTATAAAGAAATAGCTGTTTCCCAAACGTTCAAAAACGTATGTGCTGCCTTCGCCTTTTTTCAGAAGCTTTTGATAGGCTTCGGCGGCATCGGTATATTGAAGGCGGTCATAATATTGGTCGGCCTTTTTTGTTTTACTGTTTTGTGCGAAAGCCATTGTACTACTTACCGCTATGAGTAAAAGGATTGTATATATCTTGTTCATCTTAAATGAAATTTGTTTGGTTATTAGAAGAATCTTGGTGAACGTAAAACACGTGGCTTAAAGAACAGATCGAAGGTGAGCACCACTTCGTGCGAAGCTGGACCCACTGTTTTCAAGTCGGATGTTACGTGGTCATAAGCATATCCTATACGGATGTTCGGGTTAATCTGGAACCCAACCAAACCGCTAAAGGAATCATCCAATCTGTAAGATGCACCAAGTTCAAATTTATCATAAAATAGCGCGTTTAAGTTTCCGTCGTAAGAAACGGGCGCGTCAAAGGCAGATTTCACCATTACGGAAGGCTTCAACTTAAAGTTTTCAGAAACTTGGAATACGTATCCCGCAGTTGCGAAATAGTGGTTTGTTTCAGAACCATATTTAATTCCGTTTTCATCAAGGTGGACTGATTTCAGCATATTTGGAACAGACAATCCCAAATAAAACTTTTCGCCATAAAGAAAAGCACCAGCACCAACATTTGGGTAGGTTTTATTTATGTCTTCCGAAAAGAAAGGGTCATTTGGGTCCTGAAGTTCCAGACTGCTTAGGCCAACCTCGTGAAATGTAGCTCCGGCTTTTAGACCCAAAGCAAGTTTAATGGTGCTGCCCAATTGTAGAGTGTAAGAAAAATCTGCATAGACGTTTGTTTCACTTACGGGGCCCAATTCATCTTTTATGGCTGAAAGGCCTAAGCCTATTTTCTCACTTATTGGCGAATGTGCCGAAAAGGTGAAAGTAACGGGGTTATCGTCCATTCCAGACCATTGGTTTCGGTAAAGCGCGGTGAGCGAAAGGCTTTCCTTGGAGCCTGCATAAGCAGGGTTCACCACGTTCATATTGTACATGTATTGTGTGTACTGAGGATCTTGCTGTGCCTGTGTATCCTGAAAGAGTAACACTGCCATCAATACAATTAGGATATATATATGTTTTTTCATTTTTATCTTTTTGATAGTTTAAAAAGTATTTAATGGTTTAGTTAGCTTCTTGGTTAAGATAAATCCAGCCTGTGGCTTGTGTGCCATAGACAGCATCATTACCAGCAAGGTCAACTACATAGAAATATGTTCCGGTAGGTAGGTCGTTGCCATCATTGGTTTGGCCTCTCCATTGGTTTGTGTAATTGTTTTGCTCAAAAACCAGGGTTCCCAATCTATTAAAGATTTGAAGTTTACTGATTCCAGTTCTATCATTTAGGAATGTCAGGTCAAGTGTATCATTAAATCCATCTCCATTTGGTGAAAGACCTTCAGATATTATGCAGTTTCCAACATCATACAAAGTAACATCTACTGAGTCTGTACCAGAGCATCCGCCAACAGAAATTACAACTTCAAAGGTTTGGGTGCCAAAAGTGCCGGTCTCCAAAGAAAATTCTAGGGTGCTGTTAGTTTCACCGGCAATTATATCTCCATTTAAGAACCATTGGAATGTTGCGCCTTCTTCATCAGTTGTTGCGGTTAAAACCTGAAGTTCGTTAGGGCAAGTTTTGAAGTCTTCATCAAGAGTTACTTCAAGGTCGTCTCTAAAGGAAACCGTTACGCTATCAGATGCTGAACAGCTCCCTACGGTTGCTGTTACGGTATATGTTCCTACTTCGGTAATTATTAAAGTAGAATTTGTTTCATCAGGAATAATGTTACCATCAAGGCTCCATTGGTAAGTTGCTTCAGGATTTTGAACTGTAAGCATTGCTTCCAATTCAACTTGAGATTCAAAACAGGTTTGGAAGTCATCATTTACAGTTACTTCAATATTGCCCAACCCAACAACAATGGTATCTGTGGCAGTGCAGGAATTAACGCTAGCCGTAACTACATATGTTCCAGGTTCAGTTATATCAAGTGTTTGGTTGGTTTCTCCCGCAATCACGACCCCGTCCAAGCTCCATTCGAAGGTTGCAGTAGCTGGGTCAAAATCTATAGCTTCAGCAGTAAGAGTTTCGGGAATTTCAAAACAAGAGGTAAAATCATCTCCTAATGCAACATTGAGTTCTTGTGGAGAAATGGTTACTTCATCTGTTGCCAAACATCCATTTGCAGAAACATTTACGCTATATACGCCATACTGGGTAGCATTGAGGGTTGGATTTGTTTCTCCAGCCAGCACAACCCCGTCCAAACTCCATTCATAGGTAGCATCAGTAGGGTCATAGTTAGACGGAGAAGCATCTAAAACTATAGGATCAAAAAAACAGGTTTCAATATTGTCTCCAAGCTCTATTAAAGGAAGTTCATTAAAGTTTATAACTACGGAAGCAGTAACTGTACAAGTACCTATGGTAACATCTACAGAATATGTTCCAGAAGTGGTAACAGTAATAGTCTGTGTGGTTTCACCAGTATTCCAAAGAAATGTAGCATCAGTTGGATCTCCTCCAGTGATTTCGGCAGTAATATCATAGTTTTCGGCATCACAAAGTTCCTGATCTCCTCCAAGATCTACTGTAAAGGAACCTATTCTTGTTACCGTAACTTCATCGGTTTCCGTAATAACATCTCCATTACAGTTTGTGTACACTGCTTGGGCGGTGTAAGTAGTTGATTGGTCTGTTGGGCATACATTTATAGTCGTATCGGTACCAATAACAGTCCCCATAGAATCAAGCCAAGAAAAAGCAACGTTTGATGCGCCATTGGGAGTAAAACGCCAAGCTTCGTTTGTAGCAGCCCAATCACTTGTATTTCTTCCAGGAGCGGTATAACCTACAGTGCCGTTTTGGTTTTGTATTCCCAAAACAGCATTTCCATCATTCCAGGTACAGCCGCTTGGTCTATCCTGAACATATACTTCCACCACATTGGTGGTTTCGTAGATAACTATTTGTGAGGTAAGGGAAAGGTTTGGGCAGGCTGATCCAAAATAAGGGATATTAGGAAAATTAACTACCATTGTACGGCAAGGAGATTCACCAAAAACAGCCCAGTTTATAATGCCTGAACCTTGCACCGATGGATCAACATCCATATATGGGCCAAAGATTGTAGTGAAAAATAAGTTGGGACTTGGAATGGGGTCATCAAAAGACCAATCACAATAAGCACCTGGTTGATTGTTTGCTAAGTCGAAAGAAACGACGGCATTAGATCCGATGACCATCTCAGTATAGGTTTCACCAAAAAAACAAAAATCAAAAGGTAATTGGATAGCATCAGACCAAATATCATCTGTATTCACTGAAACAGGAGTTCCCCCCGTAAACGGGAAAGGAGGGTCATATGTAATTGAGGAAACTTCATAACTGGTAGTTTCACCAGTGTCTAAAAAACTTGCGGTAAGGTCGGTACAGGGTTCGCCACAACCTAATTCTACATCTTCCCCTGCATATACATTAGGACATCCCGGCCCTTGTGAAAATGCTGATAAAGAGATAAATAAAACACTAAAAAAAGCAAGTAAGTTTTTTTTCAAGTTGACTTTAAAGAAATGATGGCAACTTTGTAAATAGAGAGGTAATTTTTTATTCATAAAGTTTTTATTGGTTGTTATTAAATGGCATTCAGCGTTAACTTTTTTTTAACAGCGAAATATATGAATTTTCTAAGAAATACCTTTTCATTTTTCTCAGTTTGAATAAAAAAAGTTATTAATTACAATCATAAAATGGTCATAAGGAACATAGAGGTCTCAACATGTGTTTTGTACATTTGTGGAAATATTAATTCTTAAATTTATTGTAATTTAAGAATCAATAACAACTACAACTTAGAGTTTTATATAGTATGATTGAACCAACGGATATATCTTATGAAAAGGCAGTTTTAATCGGATTGATAACCCAGTATCAAGACGAAGATAAATCTAACGAATATCTGGACGAACTTGAGTTTTTGGCATATACGGCAGGTGGCGAAGTGCTTAAACGCTTCACCCAAAAAATGGACGTGCCCAATCCGAAGACTTTTATTGGGACCGGAAAATTGGAAGAGGTAAAAAATTTTGTGGACGAGCACGAAGTGGGCGTTGCAATTTTTGATGATGAGCTTTCGCCCGCACAACAAAAAAATATTGAAAGGATACTGCAGTGTAAAATTATAGACCGTACAAATTTAATTCTGGACATATTTGCACAGCGTGCACAAACCAGTTATGCCCGAACACAAGTAGAACTTGCGCAATACCAGTATTTACTGCCTAGACTGGCAGGTATGTGGACTCACTTGGAACGCCAGCGTGGGGGTATCGGGATGCGAGGTCCGGGAGAAACGGAAATTGAAACAGACAGACGTATTGTGCGCGACCGTATTGCTTTACTGAAAGATAAATTAAAGAAAATAGACCGCCAAATGGAAGTGCAGCGTGGCAATCGCGGCTCCTTGGTACGCGTGGCACTTATTGGTTACACAAATGTAGGCAAATCTACTCTGATGAACGTGATAAGTAAAAGTGATGTCTTTGCTGAAGATAAACTCTTTGCAACCCTCGATACCACAGTTCGGAAAGTGGTTATAGGCAACCTTCCCTTTTTGTTGACGGATACCGTTGGTTTCATTAGAAAATTGCCCACGCAACTTGTGGAATCCTTCAAAAGTACGTTAGATGAAGTACGAGAGGCAGATTTACTGCTGCACGTAGTAGATATTAGCCATCCATCCTTTGAGCACCATATAGATTCAGTAGATAAAATTTTGGAGGAAATAGGTAGCGCAGACAAACCTACTATTATGGTTTTCAATAAAATTGATGCTTATGAAGCAGAGGAGATTGAAGACGACGATTTGATGACCGAAAAAACCAAGGCGCATTATACTTTGGAAGAATGGAAACAAACCTGGATGTCCAAAGTAAATGGCGACGCCATATTTATATCCGCATTGAACAAGGAAAACTTCAGCGAATTTCGAAAGTTGGTCTACGATAAAGTGAAGGAAATTCACACTACTCGTTTCCCATATAACAACTTTTTGTATGACGAATATACCGAGGAAGATTAAAAATTTTTAAGTAAGAACATAATAAAAGCGGCCAAGAATTAAAACTTGGCCGCTTTTTATTTTTATACATTCTATCGTCTAAAAGCCATAGGTTAAACCCACGCCCAAAGCTTCACGAATCTGGAAACCTTGTACTGCATTGTCATCATATATAGCTTGAAAAGTTACATTTGATGAGATGTATTTATTCACCTTCATCACAAGATTAAGCGTGTAATCTATATCTACGTTTTGTGGATCTTCAAGATAATTTGAATAAAGGTTTAATATGTTTTCTACGGATACATTCGCCATTACATCAAATTTTGCATATCCAGAAAGCGAAGCACCAAATTCAAAACGGCTGCTTTCATTGGCATCAACCCCAAAGTATTTGTTTTCGTTATAAGCGTCCAAAGCACCCGGCACTGACTCATCTACAGCGGTAAAATCTTTATCTACCAAAATGAATTTAGCCGTTGCTGGGGAAATATTCACGTAAAGGTTGTCGCTTTTTTTCCAAAGCATACCAGGGCCAAACTGAATGTAGGCGGGTGAAAATATATGTGTAGTTTCTGTTCGGTAGCCTTCATCTTCAGGAGTTAAATCTGAATTAAATACGTAACCTTTCGCAAACTGCGTTTTAAAGTTAAGGAACAATGAATAATACCAATTGCTTTCTTTTATCTGTTGCCCTAAAATAGAGTTAAGCTCCAAACGATCGTTTGTTTTTCGGGAATATTTATCATCCTTGTTTTTAGTAAGGCCATATTCACCTATCAAGCGGTTGTTCCAGCTCAGTTTGTCATGTTTATAGTTGAAATCATAAGTAAGTGAAAGATTTCCCGAATAATTGGAAGTTCCACCACCTGTCCATTCGTGGTTGAAAGCTGCTTGGTTGAACAATAGCGAAAGATTTCCCGCACGGGTCCATCCATTGGGGATGGTGTCTTTTGCATTTTCATCTTGTGCTACTATTGCCATAGGTGTAGTGAACAAAACAGCAAGGAGTAAAAGTTTTTTCATTTTTAAAATAGTTTTATTTTTTGCAAAAGTACTTACTCTTTTCAAAATGTGGTAAAAACAGCGCTAAAAACAGTGTGTTTGTTATGAATTCTTACGGTAAAATTCAAATCTTCCTACTTTCTTTTAAAAAGTGGCACTGACGAGCAGGCTTCGCCATACATAATACTTTTTGCAACTGGCTGGAGTTTTTGGGCCAATAATACGTATGCATTCTGTGGAATAGGTTTATGGGCACAACCTTTTATAATGATAGGTTTGTCTTTGTATTCTGAAATATCAATGTTTTGGAGTATTTCCGTAAAAAGAACGCTTTCCAGTTCATCTAAGCTTCCAACGGTAACTTTTTTTGCAAAAGGAGCTAAATGAAGTGATAAAAGTAAGTATGCCCAGCCTGGAACAATGGCATCAGTACTGCAAAAAAGAGCAACATATTTATTTTGGTACTGGCTCCAATCGTGTTCCTTGGCTTGTTCACGAAATTCACTTTCGCGAAGTACAATACCTTCCAACAACCATTGCGAAATATCAAAAGCGATCCTTTCACCTTGCGGATAGATTGCCTCAAGGTCAAAAGTTGCCAATTTGCTATTCGCTACACGGTTTACTATTTCTTTCACAGAAAAAGATATTAAATTTTGGGTTATTTGTCAGTGCCAACTGCAACTGAATACTGAACACTTTTTTTAAAGCATCCCTAGCTCTAGCTTTGCTTCTTCGCTCATCAGTTCCTGTGTCCACGGCGGGTCGAAAGTTATTTCTACCTCTGCATCCTTTATCATTTTCATCGACTTTACTTTTTCCTCAACTTCCAGCGGCAAGCTTTCTGCTACCGGACAATTGGGGGTGGTGAGTGTCATCAATATTTTCACTTCACGATCCTCATTTATGAATACGTCGTAGATTAATCCAAGTTCATAGATATCCACGGGTATTTCGGGGTCATAAATGGTCTTTAGGACGGTTACTATTTTTTCGCCCAGTTCGGCCATGTCTATTTCTGTATCTGCTCCCATTTAATTAATTATTAAGTTGTGTTTGGTATGCCAGGGCATACATTTTCATTTGTTTAATCATAGAGACCAAACCATTTGCCCGTGTAGGCGAAAGGTGTTCTTTCAATCCTATTTCATCAATAAAATTGGTATTGGCATCAAGTATGGCCTGAGGTTTTTGGTTTGAAAAAACGCGCACCAACACGGCAATTATTCCTTTGGTGATGATGGCGTCGCTATCTGCGGTAAAAATAATTTTCCCGTTTTTCATTTCTGAATTAAGCCACACTTTGCTTTGGCAGCCTTTTATCAGTTTATCGTCGGTTTTTAAATTTTCGTCAATCAACGGGAGGGATCTGCCAAGCTCTATCATATATTCATAACGCTGCATCCAGTCGTCAAACATAGAAAACTCGTCAATTAATTCTTCCTGTATTGCTTCAATCGTCATCATTTATTCAAATTATTTTTCATCTTTCTTTGCACTCAACAGTACACTGCGATCTGTTTTTGAATAGAAGGTAAGAACCCCATTATCCAAGGCGTACGAACCTGTATTGTTGAGCGCATCAAGAAAATCACGTTCTGTTTTCATAATTTCCTTTTCTGCACAAAATTTTTCGCTTACCGCAAGATCACTAAAATTAATTGTATAGAGATCAATTGTATAATTTCCAAAAACTGAATTACAGCCGGTAGTTCCACGGAAGGAATTGTCCAATGCAGACATTGTAAAAGTTGGGTTAGTATTTACTAATTTCTTCCCATTGATTGCTGAAACAGTATAACTTCCCGTAAGTTGTACGCTGCCCGCAACATCAATTACTTTTTTGGTTTCATCGCAACTGGTAAAGATTATACTGAAAATAAGAATAGATAAAGTGGCAAGTGTTTTCATGTCTTTTTGTTTTAAAATTGAACATTCAAAGTTCAAGTTTTAACTTTTAGTGATGGTTCAACTTAACATCATTTTAGCTTTTTTTACTGCTGCTACCAAGGCATCCACTTCTCCCAATGTATTGTAAAATGCAAAGGAAGCACGCACCGTTCCTGGAATCTTGTAAAAATCCATAATGGGCTGCGCACAGTGGTGGCCAGTTCTTACGGCTATTCCTAATTTGTCAACAATCGTACCTATATCGTACGGATGAATTCCTTCAATGTTGAATGAAACCACAGATGTTTTATCCTGTCCCGTGCCGTAAATTTTTAACCCTTCAATCTCCAAAAGCTTTTCAGTGGCATATTTTAAAAGTTCGTTTTCGTGCATTGCAATCGCTTCAAAACCGATGGAGTTTAAATAATCAATAGCCGCTCCAAAAGCTATCCCGCCACAAATATTTGGCGTTCCGGCTTCAAATTTATGTGGAAGTGTTGCGTAAGTAGTTTTCTCGAAAGTAACTTCAGCAATCATCTCGCCACCGCCTTGGTAGGGAGGAAGCTTGTTACCCCACTCTTCTTTCATATAAAGAATACCAATCCCAGTTGGACCACACATTTTGTGGGCTGAGGTTACGTAGAAATCTACATCCAGTTTTTGAAAATCGGGTTTTATGTGCGAACAGGATTGTGCCCCGTCAATAAGTACAGCGGCTCCAACTTCATGTGCTTTTTCAATAATTTCAGCAATTGGATTGATTGTTCCCAATGCGTTTGAAATATGGTTTACAAAAACGAGTTTCGTTTTTTCTGAAAGCAATTTTTCGTATTCCGAAAAAACCAAAACGCCTTCCTCGTTCATTGGGATCACTTTCAAAATGGCTCCTGTTTTTTCGCAAAGCATTTGCCACGGCACAATATTGCTGTGGTGTTCCATTGCGGAAACCATTATTTCATCGCCTTTTTTCAGAATTTCCGAAAAACCATTTGCAACCAAATTTATTCCATGGGTTGTTCCTGCGGTGAAAATGATTTCGTAGGCTTCCTTTGCGTTAAAATGGGTTTGGATTTTTTTACGAGCAGACTCATAGGCATCCGTAGCCTCTTGAGAAAGTGTGTGTACGCCACGATGGATGTTTGCATTGTAATTACTGTAATAATCCACAATACAATCAATAACCTGTTGTGGTTTTTGCGAAGTCGCAGCATTGTCCAAATACACCAGTGGATAGCCATTTACCTTTCGGGAAAGTATCGGGAAATCTTTTCTGATTTTTTGGATGTTAAAGGGCATTTGAAGTTTTTATGAATTTGTAATTAAGGTTGAGGTTTTGCCACGAATTCACAAATTATATTATTATTCGTGAATTCGCGGCAACAATTTACATTTAAAGCTCAAACCCCAAACTAACCCCAATTTTATTGGCAATCAGTTTATTGATCCGCACTTTCAATTCTGGAATCTTTACGCTTTCCAAAACGGTGTTTGCAAAGGCATACATCAATAAAGCACGCGATTCTTTCAAGCCAATTCCACGGCTGCGCAAGTAAAACAAAGCATCTTCATCAAACTGGCCAATGGTACAGCCATGTGAGCATTTTACATCGTCTGCAAAAATCTCCAGCTGTGGTTTGGCATTTATCGTGGCCTTATCATCAATCAAAATATTATTGTTCTGTTGAAATGCATCAATTTTTTGGGCATCTTTTTCAACTATAATTTTTCCGTTAAAAACGCCTGTAGAAGATTCTGCAAAAAGCCCTTTATAGTCTTGATGGCTTTCGCAATTTGGCGCTGTGTGGTGCACAAGAGTATTGTGGTCTGTATGCTGTTTTCCTTCAAGAATGGTTATTCCCTTTAACGTAGAATCACAATGTTCTCCTTTTTGGAAGAAATTGAGATTGTTGCGCACTAACTTTCCGCCGAAAGCAAAGGTGTGCACGCGGCAAACAGTATCGCGTTGTTGCGAAATGTAAGTATTATCAATAAGTGAAGCGGTTGCTTCATCATTCTGAATTTTATAGTAATCTACATAAGCCCGTTTTTCAGCAAAAATCTCCGTAACTGAATTGGTCAAGACTTCATTGCTGGAAAGACTTTGGTGACGTTCAATTATTTGTACGTGCGCATTTTCGCCAACCACTATTAGATTTCTTGGTTGTAAAAAAATTGCCGCTTCATTTCCAGTAGAGAAATTAATTATTTCAATGGGCTTTTCAACTTCTTTATGGGCTGGAATGTGGATGTAAGCGCCTTCTTTTGTAAAAGCAGTATTGAGCGCAGTTAAACTATCGCTCTTTGCGGCCTTGTTGAAGTAGGCTTCAATCACGGGCTTGTATTTGCTTTTGTTCAATGCCGCAGACATTAAACAAACATCCAGCGAATCGTGCGTGGTTTCTGAAAGGAACGAATTGTAAACTCCGTCTACAAAAACAAGCTTGTAAGTGTCAATTTCGTGAAGAAAATATTTGCGAACATTCTTTAGTTCTACATTTCGTTCTTTATTTGAATAGACGCTGTAATCCGGTTTCAATAGCGAATTAAGCGAAGTATATTTCCAAGCTTCTTCCTTTTTAGTGGGAAAGCCTTTTTCCTCAAAAATTTTAATAGCGTTGTTGCGCACATCGTGCAATGGCGAATCAAACTCTAAGTAATCTTCGAGAGCGATATATGATGATAATAATTTGTCTTTAAAACTCATGAAAATATTGTTTCAAGTTTCTTGTTTCAGGTTTCAAGTTATTTGAACTTGTTGCCCTTAAATTCATTTTTGTTCAGATATATGATAAAGTTCGCTATTCGTTTATTTAAATTCAAATATCTATTAACCAGAGAAGATAATTCTTCTTCTGAAATATATTCAGAATCATAAATCCTATATAATTGCGAGCGAGATTCACCAGCGGAACCTTTTGCAATTGATAGAAATTACCTGAATTCTAAATTTCCGTCTCTTTCAAACCCTTCGGCTATACTGTCCATTACGGAGCCCGATGCGTTTTTTATCTGGTCTCTTAGTTTGTAATCGGTTTTCAGTTCAGTATTTTTTGATAACTGGATTATTTCTTTGGAAAGAAGTCTTGCTTCCTTCCAAATATCTAAATCTTCGAACCTTTCAATTGTGGCCATAAATTTTTAGTTTTTTTTCAACCAGAAACTTGAAACCAGAAACTATTTTAAACCAATTCTTCCTTAATCCAGTCGTAACCCTTTTCTTCAAGCTCGTAAGCAAGTTCCTTGGTGCCGGATTTTACTATTTTTCCGTTCATTAAAACGTGAACAAAATCTGGAACTATATAATCTAGCAGACGCTGATAGTGTGTGATTACGACCACGGCATTGTTATCGCTTTTCAGTTTGTTCACCCCATTGGCAACAATTTTTAAGGCATCAATATCCAGCCCAGAGTCAGTTTCGTCTAAAATAGCAAGCTTTGGTTCGAGCATTGCCATTTGGAAAATTTCATTTCGTTTCTTTTCACCTCCGGAAAAACCTTCATTTAGTGAACGTGAAAGAAATTTACGGTCAATCTCCAGCATATCGGCCTTTTCCTTTATCATTTTAAGCATTTCAGAAGCTGGCATATCTTCTTTTCCTTTGGATTTTCTGGTTTCGTTGATGGCCGTTTTTATAAAATTGGTCACTGAAACTCCGGGAATTTCAACGGGATATTGAAAGGAAAGAAAAATACCTTTATGGGCCCTTTCCTCAGGATCCAATTCTGAAATGTCCTCGTTTTCAAATGTGATGTAGCCTCTGCTAACCTCATACTCCTCTTTGCCTGCAACAACTGATGCCAAGGTACTTTTTCCTGAACCGTTGGGTCCCATTATTGCGTGTACTTCGCCTGCTTTTACCTCAAGATTAATACCTTGTAGTATGTCTTTTCCTTCAAGTCCGGCGTGTAAATCTTTTATTTTTAACATTTTAATTATTCTTTGCTGATTCTTCAAATTTTATATCCGCTTCTGAAGGTTTGTCACTAACCCTCATTATTTCTGTTATTGTAATCACTTCTTCCCACTCGCTGTCAGTATCGGTATTTTTTGAAATATTTCCTCTCACAACTACGCCCACCATATCAAAATCATTCTTTTTTACATTAGCAACCTGTTGCGAGAGTTTTTCTGACATTTCGTTGCGCTTCACACCGTAAATAAAGTTAGTCCCCATTAGCACCAAAGCGCCATTTGAATCGATATAATCTCCTTTGTAAGCTTTAACTTCAACATTTTCGGCAGCTGTTTCTTCAACTTCGTGATTTTTTTCTTCAGAATTTTTACAAGAAAGTACTACTGCTAAAAGCATTGACAACAAAACGATTTTTTTCATAGGTTGTATAATTTAGTTTTCTACTTAATTTTCCAAGGCATATAGTGCCTAGCCAACTGACCCCTCAAGGCTTATCTCCAATAGTTTTTGTGCTTCCACAGCAAATTCCATTGGTAGTTTATTCAATACTTCTTTGCTGAAACCATTTACTATCAGTGCAATGGCCTTTTCGGTGTCAATCCCGCGCTGATTGCAATAGAAAATTTGGTCCTCACCAATTTTACTTGTAGTGGCTTCGTGCTCTATTTGGGCTGTTTTGTTTTTGGCTTCAATGTACGGGAATGTGTGTGCCCCACAACTGTTGCCCATCAACAATGAATCACATTGCGAAAAATTTCGGGCGTTATCTGCATTGGGCATAATTTTTACCAAACCACGGTAGCTGTTCTGAGATTTTCCTGCCGAAATACCTTTTGAAATTATGGTGCTTTTGGTGTTTTTACCAATGTGGATCATCTTGGTGCCGGTATCGGCCTGTTGATAGTCGTTAGTAACGGCAATAGAGTAAAACTCCCCGATGGAATTGTCACCCTTAAGTACACAACTTGGGTACTTCCAGGTTACAGCGCTTCCGGTTTCTACTTGCGTCCAAGAAATTTTCGCGTTCTTTTCGCAAACCCCTCTTTTGGTAACGAAATTGAAAACACCGCCTTTCCCATTTTTATCACCGGGATACCAGTTCTGTACGGTTGAGTACTTTATTTCGGCATCGTCTAAGGCAATTAATTCTACTACTGCGGCGTGCAATTGATTTTCATCGCGGCTTGGGGCCGTACAGCCTTCCAAATAACTTACATAACTGCCTTCATCTGCTATAACGAGCGTTCTTTCAAATTGTCCCGTCCCGGCCTGATTAATTCTAAAATAAGTAGAAAGTTCCATTGGGCAGCGAACCCCTTTGGGTATATAGCAGAATGAACCATCACTAAAAACAGCACTGTTTAGGGCTGCGTAAAAATTATCGCGCTGCGGCACAACGGTTCCCAAATATTTTTTTACCAATTCGGGATGGGTTTTTATGGCTTCGGAAATAGAGCAGAAAATAATTCCCTTTTCAGCCAATGTTTTTTGGAAAGTAGTTGCCACGGAAACGGAATCCATAACAATATCTACCGCAACACCAGCCAACTTTTTTTGTTCGTCTAAAGAAATACCCAATCTTTTGAAAGTATCCAAAAGCTCAGGATCTACTTCATCAATACTATTATACTTTGGCTTTTTATTAGGCGCGGAATAATAGGAAATATTTTGAAAATTAGGCTTTTCGTAATGGACGTTTGCCCAATCTGGCTCTACCATTTTCTGCCAATAACGGAAAGATTCTAAGCGCCATTCAGTCATCCATTCGGGCTCTTCTTTCTTTTTTGAAATGGCACGAACTACATCTTCGTTTATCCCTATGGGAAAAGTGTCAGATTCTATATCGGTATAGAAACCATATTCGTATTCCTTGGTTTCCAGTTCTTTTTTTAAATCATCTTCGGTATACTTGCTCATCCTCATTTATATTTTAAAGTGAAAAAGATTCTCCGCAGCCACAGGTACGGTTTGCGTTAGGATTCTTAAATACGAACCCTTTTCCATTCAGGCCGCCGCTATACTCAAGTGTAGTGCCAACTAAATATAAAAAGCTCTTTTTGTCTACGGCTATTTTTACATTTTCTTCCTCAAAAAGTTTATCGTCTTCGCCTAAACTATGGTCAAATTTCAATTCATAGCTCAGGCCTGAGCATCCGCCACTTTTAACGCCAACGCGCACGAAATCATCAGCAATATTGAAGCCCTCTTCGGCCATCAATTGTGCAATTTTAGTTTTTGCGCTTTCACTTACCTTAATCATATGTAGATTAATTCTAAATTAGACGGCAAATATACATCAATTCGCACTTTTAACCATACGGAAGTAGGATTTTAAAACTATCGGACCATAGTTTTAAACAATAATTAACACCCCGTATTTTTTGGGGTTTTAGAATTCAAAAATTCTTCGGAAATTAATTGGGATCCTGAAAATCGGGATTATTGATAAAGGAGGGGTCTGAAAGCGAAAGAAGAAATGCTTTTAAGTCTGCTTTGTCAGATTCTGTTAAATGGACTCCGCCGCGAGATACGGCTTTCATCAGCGGATCAATGGTCCTGGAATACACAAGGCCTTCGCTATAATGATTTATAACCTCATCCAAAGTTTCAAAACGGCCATCGTGCATATAGGGCGCTGTGTAAGCTAAATTTCGAAGTGAGGGTGATTTAAACAGGCCATCGTGATTTGGGTCTCCGGTAACATTGCCCAAACCTTTGTCGGTTATGATTGCATCGAGGCCGTTATTGTGAAAAATATTGTCTGTCCACAATGGGCTGTTTTCATTACCGTGGCAATGGAAACAGTCTCCGCGCGATTCATCCATAAATATTTGAAAGCCGTTCAATTCCTGGGGTGTAAGGTTGCCTTCGCCCAAAAGATATTTATCAAAAGGAGAATTAGCTGAAATCAGGGTTCTTTCAAACTGTGCGATAGCTTTTACCGTCAATTCTTTTGTAATGTTACTCGTGCCAAAAGCTTTGTTGAACAGTTCGGGATAGCTGGCGTGGCTTTGTAAGCTTCCTACAGCGTTTTCCCAAGTATTGTGCATCTCAACTGGGTTTTCCACTGGTCCAAGGGCTTGTTCTTCAATACTGAGGGCGCGACCGTCCCAGAAAAATTTATTCTTTGAGTTCCACGCCATATTGAAGATGGGCATGGAATTTCGCGTACCTTCCAAGCCGTCTATTCCAATACTGAAACGATTGGGGTCGGTAAAAGAATTAGCCGGTTGGTGGCAAGAAGCGCAGGCTTGTGTTCCATCACCGGAAAGTATAGGGTCGAAAAATAATTTACGGCCCAAGGCTACTCCTTCTACAGTTTGTGGATTGTCAGCAGGAACGATTGGGGGAGGTAGTAAGCGGTCAAAAATAGGAGGAACGGTCAATGGTTTCGGAGTGGGTATATAATCTTCGTTGGGATCCACAGGGTCTGGATCACTCGATGAACAAGCAATAAACAGGCTCAGGGCTAAAATTCCAAAGAATACTCGAAACAACTTCATAAACCGTTCCTTCAATTTTTTAAATTATTGTGTAATAGCACCAATGCTGAAAACGGTTGCGCCGTTTCTTTGCATATCTTTTTGGGCTAGATAGTTCATCATTAAATTAACGCTTCTGTCGTTAAGATCCCAAGTTAAGGGGTTTTTGTACCATTCTGAAATATCCATTGCTATTTCTATGGTCACATCGCCAGAGATGGTGAAATTTTTGTCAAAATCAAAACTGATGAAGTTTTGTTCAAATATACCATCACTTACCCTAGCAGTACCGTTATGAAAATTATACGGTTGAGACGCTCCGTTTGAATCGTCAAAATTACCATCCATCTGCATAAAGTGATAACCTCCGCCCAGCATAGTTGGCCAGTTCCAATCAGCAGCATTTAAATCTGGATAAGCTCCATTTACGTTATCTTCTTCATTAAATCCATAGATAAATGAGATACCCGTATAATCACCGGTAGCTACAGATTCTGATGGGTTAAAACTCAACGAACCAGCATCGGCAAGATCAATTAATTGGTAGCCATCAAAAGAAACAGTTGTGCCGTCTGCTTTATGCAGCTCTACCCGTGAAATTAAATACCGAAGTCTATCAATAGAAACATAATTCCCTGCGGCATTTTGATAAACTCCTGAGGTATAATTTGATGGGGTAATCTCAGTTACTCCCCAGTTTTGGGTAAAGTTAAAAGATACGGCAGCAGTTACCGGAATGTTGTTGCCATCATCATCGTTACTACAGCCAATTGTAGCAAATGCTATAGCTAATAAAAAAACTATTTTTTTCATAGGTTAAATGAAGGGATTTGTATATTGTTAATATTATTTTATTCTAATTATTAAAAAATCTTTGGAGCCTTTGTTTGAAGGTATATCCAAATCATTACTTTCGCTATTGCCTACCACTAAAATTTTATTGTCTGAAGTTTCAATAGCTTCTGACGCAAAATCAAGGTTTGAGCCTCCTATACTTTTTTGAAACTTCATAGCTCCATTTCCGTCAACAATAAAAACCCAAACGTCGTTCACGCCATTGTTGGTTTGTATATCTCCATCTGCACTTCGGCTATGACCTGAGAGTATATAATCTCCATTGTTGCGTTGCACAATGCTGTGGGCAGTATCAAATTGGGAACCGCCAAAAGATTTTTGCCAGATTTTACTTCCGTTATCGTCAAACTTCACCATCCAAGCATCCGCATTTCCCCGTGGAGAGGTTACGTCTTGGTCTGAGCTTCTAGAGTCGCCAACCATTATATAATTACCGTCATTGGTTTTTATGGAAGCATAGGAGTTATCAATCTCGTCTCCTCCAAAAGATTTGGTCCAAACCAAATCGCCATCAGCCGTTAGGCGTACCGCCCAATAATCATAACTTCCTTTGGGGTCGGTTTTGTCAAAATCCTCACTTTCGGAGGTGCCGGTCATTAAAAAACCGCCATCTGCAGTTTCAAGGGCATCATAGCTACGGTCGTTATTGGTTCCGCCAAAATAACGTCTCCATTCCTTGGAGCCATCGGCAGCTAACTTAATTCCCCAAAACTCACCAACGCCGTGCGCTGTGCCTCTTTGGAAATCATTGCCAGCGCCGCCACTTGCTGAAACATCAAAAAAACCTGTTATAAAATATCCGCCGTCTGAGGTTTGAAAGGCCTTGAAAGCTTGATCACTGCCTGAAAAACCAAAATTTTCTTCCCATAAAATGGTGCCAGCATTATCAACCTTTACCACCCAATAGTCCTGAAAACCTTCGTTGCCATTAACATCGCCATCGTTGCTGGTAGTGTAACCGGATAATAAGTATCCTCCGTCATTGGTTTTTGTAATTCTGGAAGCGTTTTCATCATCGCTACCGCCATATGTTTTGCTCCAGATTATATCTCCGGTTTTGGAAAGTTTTAGCAACCAAAAATCGCTATCGGAGCCGGAACGGTCAGTAATATCACCGTCGGAGCTTCGGGTGGTTCCTAAAACTAAATAGCTTCCATCTGCAGCTTCAACAACTGAGACTGCTTCATCTATTCCGCTTCCGCCATAGGTTTTTACCAGTTCTACTTCACCATTTATTTCGGGTTCAGGTCCCGGGCCGTCATCTTTTCCGCAGGAAAAAAATAATAATGAAAACGAAAGCAGAATTGGGAGCGCTTTAAGGTTTGGGGTATTAATATTTAACATATAGGGGATAACAGTTTTTTTAGTCTATTAATAATCGTTTTGTTGTAGTTGAATTTATTTTCATCACATACATTCCCGATTGAAGGTTAGAAACGTTTATGTTTTCGGAAAGACTTTCAGTGAAATTTAAATCCATTATCTTTTGCCCCAATACGTTAAAAATTTCTACTTGTGCTATAGGCTCTGTTTTTGATGTGACGGTAACCACCTCCGTTGCGGGGTTTGGAGCAACTGCGAAGTTTGAAATTGAATTGTCGTTAACTCCCAAAAGATGATCTCTAACCACAAATAGTCCACGGTCAATATCGCTAATTACAATACTGCCACTGGCAAAGTATGGGTAAACACTCCAAGCCCCATCAAAACGGGCTGAATTACTGGTTGGATAAGTGTCAAAAAATTTGGTCTCCACCATATTTTGGTTCTCGATATCGCTAATATCAAAAACTCGCAATCCTGCACGGTAGCTGGATAAATAGAATTCATTTCCTTTTACATAACCGTTATGGTCTATTGCAGCTACATCTGCTTCATATTCAAAATGAACCACAGGGTTGTCCAGGTCGCTCAGGTCAAAGATTATGGTTCTGGTATTAAATCCAAAATTAGACTCGTCCAATTCGTCACCAATCATAAAATAACGTTGGTCTTCTGTTAACCAGCCTTGGTGAGTGTAATCTACACTTCCGTAAAAACCGTTTGATATAGCTATTGGGTTATTTTTATTGGTTACGTCAACAATTGAAATTCTGTCTTCATTACTGCCGAAAAATATTTCGCGTCCTGTATAATCTGAATCTGGGCCGTTATAAATAACAACTTGAGCGTCATGGCAATAATTATCGCCGCTAAACCCGCCAGCTGCAACAGGATTTACTGGGTCTTGAATATTCACAAAATGTGGCCCTCCGCCAAAAGTACTTGTTCCAACAGCAAAAGCATACCCGGTTTCTTCATTAATAACTATATTGTGGCAATGTCCAAAGCCGTCGTAATGGGCATCTTCCGTAAATGTTTCTGGAGCATTGGTCACATTGCGCAGGCGCGTTAAATCAAAAACCTGCATTCCGTGCCCCCCAGCTTCACTTACTATGAAAGCGTGGTCGTTATAAACTTTTATATCTCTCCACGTACTTGAATCTGTATGTGTTGGAAGTTTACCAAGATATATTGGGTTTACGGGGTCTGTGATATCCACAAAGGCAGTACCGTTGCCCAAGCCCATCAATGCATATTCTTTTCCATCAAGAGGGTCGGTCCATCCCCAAGAATCATTTCCTCTGTCAGAACCAAAAGTACTAAGGCTTATGCGAGATAAAAGATCTAAGCCATTACAAGGGTATTGTCCCGCCGTACCGTTCTCACAAGGGGTTTGTGCGAAAGAAAAAGTTGCAAAAAAAAGAGCTAAAACTGGTAATATTTTTTTCATTGGATTTAAGATAAGGTTTAAAAGTGGCTAAATGTAAACATATTATGTGCTTTTCTACAAACGTAAAAGGTTAAATATTAGTATTGTGATTTTATGGCAATATTCTATTTGGCTTTTTTATTGGTTATTGAAGCTGTATTTTTGCCAAAACCCTAATAGAATTGATCCATGTTTGAGAACAAAGACAACTCCAATACTGATATTGAAAATTTAGGAGAATTTGGCTTGATTGACCATCTAACCAAAAACTTCAAAATAAAGCAAAAGTCCACTGTCAAAGGTGTTGGCGATGATGCTGCTGTAATCTCTTGTGATTCGAAAAAGGAAATGGTGGTAACTACAGATTTGCTACTAGAAGGCGTTCATTTTGATTTAAGCTACGTTCCATTAAAGCATCTGGGGTACAAAGCTGTGGTCGTAAACCTTTCCGATGTTTATGCTATGAATGCAGAACCATCACAAATTACTGTTAGCGTGGCAGTTTCCAATAGATTTCCGGTAGAAGCATTAGAAGAGCTATATGCAGGAATTCAGGCTGCAGCCAAAATATATAACGTAGATTTAGTGGGCGGAGACACCACCTCATCAACTACTGGGTTGCTGATTAGTATCACAGCCCTAGGAACAGTGGGCAAAGGCGATGCCGTGTATAGAAGTGGTGCAAAAGAAAATGATTTATTGGTTGTAACTGGTGACCTTGGCGCTGCTTATATGGGGCTACAGGTTTTGGAACGTGAAAAGGAAGTTTTTAAGGTGAATCCCAACTCGCAACCCGATTTGGAACCATACTCGTATTTAGTGGAGCGGCAGTTGAAACCAGAGGCCCGAAAGGATATTCCTAACTTATTAAAAGAATTAGGTGTAGGGCCTACTGCAATGATTGATATTAGCGATGGTTTGTCGTCAGAAATATTACATATCTGCAACAGCTCAAAAGTTGGGTGTAATTTGTATGAAGATAAAATTCCATTGGATCCTCAGGTTATTTCAGCCTGTGAAGAATTCAATCTCGATAGCACTACAATAGCATTGAGCGGAGGGGAAGATTATGAATTGCTTTTCACCATTAATACCGAAGATTTTGCGAAAATAAAGGCAAATCCACATTTAACGGTTATTGGACACATAACCGATGAAAAGGAAGGAGTGCATTTAATTAGCCGTGCCGGTTCAAAAATACCATTGATTGCACGTGGTTGGAATGCCTTGAAAAGTAAAGATTAAATTTGAAATAAGGCAATAAAAAGCCTGTTCCCTATTTCAGAGGGAAAAGAATCTTGAGGAAAGTTGCAGATTCCTAATGAATTGAAAGTTTTTTCTTTTTAATGAAAAACGAAGATAAACACTCATTCACTTCGCGTTGTTTGCGGGTAAGTAACTCAAATTTACCAGAATAGCTGTTCGAAACCTCTTTCCCGCAACAGGCACATTTATATTCATTAATGTGATCGGTAATTTTGCGGGTTACGATGTAATCATGGCCAAATGCTGTGCATACAAGGCTCAAAATTGGAGGTCGGCTTTGGGGCGTAACTTTATCCATCTTTGTTAATTTAATTATGATTAATTTCCCAATATTAACATTTTTCTAGATAAAGTGCAAACTTTATCCGATAAAATGTAAGTATTCCGCAACAGAATTGCCGTTTTCTATCAAACTCATATGGCCGCCCTCAATAATTTTTACCGATGCATCACAAAGCTCTGCCAGCTTTTTTGCTTCTAAAAATGGTAAGATTGGATCTTCCTTGGCCAAAATCGCATGTTTGTCTTTTTTGAAATCCTTTAAAACCACAGTCCTGTCTTTTCTATCTCGCATTCCTTTAATGGCGGCCTTTATACCTTCCACTGGAAAAGAAAACGCTTCACTTTTCAAAGTTTCAATTTCCTTCGAAAATTTTTCACGGGAGCTTTCGGCAAAAAGATTTCCTATAGCCATACTTATGTAAGCCTGCGGATTTTGGTCTATAACCTTCAGTGCCCGGTTACGATTTTCTTTTCTTTCCTCGGAATCTGCGGCGGGTGTTGAATTTAAAAGAATTATTTTCTCTACTTTTTCTGAAAATAATTCAACATAGGCCAAGGTAACATAACCACCCATGGAGTGGCCTAAAAAGCTTGCTGACGAAATTTGTAGCTTTTGGAGTATTTCATCCACCACTTCTGCCATCAATTCCATAGTATGGATTTCAGCAATAACGCCGCTCTTTCCGTGACCGGGAAAGTCCATTGTGATTACAAGGTTATTTTTTGACAACTGCGGAATCAAGGGTTTCCACATGGTGGCACTTTCCAAAAAACCGTGAAGTAAAACAATAGCAGGACCATTTCCGAAGGTTTCGTAATGGATAGGAATATTTTTATAACGAAGAGTCACCTGGTGAAAAGCTAATTAAACCTACTTTTTATAGGCTTTGGAATTCGATTTAACAATAAGATATATTACGCCTCCAATTATAATTGGAAAAAACAGATAGTCGGCAATTTCAGGCGTATCCATGTATGAACTGGCTAATCCCAATAAAATAAGAGCCAAGCCCATAAAAACCATGACATTTCTTAAAAGTGTAGCTACTCTTTCAATATCAACTTTTTCCTTATCAGCCTTGCTCATGGTATTATAACCGGCAATTAAGAAATATAATTTGAAATGTTTTACAACAACTCCAAGTATGATTAGAAAAACGCCAATTAAAAGATTTGATATTTCCATAAATCCTGCCGGGCTCAAAAAGACCTAACAGTTTTTTCTCTTTCACAGTAGTTCGTAGAAAGAAGGAAAATCTATTAGGTCTAAAGTTTTGATTCTTGGCTCTCGGCTTCTAATTATTCATAATTTCTTCAATCTCTTCCGCCTCAATAGGTATGTTGCGCATCAAGTTAAAGGGTTCACCTTTTTTCTGGATAACTACATCATCTTCCAAACGGACTCCAAAACCTTCCTCTGGAATATAGATTCCCGGTTCCACGGTAAATACCATGTTCTCGGTCATCTTTTCCCAAAGAATTCCATAATCGTGTGTATCCAGGCCTATGTGGTGGCTGGTGCCGTGCATAAAGTATTTTTTGTAGGCAGGCCAGTTTGGGTCTTCGTTTTTTACATCGGCTTTGTCCAGAAGCTTTAGGTCCAAGAGGGCTTTGGTCATCAGTTTGCCCACTTCTTCGTGATACTTCTTCCAGTAATTGCCGGGGACCAGCATTTTTGTGGCATCGTCCTTAACTTTTTTCACAGCATCATAAACCTCGCGCTGGCGTTTGCTAAACTTTCCGCTTACGGGAATGGTACGTGTCATATCACTGGAGTAGTTTGCATATTCGGCACCCACGTCCAAAAGAAGCAAATCGCCTTTTTTGCACTGTTGGTTGTTTTCGATGTAATGTAGCACGTTGGCGCTATTTCCACTTGCTATGATGGGCGTATAAGCAAAACCGCGGGAACGGTTTCTTAAAAACTCGTGCATAAGCTCCGCCTCAATTTCATATTCCCACACACCGGGTTTTACGAAGTTCAGGAGTCTTCTAAAACCTTTTTCGGTGATGTTGCAGGCTTGCTGCATTAGGTCTATTTCAATTTTGTCCTTTACGGAACGCAGGCGTTGTAAAATTGGATTACTGCGTTCCCAACTGTGTGCCAGAAACTTCTCCTTTGTTTTTTGGATGAAACGGTCTTCGCGTGTCTCGGTTTCCACGCTCTGGCGGTAATGCTCGTTGGTGTTAAAATAAACACGTTCGGCTTGGGTCATTACTTCAAAGAAAATCTTGTCGAACTCCTTCAGCCAGTAAATGGATCTTATTCCGCTTATCTCAGTAGCTTTTTCCTTGGTAAGTTTTTCGCCTTCCCAAACGGCAATATGGTCGTTGGTTTCTCGCACAAAAAGCATTTCGCGGTGGTCCTTGTTTGGCGCGTCTGGAAAAAGAACAAGCATGGTTTCCTCTTGGTCTGCACCCGTTAAGTAAAAAATATCACGTGCCTGCTGAAAGGGCATGGTGCTGTCTGCACCTATTGGAAAAATATCGTTACTGTTAAAGACCGCCACACTCTTTGGCTTCATCTGGGCCATAAAGTTTTTGCGGTTTTTTATAAAGAGTTTGTTGGAGATTTGATCGTATTTCATCGTATTGTTTTATGAATTTCTTCAAAATTAATTATTATAAAGTTATCTACGGATATTCAAGGGTTAAAAGTGAATTAAATTCGGTTTGGGGCACTAAAAACTCAATATTAAACTTATAATTTACAAAAATTGTAAATTAGGGTAGGGTTTTTTTGCCGATGATTGTCTTTTTAAAAAGAACACTTATGAAAACAAAAGTACTTATCAATATAATTTTACTATCGTTTACAATCCAAACTTTTGCCCAAGATCCCAACTGGACCTATCTCCGTAAAGAAAATACAGGCATAGGCGGGGCGCTACATTTTGTTGTGCAGGGCGATGCCTTTGGCAATATATGGACTGGAGGCTATGAGTCTTCAGACGAAGGTAGTTTGGTGCGCATTGCTACTACTGATACTGTTTATACTAATTGGTCCACCTATTCTGATGAATATTTGCCAAACGGATTGATTTATGACATTGCTTTTGACAGTACGGGTATTATATGGGTCGGCTCTGAAGCAGGTATTACCACTTCTGGCGACGGCTTGAATTGGACGCATTATGATGCTTCTAACACCCCTTTTTTAAGTACCGATGTTGAGGGAATAGCCATAGGTGCAGGCGATACGGTCTGGACTGTAAATACCAATAGCGACCCAGCTTTGGGAGGCGTGGGTTATTTTGATGGCGCTACTTGGAATTACTATACTTCCTCAAACTCAGGTCTTCCCTCGGGATCCAATTTGAGGGATATAGCCATTGATGGCAATGATGTAAAGTGGATAGCTTCAAACAATGGCCTTATTTCTTTTGACGGTACAACCTGGCAGCACTATACCACTGCAAATAGTGGCCTTTCGGCAGATAATGTTTGGGAAGTTGCAATTGATGACCAAAATAAGGTTTGGGCTTTGGTGGGTAATGCAGTCGATATTTTTGACGGCACCGCTTGGACACAAATTAACGAAAGTGATTGGCCTATTTCAAACGTACAGGGCAGATCGCTGGCCATACACGGTGATCAGGTCATTATAGCTGAGGGTTCCAATTACCGCGTATTGCTATTTGACGGAACTACATGGACTTCAGAATATATGAACCTAAGCATGTTTGATTCCTATATTGACGATAACGGCACTTACTGGGTATCTGGCTACGGTGAGGTGGCAAAAAACGATGGTACGGGCTGGATTCGATATACAGCTTACAATACCGGACTGCCAACCAATTTCAACGAGGATATTTTTATAGACAGCAATGACCGTAGATGGTTTGCCAACGGCAATGGGGGCATTCAAGTTTTTGATTGCCCAAATTGGGAAGTCTATGGCCCGGAGAACGGGGGTTTATTCCCAAATCCGCAGACGTTATATTCCACTACCATCGGAACCTCAATTACTGAAGATGCCGATGGCGATATTTGGTTTTCATATACTGGCACCTCGGGCTATATTATTCATGTTCCGGACGGTAATTATTGGGACTATGCCGCCTGGACTACTTATGACAATACCAATTCCACCCCGGCGCTTCAATTTATTGAAGAATTGAATGCCACTGATGACGGTAAATTGTTTGCGCTAACTGACAATAACGCTATTATGTTTGATAAGGTTGCCGACACTTGGACTGTCTGGAACATGTCTAACGGATTGTCCGGTCCTCCATATAGTCTGGGGTCTCGTGGCAATGCCATGTATGTGGGTAGTTACCAAGGTATAGATGTATTTGAAAATGGATCGTGGACCAATATAGACTTATCTCCTCAAGGCATCGAGCACGTACTTCACGTCGCTTTTGACGCCAATGACAATATGTGGCTAGGCACCACTACCGGTTTATGGAAATATGACGGCACAACTTGGACCAATTGGAATGAGTCAAACAGCAACATTGCAGCTGATTATGTAACGGCCATAGATTTTGATACGGCCAACAATATTTACATAAGCGCCCATAACACACAAATTTGGCCCTATTATGGCGGTATCTCATATTTTGACGGCACTGGAAATACCTTTACTACCTTTTTGGACGGTAGCTCCCCCTTGGCGCACAAACAGGTAGAAGATATAGCAGTAGATTCTTTTGGAAATGTTTGGGCCCTAACCCAGAGCGAAGGTTTCAGTATTTATAATCCGGATGGAATTGATGGGTTTGACTGTATAGACCGAACTCTGGAAAGAACACTGGGTGTAAATGATATCGCTTTTACAGAACAAATGGATGGGCTAAATTACCCCAATCCTTTTTCTGAAACTACTACTATAGTTTTCCATTCAAAAAATACTAGTCCAGTTTCCATAGAGGTTTTTGATCTATTGGGAAGAAATATAAAAAGTCTGGATTTAAAAGATGTTTCAATTGGTGAAAATAGCATCCTGCTTGACCTGACACCACAGTCTAAAGGAATTTATTTCTGTAAAATAACTTCTTCAAACAAAAAAAGCCATACAATAAAGCTTATTAAAAATTGATAGGTTTAATTGTAATACAGTTTATCATTCCAATTTATAAATGGTTGGTTTAGAGACAAAGTCAATTCCATCAATCGCTTGTTTACTTATTCGATATTGGTTTTTACTCATAAGTGTTGACTATGTTATTCAGTCAAATTTTGTTTTGGATCAAAATCCACCATCCATTCTATTCCGTATTTGTCCCTAAACATACCTGTATAGGTACCCCAAGGACTGTCTTCTATGGGCATTTCAATATTTCCGCCAGATGAAAGACCATTAAATAATTTGTCAGCTTCATGTCTGCTTTCTGCACTAATTACAATTTTACTTCTGTGCTCATTTTCATTCGTTAGCCCCAATACCTCAGGTACATCATTTGCCATTAAAATACTATTGCCTATTGGCAGGGCAATGTGCATTATTTTATTCACTTCGTTTTCTGCCACTTTAAATTCAGCATTTGCTAAATCTTTAAAACGCATTAATTTTGTGAATTCTCCGCCAAATACCGATTTGTAAAATTTAAACGCTTCTTCGGCATTTCCATTGAAGTTAATATGTGGATTTATATGTGCCAAAATCTTTTATTTTTCAGTTGGTTGTTAATTCTAAAAAGTATCAAAAATGGCGTTTAAAATTTATTTCATGGCAAGTACTAACCTTTTGTCAGCTTGTAGCCAACATTTAAACACTCCAAAACAACCATTATGAGCTGATTAAAATAAAAAACTTTTGAAGAACGGGATTAGTGCTTTTCATAGGAGCCATTGTTGTGTGCAGTTTTTTATTCGGTTATTCTTTTCTTTAAATCCATTCTTTCGTGCAATATTCTGGTTATTTCGACATAGTGTCTTGTCCTGAAATATGGCTACAGGTTAAAATTGATTTACGCTGTTTTTAAATATACCATATTTGGGGTTTTGAAATTTAAAGATAAATGTAATCTTATTTCATTGTATAATTTAATTGCA
>Ga0098054_1000131_pt1 | contig 78287 bp, 125 predicted proteins | sample 16_taG_FD_75048 | JGI IMG/M metagenome (GOLD analysis project Ga0098054, IMG submission 75048) | Marine viral communities from the Subarctic Pacific Ocean - 16_ETSP_OMZ_AT15313 metaG | ecosystem: Environmental > Aquatic > Marine > Oceanic | place: Pacific Ocean | collected 2015-01-18
ACCTTCTATTAACTTCGTCTCTTTACAGATAGCGGGATATTCAAGAGTCTTATAATCAAGCTTGGCTTTCTCTATACAGTTTTGATTGTGAAGGTAAACTCCTTGATTTATCATATAAACGAAAACTTCATCGTCACGATGACTCTCATGACCATTGTCTTCACACCATTTAATGAATGTTGGAGTAAGAGAGTATTTTATTTGATTAGATTCTTCTAAAGGAATCATTTCGCTGTGCCCCCACCTTTTACTCGTTTCCATTTCACGAAACGTAGCGTTTCCACAATCATTTAACACGCGAGAATGTCGCCCCCAAAGTCCATACCCACTTACGGGATTACCTTTGTTTCCACAGGCAGCTTTTATCCCCATCCTGTTACTAAGCCACCACACCGCGTCTCGAACGGAGTTAATGACTAACTGCTCCCTGAACTTTTCAAGGTCTTTTGGGTTATAGCGTTTACGATCATCTTTACCCCAACGCCCAACTGGCTCTGCATGTTTAACTTCAATTTCAGCTTTTCTTATCGTAGGCTTACATCCTCTAGTGACGGGCATCGGCGTCTTAGTTACGGAACAACGCCCTTGAAAAAGATAACCACCACTGAGCCTTTCTGATACTCTTCTCTTGGTTATCCCTCCGTAAAGGAGAAAGAAGTCTCTTGGTACATATTCTGTATTGTACCGATGACTTCGATAATTTCCGTGGAATTTTTGCGTCCCATCTTCTCGGCCATAACATCCAGAGTTGGGTAAGCCTATCCAAGCATAAGTTTGTTTCATTAGAAACCTCCTTTAAGATCAAGTGGATACTGTAAGTCTATGCGCTGTGGCACATCCATCTGAGCCTCCTCTACTGTCTCGTAAGGCCCGTTCAATACAGAGAAGGCATCTTTGATGAAGTATTTAGTTTCTCCTTTGTGGAGTTGCTCTATGATTTCAAACAATGGTGGTTGGTCACTCATTTTACATTCCTCCTAATTTTACATTTTTTACATCTTCAAGACGTAGGTTTTTTAAGTTGGTGGTTCCTATAGCAAACTGCTCCCAGTATCCACTGACAAACAGATGCTCTAAAGCGTAGTAAAGATAAGCAGGAAGGATGTCCTTGCTTGTAATCTTAATACCGATGTTGTCCCGACTGTAATCCCGTGTGGGTTTACCGATGGATTTTGTTGAGCCTCTACGTTGTAACCAGAAGTCTGCATCTTCTAGCCCCGTCCTAATCTCACAAGCGAACTTTAGTCTCATTTTTCCTCCTTGGTTGATGTTTAAGCACTGGAGTCAGTATGAACTACTGAGCGTTGGTGTCAACTTTTTTTTTAATTTTTTTTAATTATGGATTTGTGTGCAGGGTTGCGGTTGCTTTGGGTAAATTGGTGACGTAGTTGTGGCAGCGTTGAGCTTCCAGATCAAACGACCACATAACCTCTTTCCATTCTATTCCGTGGTCTTTCGTTTTACCTAATCCATGAAGCTTATCTGTAAGGAGGTGTGCGTATTCGTGTCCGATGGTGTTTTTAAGATAATCTTCTTCGTTATTGACCAATAAGGGCAAGTTAACCCGAATGATGTTCGGCCAAATCGCTTGGCCTCCGCACTTTCCTTTAAGATCGTATTTAACGTGAGGTTTGAGTTGTTTGCCCCATTGCCTTTGGCCTAGCCGCATTAAGAACTCCAGCCTCTCTTGTATCTTTCCGTCGATTGATAAGTTCATTCTCTGTCTCTGTCTATGTATAAAAGCCAACAGCCTATTAAGACGATTAGGATACAAGTCATACAGCCTCTCCGATTTCAACGGCGACTGTATATTCGTGATAGTTCCCGCTCAAGGAAAAACATCCCTTTATCCTCGCTATCTTCTCCACTTGCTCCAACGCCCATTCCGCAGCAAGGGTACGTCCAGCACCACTCTGCCCCTTAAAGACCATCTTCTTACGCTCGTAAGACCAATCATCTATCCTCGCTAAATAGACATTTGTGTAAGCGCGGATAAGACCATCTTTATCCGTCCAGAAATACGCTTTGTTGGCGTGAATCCAGTTGAGGGAACCATTGGTGGCTCCAGTGTTATAGAATAGATAGTACCATTCCTGTATCGTCTCCTTGGAGTCATGCTCCAAGAAAAACGCCATCCTGTACCCATTGTGTTGGTACGACATTGTTGGTGTTCGTCCCGCATCCATGTAGAGACACTAAAGTATAATTAGTATTAAGTCAACCCCCAACTTATCCACATTTTATCCCCACATCCAAACTCTTTTACAATCCCGCGCCCGGTGCTCATTTAGTAAAACAGTTTATAATTTTAATTAATCTTTTATATATATATCTTATTCTTTTCTATACTCTATTATTTATTTGGTACTTATTTATTTGCTATTTATTTATTCCTTATTTGTTCCTTATTTAAAAAAAGAAAAAGACCCGAAAGACTTTCGCCCTCCGGGTCGATGGGATGGATATGGATGTATGCTTACCTCCGTAGAGGTATGTTAAATTAAGGTTATATATTTAGATGTCAACTGTACCAGAGGATTTTTTTTGCCACCAAGTAAAAGCGGGATATGACAATGCGTATAGTATAAAACCAGCAATGCAAAGAATAAAAAATAATAAAGCCAAGACAAACATATAAGCCCCAATTATAATCTTTATTATATTAATAAATATTTTCTTCACAATATTTCCACTCTAGTATTTTTAATAGCTTTTTAATATTTATTTCATTTGAAAGAACCGTATCACTAAATGGTACTTCTGCAATATTAATAGGTTTAAAACTGCTTAATCCATACTCCGTATCTGCTATAGATATGCTTATTATATTTAAAGTCCTTTTTATTACATAGAAATATTCCCCATTATTTAATGTACCCCTTATCTCCCTGTCACTAAAAAGAAAGGCTGAATCAAGGATATATTTACCCTTAATCAGCCGTAGTCTAGGACTGTTTTTTAGCTTATATTTGCTTGAGGTACTCTTTCCCACTAGGAGTAAGATACCGTCCTTGAGGATCAATTCCAATGAGTCCGAGCTTCTGCAAGTAAACCTCGTAATCATACTGGACTGCCTGACGACTCATTCCGAGCTTTGAAGCTAATTGGGTGAGACGCATAGCCTTCACATGAGCCAACTCCCGCAACAACCGTATCTCTGCTTGTAAAAGGCCAAGCGGCTGAATAGCGAGGTGGTCAGTGAATTTCTTCCAATCAATCATCTTGAACTTTTTCTTACGTTCAGCGTGACAGTATTGGTTGACTTTCATAGCCATCTTTTGAGCAGAACGAGCATTACCCCGCAGCACTTTGGAAATCTCATCCATTGCGTTTGCGTCAACAGTAACACCTCTATCAAGACCAAGTTTAACGATCTTGCCAAGTTCCCCAAAGGTGTATTCCTCCAAGTCAACACGCTCAAGGCGATCTACAAGGGCATGGAATAAGGATTGACCTTCAGTAGTGCAGAATATGAATGTCTGCTGTCTAAAGTTAAAATCAACCGTATATTCCTCAATCGCAAAAGTATTACGATAATCCTTATTAGGGTTAAGGATGGTTAGCATAGCCATTGTAATATCCTTCGGCAATTCGCTGCACTCGTCAAACAACAAGGTTACATCAGCATTATTAGCATAAGGAATAATAACTTGATTAAATAACTGGCGAACATTTTTAAGACTCGCGCAGTTAATCTCAAGCAATGGTTTGCATTTCTTCTCCCCCTTCTTGACTAGGTTTCTAGCAACTGCTTTAGCCATGTGGGTTTTGCCACACCCTTTAGGAGCAGTAAAGAGCAAGTGAGGCATAATATCAGTAGCCTTAAAGCCTTTAATGAAAAAGGCTAACTGCTTTTTAATCTGCTCCTGACCTATGGTATCAGGAAATAACTTGCTCGAACTCATGGTAGGTTTTTTTTAATTTATTATTAATTTAGAAGTCAGTCTTTAATGCAACTTGCGCTGATTCTTCTGACACATTCTCGATACAAATGTCAACAGGCTTTTTCATCGAGTTATGTGCGTTAGTCGTAGCCTTAATAGGCGCACCTGTTAATGTAATCCCCAAGGCAGCCAATCCTTCAGCCCACTTGCGGCTAATCATAACAACAGAACCTTCGGGGAGATTCTTGTTAAGGTCTACCAGTTTCACGTTAATGAAGCTGTATGACCCCTTGGTGCGTCCAGAACCGACCTTGCGTACCTTTTTAGTGGTTCCACTCTTTGGGGCCGCTTTAGGCGTTGCTTTGCGAGTAACCCGCTTTGGTTTGGGACTCGCCTTCTTCTTACTGCTTTTAGTAGCACTCATGTCTGCCCCTTTTATATAAAACATAAAAAAAGAGGTCAATACTTTTTTTCAAAAAAAAATAACCCCCTATAAAGGTGATCTCCATAGGGGGAAGGCGTATATATGAATTATTCGCCTTTTTCGGCTTCATCAGCCACCATTTTAGCCAACTCGGAAGCGTGTCGGCCAAAAGGTTCTTCTACAATGGCTTGTTGCTGCCATCTAGGAAGTTGATAGTACAGTTTATGCCATATTTTCTCATATTGCAGAGCTAATTTGGTTCTTTTAATCTTATTGGTGTTCTTCTTTGCAGCCATCTTTATATCTCCTTCTATATTAGCGTTATATTTAGTTAATTCAAACTCACAATTATCATCATAATCTTATTAATGCTGTTAACATCTATTTTAATCTTTAATCTTTTAAAAAAATTTAAAACGCGGGGAAAAAATTCATTAATAGGTATTATTATGTGCTATTTATATAACATATTAATATAATATTTGGCATTATTTCGTTCACAAATATTTCGCATTTTATCATTCACAATTAGAAACCCCTTTACTACAAGAGCAATTAGGACAAGCCCCATTATTTGATCTCTTTTGTTTCACAATTTTCTTAAAACATTTTTTACAAGCTGTTTTCTTATTACCAATAATATAACTGTCTTGTATCTTTATCTTGGCCTCGCATACCGAGCAATAAGCAACAGACTTTTTCCTCCCTCTCTTTTTACCTCCGTTTTCTGGCATACAACATATTACACCACAATAATTAGCCCCGATTGTATATATGTTCTATGTCTTTTTTAAATAATTATTCTAAAAATATAAAAGTGCGGCATAACCCACTTCAAAACACATTAACCCATTATACTCCACTTTATATATATTCCTTTTTATATTCTCTCTATACTAATCCCTATATACGACCATAAAAAAAGAGGATACTTTCGTACCCTCAATTTCCTACTAATAGCCTACTAATAGCCTTGTTTTTTAATGTTTTTTATTAATTATGTCAGTAATAGAAATCACCATCAGCTTCTATATCATTATCATCCTCCGATAACTTTTCCTTACCTGTGATTATCCAATACAGCATTATATATACTCCAATAAAGAAGAACATACATAACCATCCTTTCTACCTCGTTGTATGTTTGAAAGCCCCGAATGTGCGCTCTTATATATGTAAAGCGAATTATACATCAGATTGCTCCATTTCTTCGACTCCGTGTTCGTAAAGTAAGCCTAATGTGTCCTCAATGAAGTCTGTGGCTTCTTTGTATGTAGAGAAAGCTCCATACATTTTATCCGTGCCACCTTCGGTACTGTGTACCCAATAGATTCCTTCAACAACAGATTTTTCAATTTTAATAGACATACTTTTATTCGTTTATTCCACCGTGTACCCAAGAAGTATCCGGTTCTACCTCCTTATCCTTTTTATCATCCTTTTTCATCCGTATTCCCATCTTCTTCTTCCTTTCTTTTTACTGGTTTATCTTTGGGGAAATGATTCTTTGCCCCATGCTTTTTACATAATTCAGCCCACCAATCGGACTCCTTTTTCTTTTCGGGGTTCGCTTCCTTTAGTGAGGTTGCGTAACCCTGTTTATGTAATCCCGTTAAATTATGTTCACTCATCTCAAATCGTTAGCTTGATAATGCCCACATTGTATTAAATTCATTAAGTGGAACTTGCCCGTTCCTAAATCGTCAGGATTTGAATAGCTTGAGCCAAGGCTTCCAACTTCGGCAGGATCATCGTTCATAGGATCAAACATAGAAGTCCTATGAGAAGCCATAATGTAATGTGATCCCATGTATGAAAATGTTTTCATCATTTAATTGTCCTCTACTGTGCCGTTTTTGTCCAGTTTAAGGCCATTATCATAAGCAAAGTTGTCTTTTTCATCCACTTTTTTTACTAACTCGTCAAACGTCATGTTATACATCTGTCCTTCGTCCCATTTGGTGAGTGGATGATCGTCGTAATAATTAAATATATTAAATAAGCCTTGATTTGTCCTATCAATATCCATAGGGGTTCTACCATCATTCTTGTCATTCATGTGGTCTAGGTAGACTTTCCACTCTTTCCACACGTTATTAAATAATTTTTTTTCGTATGTCATTAGTATGCCTCTACATAATCTTCGTTAGGGTCATACTGCATTGAGCCTTCTAGGTCGCCAATTTTTTCTCTGACAATGGCTTCGGCTTCATCTCCATCTTCGGCTTCTACAATTTCTGTGCCGCTATTGTAATAGGTCTTTGACCAACTAACTTCGTATTTTCTCATAATTAACCCTTCTCCACTGTTACTTCTACAATCTCAAAATGTAATGACTTACCCCGTGCTTCATAAGCTCTACGAACCGCTAACTCATTGTCGTATTTACCCGCCGTAAGCTCCCAACGCTCATGTCCATCTCCATACCTTAATTTCATCCAGTATCGGTTTTTCATTTAGTCCTCCAATACATCAAACCCAACAACCTCACCATAATGATTGATAATATCTTCGTCAGGAATGTTTACCCAACCAACGCATCCGTCCCAAAGTACCTGTTTCAAGTCCCTGTCTTTCAATCCTTCAAATTCGGATTCAGCAAGTAACTCCCTCATCTCGTCAATTTGTTCTTTAGTATATTCTTTCGTTTTAGCTGTCATAGTTATGGTTCTCCAATCCGTACATACGTTTTACTTTTTTGCGAGTTTTCGCAATTTTAGGACGCTCTCTCTCAATTAAATCTATAATGTCTTGGCAACGATCAACGTATTGGTCTGTGGTCAAATGGATGCCATCACGCATATCGGGGCATCTATCGTAAATTACTTTTAAGATTTCGTGATTTCTCATTTTCTTCGATTTCTTTTAAATGCTCTATGGTTTCAGCCAACTGATTTCTTTGACCCCCATCAAAATCATCCATACAAATCATCCCATTAAGTTGACTTTCGTACTTCTCTATCAACTCCCTAATTCTTTTACTTTTCGTTTCTGATTTCATTTCTAATTTTAATAAATTCTGCAATATCATCATGTGTGTTTGACCAATCCATTTTACTGTCAACGATGGCGGCAATGTGAGGCCAAGATTCACCTTCTTCTAAATCAAACGAATCTTTTTCCCAATAAGCTACGATCACATGATCTTCGGGGTCATGGTATTTTTTTAAATTTTGAATTAAATCTTTGACTTGCATATCTAATACTCCAATCCTTCTTCATACTTTTTAAAATCTTCTCGTTGAGCTTCGTCAGACAACTCTTTCAAATTTAACTTCGACATAAAAGCCAGAGCATCTTCCTTCGTCTCAAAATTTTGGGGATACATATATTCCACTACGTTATCCCCCCACACCCATCGACCTACAACCCATCTAGGTTTACCGTTGGGCCATGTGCCAAATTTAAATGCCCGTACATACTTTTCATCAATTTCGACTCCATCCATATTAATTATATTCCTTTCCCGTAGGGGATTGCTTCTATTCTTTCGATTTCTTTTTGTAGCTTATCAATGTGGTATTCTTTAATAGCCTCATTGCATTGCTCTTTAGAATCAAACTCTTTGTAGAGATAGATTGTTTCCAGATGCAGGTCATCTTGAGTAAGGTCTTGAGCCTTGATAATATCTAGCGGGGTTGTACGTCCACTCCACTTATCGGCTAAATTGTTGTATGGATTCGTGAGTTGTTTCCACACGCTTTCCTCCATGATTGCCTTGGCTGTCCAAAAGTTATCATAACAACGCTGCTTCCATGCGTTAGCTTCCCAAAGCATATACTTACCAGCGCGTCTCCAGTAGGAATTAGATACTGGGTCAAAAGGGTAGTCGCCCATGCTATCGTCAAAGTAAAGGCCATACCCATCAAAGTCATAACGTGGACTGAACCAATTATTAGAACAGAAATCACACTGTTCTGTAATGCCAAGGTTGGCTCCAGAAAATTGTCGCTTCTTTCGTGCTGGGCCGAGAGTTCTCTCATTGTCCCATTGGTATGTGTACCCCTCGAAAGATACAACCCACTCACCGAGCCTCATGTAGAGTAATTCAGATTCATCTATACGAAAGGCGGGGATGCCTGTCTCAACTACCTTTAGCGGGTCTGGTTCTTTTACTGCCACCATAATTCATCACTTTCTTCATCGTCATAGTCTAATGTCCAAGTTAATATAACTAAAGCTGCGAAAATCGCTGTCGTATAAATTAATAGCTCCATTCTATAAATCCCATTCTCCTAATGCCGCTTCCAGCACTTGCTCCATAGTAAGTCCATGCTCGTTAGCTTCTGCTGCCATTGTAAGCGCACTCCACATAACCTCTGCTTCTAATCCCCAAGGTCGAGCCAATTTAAGAGCCTCGTTAACTAACTGAATGTTCTCTGGCCTTGGGCTTTTCTTGTTTACAGAAAGTTTCTTTTTTTCCCCAATCAACTCTTTAAGTTCTTCGGGGGTGTCCCAATTTTGGAGTGGGGATTTTTCTCCTTTAGCCATTTACAATTTCCTTTTCAAAAACAGAGTGGGAAAGCGATGAAGGTTTTAACTTTTTCATAATCGCATCCAACGACTCTTTTACTTGTATGCTTTTACCATCCATCATGTGAATCGTAGTGAACTTATTCCAATCTTCATTCTTTACGCTATGAAATGGAGGCTTCGCTTTTTTATATTCGCTCTCATATCCAGCGTGACAAACATTGTTCCAGTTTACAAGAGTTGGAGTATAAGCATTTCTCTGTCCCTTGCCGTAGGTTCGTTTTAACAATTTAATAGTTTTCATAATTATTCTGCTAATAGTTGATCTAATAAAATTTGTAACTGTTCCTCTCCACCTTCAGCATTTATTCCGAGATGTAACATTTTATATACTTCATACTCCGCGAGTGATTGAGGTTCAGATTTTCTAACTTCTGATTCATTACTTCTCTGAACGTAAACAACTGACTGTTTCGTATTCTCGTTTGTATAAAATGCAATCCTCATATTAAATTTTAAATTAAATTTTGAGGTACTGATGTTGCAATGTTGCTGTTGCAATGGTTTTGATTCGTATTACAAGCATCTCCAATACTCAATGCCTCTTTAACCTCTGCTATAATTTTCGGTATCGCTTTCATGGGTGCTGAATCTTGCAAGTATCCATTAAAATTAAAAACATCCGTTCCCCATCCTCCACCAAAAGTAACTCTTGTGGTTTGAGAATGATGGCAGTTCCAATACATCCATCCCTGTTGAGTTAAAGTAGGATTATGCTGACTTTTAATATGAACAGTAACCCAAGGTCTTTTAGACCGAACATCTTTTAACCTAACGGTAGCTTTACCTTCTGGAAACTGATCCGTAGTAGTTCTATTAATAACATCCTCTTGGCTTATCTTACCAGTACCAACGAGTTCATCTACTCGACTATTCTTTTCCCAAACAACTTTCATTTTTTATTCTCCTTTTTGTATTGTTTTTTGTTTGTAGTTTTTTAACAACCCTAATTCTTTCTCTACCCCTTCCTCACTCAACCATCCTTTAACATCGTCGCCCCATCCGAGAGGGTCACACATTCCACCATGCGACCCAAATACGCCCATCTCATATAAACCCTTTTCATTGCCGTATGAAGCTCCATGCCTAACTATCGAAACGTCATAACCATTCTCTAACTCTACATAGGCTTGGATCGCATCCTTCCCATGTGTTTCAGATATGTCGTGAAACTCTAAATCTTTAAACTTCATTTTTCTGCCTTGGCTTGTTTCTTCTTCCATTCTGACTTCGGGCAGTAATTCCAACCCTCTTTAACTTGAGTCTCTGCCTGTTTATCAGAAACCCTCTTAACCTTCTTTCCCTTCTTAATTGTTTTCATAATTAATTCTTTTTCGGAGGTCTACCTCTCTTTTTTGGAATATAAACGTAATCCACAACATGATCTAAAAACCACTTGTAATCGTCCGTAATCCTCTCTAAAACCTTTTTCCCTCTCATTGGGTACTTCGCATAGTAAAACGTGCCTGTAACCCCCCTCAACGTCTCTATTGACCCTGCTAGAACCGTAGCACCTTTCCCTGTCGGGTTCCATTCCGAATCAGTTTCAGTAAATACTGCATGAGTAGCCCCTCTGGGTGCTGGTGGATACTTTTGGTCTGCTAATCCCATAATAAATTTAAAATTAAATTTTCAATAAATCTTTTTAGTGGGGGGAGCGGAGGAACCTACCACGGAAACCTTCCGCCCCCCCCTCCTTCATCGAGGCATGATGAGAGGAAATTGTCTCACTTGTAAGATGCCTCCAAGTTTTTAAAGTGATCGTCCAACTCGTCAAAGTCAGGCCCACCTGTTCCCATGTCATTAGCGTGTTGTAATGCGCGGAACAAACTTTGAGCTTCTTCAAGGGACTCGCAGCATTTAGCCGCCGCCATGTTCTGCTCTCTGTTCGTTGAGATAACATTTTGCTTCTTGCCAGATTTAACGATGCCGACAAAGGTATCTGATTTAAATAATCTTTTCATAGGTTTAAAGCGTTTCAATATAAATGCCAGTAATTAACGTAACGACAATCGAGAGAATCAAATACAAAATTAATCTTTCGATTTCTGCTACTCCTTCGTCCTTCATTTTAATTATTCTCTGGGTTGCCGCCTTGTTGCTTCTTCAACTGCTCTATGCTTTTTTTCAAGCCCATCAAAACCGAGTAGACATCTCCAGCACTACCCATATTTACGTCCTGCTCATTCAGCAAGTCTAAATCTTCCTCTGGAATGTAATCTTCATCCTCCATGTATTCTTCCTCATCGTCATACCAAACTGGAGCTTTAACAACCGTCTCACAATGCTGAATAACTTTATATTCACTGGTACGCAACTTTTGACACTCGCAATCGTGAGGCACACTTACAACGTGCGCTGGATTAATTTCAACCAGCATTAAATGTCCTCCGTTACCAGTGTAACCTTGTGCGTACTCGTAAGTTCCAGCGTGTAGACCAGCACTACAACCATGATTAGCGTTATCGCTAACTTGATTCCGAGGCATCTTACAAACCTTTCCAACCGAGTTGTCAATCTGACCAGAATAACGATCCGTATAGTCAGAGTTGATTCCCTTGTAAGCGAGGAAGTTTCCGTCCTCCGTCAAGGGCATTTGCCTATGCTCAAGAAAATTATATAATTCTTCAACGGAACGGTGAGAAGGATTGTCTTGCAGTTTAGCAATAAACCTTGCAAGGGGTTTGAAATCTAAACCTTTTTCCATGAGGTCAAACAGCCGATCAATAACATGACCATGAAGTTCAGCACCTTCATAAAAACATTTGTTGTCTTTAATTTCAATCTGTCCTTCGCTGAAATTCGTGATGGCAGATTTTGTATCAAACAACTCCACTAGAGTTTCTCTATCTTGGTTTTTTAAAGCCTCAATAGCCTTGAGCCAGTTGGGACTTGTGGTAGGCATCGTATAAGGTTTGCCGTCGATTGTGACTGTTAGAAATTTGTCAGTCGCATTGAATGGGATATAGTCGCTCATAATTTTTTCTCCGATTTTTTATTAATTTTGTTAGCCGTTTATATTCATTGAGTCTACAAGATTCATATAATGAGCCAGTTCGTCAATGAGTTTCTGTTCACTACCTCTGCGATAATGATTGTGTTCAATATATTGAATCAAAGGATAAGTCGATTCAATTTTCTTTAAATGTTTTCCAAAATTGTACCCAATAGCTTCCGACTCCGCTTTAATTTCGTCTACCAGATGCAACGTCCTTGTTAATTTCATGTAGTCATTAACTTTCGCATCATCATCGTGTATCTGACGAGTTTTTTCGGCAAAAGATAATACTATATTCTCTTGATTAACCAACTTGTGCTTCAGACGATTTATTAATTTTCTCTCCAAATTATATAAAGGTGAGTATCCCCATCCTTTAGTATCCTCTTGATAAATGTTATAGTCAGCCCAAATTTGTTCGATACCATTTTCTTCAATCAAACGCTTCACTTCATCTTTCGCCCAAGGGAAAAATGGTTTCCAATTTTTAGCCTTCTCAACTTTACTTTTTAAAGCCTTTTTAAAGCCATAAACTCTTGGCATATCCAAACCTAAATCTTCAAAACCAGATTGAAAATTTCCAAAACAATTAGCTTTGCTATTACCATAGTAATTATCATCATCAATCAAGAATCTATCTATCATCACATAGACTCCGCTATCAGCTTCAAGATCAACTTCGGTTTCTTTCCAATAAGCCGATGCCGTACTCTGCCATCCACCTTTAACTTTATCCCAATCCAGTTCAAAAATCTTGGTAGTATGTTTGCTGGATTTTGCGTAACTACTTGAATTGCTATTAGTGTTAACGCGAGGTAAGCATGATGCGTCTTTGTAGTCGCTATTCATGTACCTCTCTGCCAATTCTGACATTTTGTATCTGGTTAAAGAAGAAAGATTGACTACTTCCTCTGGATCAAAGTTGTTCTCTTTACAAAAATCTTTTTCAATTTGATCGTCGTGAAACGAAATCACGAAAGGCTTTTTATTCTCCTCAATGACCATCGGTAGCAATCGACCAAGAAGCATCCTGTTATTGCCAACATCATTTTTAATAATGACGCTATCACTAGAAGCGACGATCCTGTTAATTGCTGCCGCTTTAAACTTTGAGCTTCTCCAAGTTTTGTCTACCGTATAGACAGTACCTTTACTTTCTTCAAGATAGTAATTGCTGTTATCAATTTTTTTATTGTTAAAAATTAAATCTTTGGCAACGATCTGCTTAACATGATAAAGGTCATTTGTCATATCAAAGAGATCATTAAACAAACACTTCGCTTGGAAGTGGGTGGTGCATCCATTAAATCTTTCCAGCACCTTTTTAATAATATCTTTTTTAAGAGTTTTTAATTTGTTGAGTATGTTCCGCTTGGTATGGGTTGTGTATTGCAAACCTTCGCGGGATGCTGCCATCTCCAAGTCTCCAATATCAAAGTAAATTTCAAGACCGCTTGTGTTACAAACTTCATACAGCCCATCTGTATCTCTACTGGAGTAGCCGAACCCTAAAGCATCGTTATCAAGTTCGTAACCAATGTTACCCATAACAGCAACAGCATTACCAGATTCACCTGTACGAATTTTCCAGTTTTCACCTTCAAGGATTACTTTCCCTCTTTCCTCGAAATTTATAGTTTGTCCTTTGATAATAGGCTTAATATCATAATACTTATAGACTCGTTCTGCCTTTTCTTTAAAAAGATCAACGTCATAGGAGTCATGTACGGGAACCCCAATTTCGATTCCATCGACTTCTTTTGTGGGGGTTTCCTCCAGAAGAACAATCTTCCCTAAATCAGACTCATCAATATAAGCGTTATAGACATACTTGACTCCATTAGAGTAACTCGTAATCGTAAACGAATCAGAATAAGAAAACGCAGACTTACTTCCTAGTCCAAGTTGTCCAATATAATCATTGGATTGTCTTTTAGTTGACTCTCCGTAATTAGCGTAAATCTCACGAACTTCTTCTTGGGTAAGACCATCACCAAAATCTCTAATCTTAAAGGACATCTCCATTCGGTTTGGGAGTGTTACTTCAAAAGGCGTGGACTCATTACCGTTTGCTACATGAGCATCGTAAGCGTTAGCAGAATACTCACGAACAACAGCAAGAATTTTGTCAGAGTAGAGTTGGTTTCGCAGAACATTAAATATGTGAGCGAATCCTCCCTGTTTGATTCCAAAGAAAACGGAGTCTTTTAATTCCCCCGAAACGGACAATGTGTTTTTTTCAAGAACTTTCATAGTAGTAGGTTTTTCAGTTTTATCTCCGTAACCATATCGGCTACTTGAGATAGACTAAAGCCTATCAAGATTCTATGCAAGGACTTTTTGAAAAAAAGTCAGGAATTTAAAGAATGTAACTGAAAATCTTGCTTTTTTTGCCTCCAAAAATCTTTCATCTGGTCGATTGAAGGCACTTCTTTAGAGACAATTCTTAAAGAGTGTGTGTCAAAATCATCATCAGTAACATAAATTTCCCACTCATCTTCTTTTTGAGTAGGTTTACAGAAAATTTTAATATCCATTCTTAATTTTAAGTTTTAAATTAAACGTCAGGACTATCTTTTTCTTGCTCTATTAATTGATGCAAAATGCCAAAGACAACAGCATCTTCATAGGAAGTTAAAAGAATATCTGAAGGGGTTGAGTCCACCTTTCTCAAGACGGCTTCAATTTCATCTTCATCTAAATCTATTGTATAAGACTTCAAACCGAAACACGTTTATTACCCTCAAAATGTTTATTTAAAATTTTTAAACAATCTTCAGCTTCGGACAAAGACCTTAATTGCTTTGTCATTTCCTCAACGACTTGGGGGTGTTCACCTATACCCGCTGGATTATTAAAATAAACTTCTAAAGTAGCGATAGAAGATGACCTTTGAGCCTCGAAATGCTTTTCGAGAGCATCATATAACTGATGTTTCATTTATTTATTAAGGGGTTACGATATTAGATTTCGCGGTATTGGCTTCCATTTGAGCCACTTCTGCCGCTTGTTGCTTTGCCATCATGTCTTTAACCATGCTGCATTTTTCTAAAAGAAACCTTCTATCTTCTTCGTCTGTTACTTCTTTAGCGTGATGCCAAGGGATATGCAGGAGAGTCATCATTTCCCAATTTTCTTCTTGAGGAGTCATAATTATTTCTTGGATTTATTTTTTTTCTTGGCTGCGTTTGCGGCTTTTCTTTTTCCAGCCTTCTCTTTTTTCTTCGCCGCTCTTTTATCTTTGGGGTTTACTTTAGGTGTTTTTTTATTCTCTTTTCTAGCACTTGTTCCTTTAGCCATAATAATATCCTTTACTGCTGTCTATTGTAGCTTATTTCTTCATAGCTTCAACCATTTTTTTATACTCTACGTCTCTATCTATCACCATCTTTGTGTCGTTTAAATAAATTTTAATACGCTCTAAATTATATTTAAAATCATTTTTATTTTCTTCGCTTAAAAGAGTTGCGTTTTTATTTTCCAAAACGGACACATTATTTAAAAGAGAATTTAATTCTTTTTTTATTTTAATTTCATTTTTCATCCGTCCTTTATCTTTCTTTTTTGTTTCTTTAAGAACTCTTTCGAGGGCTTAAAGTCTGATTCACATTTACTGCATCTCATTATCTCTTTACACTCGTAATTTTCTTCTCTGCATTTTTTATCCCCTTCAAAAAAGCCTTTGTCGTGACCACACTTCACCTCGTCTGATTTTACTTTAATCAGCTTTGACGCACAATATGGACAAGCGTAATGATGCACATATATAATTACACTATTTCTACTACCATTTAAGGTAGCCATAGATATTCATAATGACCAAAACAAAAGACATTAAAGCGGTAGGATATGCTTTTTTCTCAACGCAATATATACCAACCATTATATTTCCTGCTATCCAAACAGACCAACAAAGATCACTCTTATTAGCGTTAAGGTAATAGCCATATAGAACTAAAACCGCCCCCAACCATCCCAAGGCGTGATGCTCTACTATTTGTCTCATACAGTTGCCACCCCCTTTTTTCCAACTACTATTGAAGCGCATTTTTGTGCAAAATTTATTGCCATTTCTATATTGTTGTCCCGCATCATCGAAACTGAAAAGGCTGCTAGAAAAGTATCTCCCGCTCCAGATAAATCCCTAACATCTCTCTTTCTTGGGGAACGATATATTTTATTTTTATATAAGCATCCCTTACTACCCAAAGTAACTATAACTTTATCTTTAACGTAATGATCCTCTTTGCCCTGCACGTTTAAACCAAGACACCTATTATTATTTAACTCATGCTCATTCATTTGCACGAATCTTATATTTCTGGGTATATCGTAAGACATAACTCTTTTAGTATTAAGAAATACATTATCATGCTCAAGGCATATTTTATTTATATCTCTATCACTTAAAAAGCCTTTATCATAATCTGAAACTAAAACGGCATCGTACTTGCCCCACTCCACCTTGTTGCGATTAAAAAAATCGGTAGCTTTATCCTCTACGTCAACCCTTAATAACATTTGATTAGAAGCTAGATCAACGTATCTCTTTTTTTCTATATCATTTTTATTTGTTTCAATGTCACATTCAACCCCCAAAGCAATTACATTAGACTGCACGTTTTTAGCCATTCCCCCATTAGTGGTTCCACCCATAGGTGTAAACACTGGCACTGGAGCTTCTGGGCAAATCCTTTCAGACTTACCGTAAATAAACTTGTCCGTACAGCTATCCCCTATTACTAGAAATTTCATTTATCGTTTTAGTTGTTGAGTAGCCGTCCAAAAAATTAAAAATTCTGACCTCGCAAATATCATTACCCACTACATCTTCTGGTTTATAGTCTCCACCCTTAACAATTACATTAGGTCTAATTTCTTCTATTAGTCTTTGTGGAGTATCTTCATTAAAAATTATTACTTCATCCACGAAAGTCAAACTCTCTAGTAAAAATTTTCTATCTTCTTGATTATTTATTGGTCGCCCTTCCCCCTTCAGGCGTTTCACGCTTTCGTCAGAGTTAAGGCCAACTGTTAACCACCCCCCCATAGCTGGGCAAGATAGAGAATTACAGTATTTTAATAATTCTAAATGTCCTCTGTGCAATATATCAAAGCACCCATTAGTAAAGACTTTCATATTAACCTTTGGCTTTCTGGACTATTTGGAAAAATGTTTTTTTCTACGGAGTAACAATTAATTAATAATTTTTTATTTATTCCCAGCTTTTTTCTAATCTGGTAAATCGGGGTTTCAGATAAATCACTAAATTTTATTTGAGCTAGGTTGGCTCCACATCTACTTCCCGCCATAAGCCCCATATTAAAAACAAACCTTTCTTCCTCACCAAACTTGTAACCTTTCGGGTATAAATATTTTGTAATAAATAAAAATAAATTTTTTCTCCAACGAGAAATGTTTTTTGTGCTTCCCATAGTATAACCAATTACAAATGCTTCGTCTTTTACTAAAAGTCCACGACCAAGGATCACATGAATGCAATCATGAGTAAACAAATCAACGGCTCCATCAAAAAATTTAGACGTACTGTATCTTGGGTTTTCAAATAGCTTAATTGTTAATGGCACATCTTTTGGGTTGAGTGAAAATGGCTCCATTTCTTCCAAAACTGAATAAAGTTTTCTTGATTTTGATGAAAGAGGATGTATCCACTCATCAGCCATTCTTTGAAGTCTGACGGCTTCATCCTCCTCAAATAACTTGTGTTCATGGGGGGTCATCTTCTAAACAATTTACGCAGTTGTTCTACCACCAGCAACCCAACACACCACAAGAAAAAGAAAAATCCCCCAAGAATATTTAATAAAAAGAAAAATATTCTTACGAATATATTGTCTGACTTTTCATCAGCAACGGACATTAGCCTTCCTTAAAATTTTAAACTTCATCCTCTTAATACCCATACCCCTTCTTTTCCTATCAATTTGCTTGGCATTTTTACCCTTTAAGAATCTAACGCTAATTTCTTTCGCTGTATAGTACCTACCTTTATTTTTAAGAACGCCCTCCTCCTCTTTCGACCAAGTTGAAACCTTTCCCCTTCTTACCCCTAAATGTTTTCTCATTGAGGAAATTTGTCCAAGCGACTTATTTGGAAAAAATTTTATTTGTAAATCTTTATGTGTATAATTGGCTCCATTTTTAATTAAAAGCTCTCTTTCCTCATTTGTCCAGACCGGCGGCTTGTAAAGCATCATGTCCATTTTCTTACTCTTAACCTGCAATGGAGTAAATCTAGTTAAGAATTTTTCAGATAGCTCTTTCTGGTTATATTTTAAATAATTATTTTTTAAAATTTCTTCCTCTTCTTTAGTCCAAATTCTATCAAATGGATAGCGCGGTTTAATCATCTTAATTATTTACGATTCTTTTTTTTGTATTAAACTTATTTAGGAGTCTTGATACCCCTACTATTTCTATGCCGACTTGAGTATTTACCTCATCAGTATCTATGGCAACCATATTTCTCTGCTTATCTGAATAAACCATTACTGATCCTACTTGACCTTGAGGTGGAGCTACATAAATATACATAGAATCAGAGTCCTCATCGTAAGAGATGCGATTATTAAAATCGTACTCAAGGTATTTACCGTATCCTTTAGGGCTGTCTAGTTTCATGGTATAATCTATAAATTAAAATTGCTATAGCAATATCTTCAATAGCTACTCCGGTAGAATCAAAAACAGATACTCCTCTATTTAACTGCATAGTTTCATGATTTTTAATTAAATGCTCTAAAGAATTAATGTCTAAACAAGGCCATTCATTATACTGTAATTCTCCAGAATGCAATGCTTGTCGTGGGTCATCGCAAATAATATTTGCCGAACCGTCAATTACGTTTGTCATTAACTCTCTCTTACCGACTGCATCAGCACCGATAGCGTTGATATGACAATCAGTTTTGACATCATGAATATCCAAATAAGGTGATGTAGATGGTGTAAGAGTAGTAATAACATCTGCATATTTAACCGCTTCCTTTACTGATTCGTGTCTACCCCAAGCGTAACAAAGATTTTCTCTACCAAGCCAATTAAACATTTGATACATGGGGCTTTCATTCGTATCGTAAAGCTGTATGTCCAACTTCATGTGGCTTTGGCAAATCGCTTCATAAGCTTCGATGTGATACCTTCCCTGTAATCCGCAGCCAATTATTGCAAACTGTTCTGCGTCTGGAGCGCAATATTTCGCGGCAATGGCTGAAGTCACGGCAGTTCTATAGGCCGTAAGCGTGGCGCAATCCATGCCGAGTAGGGGTACGCCCGTTTCTCTGTCACTTAGAATAAGCGAACCATTTATAGTACGCTCTGGAATTTGCCGATTATCTGGAAACACTCCAATCCATTTTACCGCAGCATATTTTTTATACGCCACTGGCATAATTCTAAAATCTCCACCCTCACCTTGAAGATATGTCTTCTCAGGCATCAATACAGATTCATCAAGAAAAGCCTCCTCGATGGCCTCTGCGATCTGAAGCCACTTATCTTGCAGTAAGTCTTTAACCTGTAAATCTTCTAGGTATATCATTCCGGTTTATTTTGAAAATCAGAAGGAAGCAGTTCATGAAAATACCATTCTTGTTTTTGAGATTCACTTCCTTCACCTTTGTTCTTGGATTTCTCCCCCTCATTCCCTTTACCCTTTTTGCCACCTCTTGTTATTTTCCCCATCACTGGTTGGCCTTGTTTTAACCTCCCTTTAACACCCTTTTCTAACTGTTCGTGAAGGCCGCGACTATACTTTAGCCCATACAAACGAGGCTCAATTCTCTCATAGCGATACCCGAAAAATCGACCTAAGAAATTGGATTTAGGTTTATCTGCTGACTCTGCTAAAATATAAATCCTGCCTTTATGGTTGAGAGCCTTATTTGGTTCTTTAATTATAACCCAATGTATAACCAATTTTTCAGGCATATCATCTTCTAAAGAAGGCCAACCTAAAAAGGTGTGTATAGATGACCAAAAAATAACCGTGAACAAACAAAAGGTCGCTATACAGGCTGTTTTAAAATACCACTTCAATTTGGACTCGTTTAAAATCCAAAAACTTAAACCTCCGAAAATTAATAATAAAATTGGTAATGCTATATTCATTTCACATTTGTCCGTCTATTTGTAAAGTTCACTTGCCTTTTTTAAATCGTACCCATCTTCTTTAGCTAGACCCTTTTCGAGTAGCTCTATAAAAAACTCTTGCACCCCCTTTTTGCTAACTCGCTTACGGTTTTTTTCTTTCTTAAAGAGTTCGTCAAAAGCTTTGTTGGTAGAAATTTCCATAGAGCAGGTTTCATCTGGGTTATCTTTAACGTCATGTATATAAACCCTCGGAAAATCACTGGCCATGACTTCATCAAAAGATTCGTCGTTAAGCGGTATTCCTTTATGCTTCTTCATAACGTGTATACATCTAAGTAATATGCTACCGTCCTCATTATAAAAGACTTCGTGGACGCTGTACCAAGTGTTTCCATTCTTTTCGTGCTTTATGATTCTATTGTTCCACATCTATTTTCTCAAAATGTTCCTGAGCTTGGTAAATTATTGAACCTGTGTTGTAATTCTTTTTTTTTATTTTCAATGATCCAATTATGAAGAGTGCTGCTACCATGCCCGTACCCATAAGGCAATCGACGATGATCTTTAGTTTGTATTTCTGGAGGCTCACCCCAATTAGTGGGGAATGGCAAACCGCTAGGACTGTAATAAATGGTCGGTTCACATACTGGACAACAACATCCAGCCAAAAAGAAAGTTAACCAGACTAGCACTAGACTCAATATTAATAATAATATTTTTTTCATAACTTCAACATCTCTTGCAGTTTATCCCAAGTTTCTTCTACATCGTTATCCGTATTTAATACGTGATCTGGGCCTCCATCCTCAAAATCATCAACATGATATTCCCTTCTTAAATCTCTCGTTGATTCTAGTAAAATCTCTACCACTTCATCTTTATTATTATTTTTTAATTCTTTTCGTAAATGCTCGTAAGGGTTAACTAGGCACATAACTACGTCGGTTTCATTATTTACTGTGACGCCATCAATATGATTCTCATCCTTCTCATCACGAACATAAATGCACATCCAGTCATTATTTTGCCCTTTTTTATTTAGGTAAGTGACTACCGCGTTTGCATTTCTAATATTTTCTTCACGACCATCTCTACCGTAATTCTTATTTGTAAACATCTCCCTAAATTCATCACCATCTATAAGAAAAGGGGTTTCGAGAGATTTTGCTAACAATTTACCAAGAGTAGTCTTGCCTGAAGCGGGTTGTCCATATAATATATAAATCATAATTTTTTATTTTGCAGAGTATCTTTTGTACCCCCACCACACGTTTCTCAAATAGTAACTTAATTGACTAGCTTCTGTCCATTCATTATTATCTTTTAATTTTTGAATTTCCCCTTCCGTCAATTTGACCTTTCTGCAAAAGTCTTTACGCCTAGAGTAAGGGGGGATATAAGAAGGTCTTAATCCATTTGCTGAAGCTTTCATTTCCAATGATCTTTGATGACACTTACACTAGATTGCCCTAAATACCAAATTTGACAGCTATATTTACCTAATTGCGGCCAATCCATGACATTTTGAATCATAAATAGTTCGTTTTTGGCATATTCATTATCGTTAAGGAATGTGAATATACACTGTAGTCTTAGGTGTCCATCTTCAACTAGGCTTACTATTACTTCAGGCTTTACTTTCGTCAAGCCCCCGACAACTCTCTGGCAATATTTTTTGCCGACGTCTGGATTTTTAGTCATCTTAATAGACTCTAAATCCACACCCTTCTCTGCTAAACCATTAAGTAGTAAATGATATACGTATTTATCATGAAAATTTTCTAATTTTTCGTAGAATATACTTTCGGTTTGCGCTTCGTATATATATTGTTCCGCCAACTATATCGTTTTCTTTTAAGCCTTGCGTTCTCCATCTCCAAATCATTAATTTTGGATTCTAGCTTTGAAATTTTCCACTTTAGCATATGTGATCTATCCATTTTATTCTTCTAGTGGGTTAACCAGATTAGCTGGTAATTCGTTTATTTCTGTGATTTCCCCCTCTTTAGTTGTTCTAAAACGAAATGCCGTTTTTTCTTGCCCTGTAGATTCGAAAATAATTTCCTTTTTTCTTATCTCTTTGTAAGGTTTTATTTTTAATAGTTGGATGGTCGCCTTAATTGGCTTCTCATCTTTTTTCAAATAAACGTGTACCGTAACAATATTTTCTCCTTCCGTAACCCCCCTGAAGGAAACAATCTCTTCGTGAAATTTTACTATCTGCCCACCTTCTTCGGGTAAGCTATTATTTCTTTTACCTAGTGCGTCATGATCTAAACTAATTAAACTTCCTTCACCGCCCTCCCTTCTATTAAAACTGACTTTATGACCTGAAGCAGATTGAACATAAATATCTAAATCATCAGCACTCTCCGCATCCCAAGTCAGTATAACTTCGTAAAGAACATTTGGTGGACGCATTTTAGTTTTTTCTTCTTCCGTTTTCAGAAGGAAAAGAATTGCAACCAACATTAGTAAGCAGCAAAACAAGACATCAATGAACGGTCTAAATGAAAAAAATCTACGCATCTTCCTCTAATTTAAATTTTAAAATCATAAGCTGAACCTGCAAAGGTAAACTAAATACAATGCCGCAAACGGTTGTGTAAAAGGCAGTGTTTAACCCCTCTTTCAATCCAGCTACAATCTCGCTAGTAGGCAAAGAGCTATCAAGACCTCCTTCAGTAGCTATCACAAGACCAATAATTGTACCAAGTAAACCTAAAGAAAAAAAATGTTCTGCCGCAAACCAGCCAATGTCAGCCCGTTTTAATAATTTATTTTTTTTAGCTTCAAAATCTTCTTTTATTTGGTCTGCCTGATAACACAATTTACCTACAAAAGCTGAAACACAAACATAAAGACCCATGATAAAGAGAGCGATATGAGATAAATCATTTTTAATTATCGTAGATATGATTCCCTTTTCCTCAACAAGAAGGACGGCGGTTAAAATAACGGCGTTAACGAGAAACCACTTAACAAATGTGGTCATCTTCTTTATAGATATATTCATTTTATAAAAATTTTAAATTAATTAAACCCCACCAGCATCACTAGTCTTATCGTTCTTATCCCAAAACTTTCGATCTCTTCGATCTCTTTCGTAAAAATCTGTATAGTGACAATTCCCGCCTTCAAATTTTGGATAGGTTCGAGGACGGGAGGCTGCCTCTAACTCTTTATCTCTTTGGCGACAAATATTCCACTGTTCTTCTTCGTGCCTTGTCCTATAAAGAGGTAAGTCTATAGTCGTTCCTTTGGACAGGATAAACCAACACAATTTCAATCTACTACTCCAAGCTAATTTGTTTTTGTCTCCCATCGTATCATTTCCTTAAAAATATTTTTTATAACAAATTTTAAATTTCTCCACTCTTTCAATCTCCTTATTACATAAGGTAGCCAACTTTCTCCAAATGGCACGTAAATTCTTACCCTATGACCTTTATTTTTAAAATCTCTTTGCAGATCACGCCTTACTCCGTAAAGAAATTCATAATCAAAATAATCTGGATTAGGTATTAAATCCCTTATATCTTCTAATAACTCTTCGTCATGAGTAGCTATCGCAGGTTCATTCGCTTTACGCGAATACAAGGTAGCAGCTAAATGGTAAAATTGCGCTTCAATTTTATGATCTTCTTGATAGGCTATTTCTTTGCTTTCTTTATAAGCACCCTTTACTAGACGCACTGAAACCCTTTTTTTAATTAAATAAAATAAGTCTTTTTCGGTTCTATGAAGATTAGCTTGAACCGCCACGCCTACGTTTTCATATTTTTTATTTAAAGATAAAGCTAGATTCCTAGTTAGCTCGGTAAGAGTTGAGTCTTCCATATCTAACCTAATAGTATGACCAAAACTTTTTGCCTTCTTTGCTATCCCACCTATAAATAGAAGAGAAAGGTGAGGATGAATTTTCATTCCTAATTGAGAAGGTTTTATAGAAATGTTAATTTTTTTATTTTTAAAATACTCTATAATCTTTAAATACTGAGAAAAAGCTTTCCTACAATCTTCTTGAGTTTTACTTTCTTCCCCGACGTAATCTATTGAAACTTCATAACCACTATCTAGCAAATTTTCTATCGTTGACTTTGCAGAATCGAAACTATACCCAGCTATAAAACGTTTCGCCAATGGGTACAAAATCTTCACCCATAAAAATACCGCTGTTAAGCATTTTTGACAAATATTTAAAATTTTGTTATTTTTATTGGTAAATGCCCCACTGTCACTTATTTTTACCAAACACTTCGTTTGATTGTTGAGATACTCTTACAAAGGTAGCGCATTTTGGCATATCTTTTAACTCTCTGGCTCCAATATAAGTGCAAGTGCTACGAATCCCACCAAGAATATTTTCGATAGTATTTTTAATAAGGCCGCGATGCTTTACTCTTACAGTTTTCCCTTCTGAGGAGCGATAACTAGCAACTCCACCATGATACTTATTCATAGCCGTATCAGAACTCATTCCATAGAATGTTTTATATTTTTCTCCATCGACTACTTCTTCTTGCCCTGCTGACTCTGTATGACCAGCAAACATACCCCCCAACATAACAAAATCAGCACCAGCACAAAAGGCTTTTGCGACGTCCCCAGCGCAACAACAACCGCCATCAGACATAATATGCCCACCAATCCCATGAGCAGCATCGGCGCATTCAATGATCGCGCTGAGTTGAGGATATCCAACACCAGTCTGAATGCGAGTAGTACAAACAGACCCACCACCAATGCCCACTTTAACAATATCGGCTCCACTTAATAGTATCTCCTCTGTCATTTCGCCAGTAACAACATTACCCGCAATGATAATAAGGGCGGGATGTTCTTCTCTGACTCGTTTAATAAAATCACAAAACCTTGATGTATATCCATTAGCTGCGTCAATACATACGAATCGTGTGTGGTAAAAATTCCATGTAATATTATTAAGATAATCTATATCATCTGTTTTTCGTGGGTCATATTTGATCCCAATAGAAGGAGATATATGCTCATAAATTCTATCCTGCCAACAATCGGAGTCACGGTTATACTTCCAATTCTTTTCGTTAGCTTCTCGCTGTTCTTTATTTTTCCAAACCCCATAGCCGTTTAGTTTATGAGCCCAGACGTCTCCATCGTAATGTTTACTAATGCAAGTGAGCATACGATACTTGGCAAGAGCTTTAGCGGTTTCAAACGTGCCAGTAGTATCCATATTTGCAGCTACAATAGGAATACCTGTCCAGCCATAGCTCGGATTACCAGCACCATCTGCACCAGCATTCTTAAACTTAAAAGTCCGCACCAAATCTACATCGTTACGAGAAGTAAGCTCTGAACGCTTTGGGCGTAAAAGAACGTCCTTAAAGTCCAACTTTATATCTGGCTCAATTCTCATGAAAGTTTTGATCCATATCTGGGTCTTCTAAGATGTCACCCTTAATTTTCACGAAAGTTTCAAAGTAAGGATTATTGGTATCAATCCAGTCTATTAGCTTTTTAGTGTCTTCTTTTGTCGGATGACCGCCCTGTTCACGCCTAATCTTTGCTATTAATTCCCCATACTCTTTTGGGAAACTAAACTGAATCCCTTTGGGGGTAAAAGCGATAAGAGCGTCTTTAGGTTCTAAAAGAATTTTCGACCCTTCTTCGTTAGAATTTAAAACCTTCATTATTTAGGGACGTCCACCACAATCTTATTTGAAGTTTTCTTCTTAAATCTTTTAAGATGACCATCTATTAAATTTTCTAACCCCTTCATCATTTCCATCATTTCCCCCTCAGTTAGGTCATCGCCTCTAAGCTCCGCTTCTTTTTCCATCGTGACCAGCATTGAACCAATTTGTAACGATAAATGGTCTGCGTCTTCACGAGGCATCTCAAGGCTTTGTAATTCGTAAAGCAAGGGAGCTAATCGGACAAAAATTTCACTCATTTTTTCAGCCTCATAGTCATCGTAACCTTTTTCTTTTATTCCAGAAAATAGCTCTTTGGAAAGTTCTTCTAAAAATTTATTCTTATCTTTTTCCATTTTACATATATTCCACTTTGCTTAAATCTGTATAAGGTTTCTCTGCAACCCAATGAATCTGTCTACCCGTATCACCATTAAACCAATAGTGGGCTACTTTTATTTCTGTTTCTTTTAGCACTTCTTCAGTGCCATTTGGCCCCTCTGCAATATCGGGCTTTCTACTAACATAATAAATATCATAAATAGAATCTATAAGATTAGTATCGTCTTTAGCTCTAACGTGGCAATCAACAAAATCTTGAGCTTCTTCGAGTGTCACAAAATGCAACTTACCTCCGTCCATCCAACCAGCGTAAGGCCATCCTTGATCTTCTTCAGGGGTCATGTATTCCCTCTGATAAGCAAAGCTACCTCTAGTATTTTCTTTAAATACCCATTCACCCTGACCTCTCTCATAGCAGTAAACTCTATAATCCCAACGATACCCACACTCAGGCTGCGGTGTGGTTTCTGTAGGTGTAGGCTCCTTTGGCTCCTCGTATTTGCAAGTAACCGTCCAAGTGGCTAGTGCTGCTGAAGGTACTGCCGCTTTAATAAAATCTCTTCTGTTCATTGGAAAATGGTTTTAAATTCGTGCATGTATTTGGAATTTTCCGGTACTGGGTTAGCGTCAAATTTAACCCTGCCCTTTCTCGGTCTTCGACCTCTTCTTTTCTCTTCTGGCTTTTTTTCAAAGTCCCGTTTTATCACCGTATGCATTTCGCAGTCTCTAACAGGTCTCGGCTTAGAAAACATAAACTCTAGGATATCGTAATCTCTCTCTATTAACTGAGTATCTTTGACTTTATCTGAGCAATACCAATCTCCTTCATGATATTCTACGAATGAAATTTGTTTAGTCTTCTTGTTCGAAAGCGAATAATAACCATTTTTACCAGCAAAACTCTGCATGGAGATAAATCTAAAAAGAATAAAAAAAGAAGTCAAGAATAGAAAAAATAGTTGCGTCTTCTTCGGCTATCGCCATACATACTAGCGCAGTTTACGGTATGTAAACTAAGTTCAACGCTGGGCAATATTTAGGCGTCCAGAAGACGCAACTATTATAAAATATTATTTATTTTTAGATTCGTCAAGTCTAGTTTTCATCCATTTCATCCAGAAAAGACATGTTGCGGTTTGGGTAAAATTTACAGTTGTATTTCTTGTCTCCATCAATCATTGTGACTCTAATAAACTTTTTTTTACGATTTTCTTTATAGCTGAACAGTGAGACTACGTAATTATAAAAGCATTCGTGGCATATCATAATCGTTTTTTCGGACTTCTTTTTGGTGGGAATTTCAAAATATATTATTTTTCTCGCATCATACAGGATTTTATAGTCACTTTTTGAATAAGTAACGCCACAGGAGGCGCATTTAAATTTGCGCCGCCTTGTCGTATGCGGATTTATAATATTAATTTCCACTATATCTATTTACATCCTATTAACTCAAATAAATAAAAAAACAATTTAATTATAGTGTAATATAATGTATGGATTACCAAATACTAGTCAATATTGCTGTTGGTATCGTCACTCTCATGGGCGGTTGGGTATTTAAAATGCTTCTTGGTCATATAAACGAAATTAAAGAAGAGCATAATGGTCTCATGAAAAAGCACCATGAAGACATTGAAAAAATTAGCTCAAAATATACAGACCTCGCACTATCTTTGCCTGAAAAATATGTCAGCAAAGAAGATTTTAAGATGTTTTCTGAGAGGATGAATGATAGATTTGACAGGCTAGAAGCAAAAATCGACGATTTAAAAAAATGAACGACGGTTCAGTAATTTATGACCTTTGGAAAAAATCCAAAAATGAAAGTATTAAATGGTATACCTATTTCCCTAAATACGAACAACACTTTTCTCATTTAAAAAATAAAGAAATTAACTTTCTAGAAATAGGAGTAAGGGGCGGGGGGTCTCTTGAGGTTTGGCGTAAATTTTTCCCAAATGCTAAAAATATAATTGGCTTAGATATTGATAGCTCATGTAAACAATACGAAAGTCAAAAAGATAACATCTTTGTAGAGATAGGAAGTCAAGATAATGAAGAAGTCCTTGATAATTTAATAAATAAATATAAAAATTTTGATATAATTCTTGACGATGGTGGACACAGACCCGAACTGCATGAAAAAACCTTCAATCATTTATTTAAGCACTTAAATGAAAATGGGGTTTATTGTATAGAAGACTTGCATACTATATTTTTAGAAGATTTTAACAAAGATAATAAACAGAGCATTCTGGAAGAGTTACTTCCGAAAATTTTGAAGGGAAACTTTGAATGGCAAACTTCGATGCACCTTTATAGATCAATCGCCTTTATAAACAAAATAAAGCCAGAGCCGCCTCATTGGTTTGGAATGCAGGTTAATGTACAAAATCCAGCCAAATTTTGAAAATAAATTTTCTTAATTCTTACGGTAATACTATAGATCATATAATCTTTCACTCGATAGCTTACGCAACTGTAGATAAACGAGAAGAAGATTACGCCTTGGATAATGGGTGGATGAAAATGCCCTACTTCCCAAATAAAAACATAACAAATAAAGAAAATATTTGGCTGCAAATTAGGCTTTCCAGAATTAACTTAAAGAAGTTTAAATGGAAGGCTGACGATAGAAGAATATTTAAAAAATTTAAAAAAGACTACTCTTACGAAGTAAAAAATGTAAATGAAATAACCCCAAAAGAAAGAAGGCGGCTTAAGGATATATATTTTAAATACATAAAAAAGAAGAGCTTTTTAAAAACCCCAAGTCTCGAAGATACAAAAGCTTACGAATATGAATTTAAATACTTCTTCCTAGATAGCGATAATAAAAAAATAGTCCTCCATTACTTCAAGTCAAAACTAATAGCTTTCGCTATAATAGAAGAGTTTGAAAAATCAATTATGGGGATACAATTTGCTTGGGACTATGAACGTCCTCATTTGCGTATAGGTATAATGCAAAATAATATTATAGCAGACCTTTATAAAAGTAAAAATATAGATTACTATTACCTTGGGATGTCTTACGGGAAAGAGTGCGTATATAAAAATAGATATTACGGATTTGAATTTTGGACAGGAAAAGAATGGAAAACAAATAAGCTAGAGTATAGAAAAATGTGCATAAAAGATAGTATGATTAAGAACTTTGAAGATTTAGAGCTTTTAAATGATTATTATATTTATGAATAAATATGATAAAATGCAAGAAAGCTTATTGAAAGCTATACGACACCAAACGTATTGCAAAATAGCCCCGTCAAAAATCCACGGAGTAGGAGTATTCGCTATAAAACATATACCTATTAATATAGACCCATTTAAAGAGTACCCTCAAGGCTCAGAAACCATATTTAAAGTAGAGCATGATTTACTAAAAGATATTGACCCAACTTTAAAAAAATACATCTACCAAATGTATGTTAATGATCCTGAATATATTTATCTAGAAAATATATCTCCAAATAATTTACCAATATATTATCGCATGAACCACTCTAATGACCCAAACATCGCTTGGGATCATAAGAAGAGAAGCTTTAAATCTGTTAAAGGTATAAACGTGGAAGAAGAATTGCTATTGGATTATGACAAGTATTAAAGTTTAATATTAAATTCTTCAAGATATTTATTTCTATCCACTTGGTTATTTCTGTCAACACAAGCTTTTAGGATATAACTCTTCATGTAACAGTCCCGCATTTGAAAAAGTAAAGATTCTGAATCTTTAGGAAAACATTTTCCCCCAAAACCTCTTTTCCCGTCTGGACCGGGAACTTCGGTATGATCGTGACCTATTCTTTCATCTAAGCCTATGCAGTGAGCTATTGTTTCAAAGTTTAAATCTTTCTTTTTGCAAAATTCATTTAGCTCATTAAAATAACTAACCTTTAAAGCTAAGAAGCTGTTCCTAGCTAATTTTACAGCTTCTGCCGACTCGGTAGAGACAACGTGAATAATATTACTCTTTATTTTATTATTTTCGTAAGCTAAGTCCATTAAAGCTTTAAAAATATCAAGTGATCCTGCGGTAGAAAACGGCCCTTTATTAATACCCAAAATCCAATCTTTATTATTTACAAAGTCCTCTCTCCAATTCGCTTCAGTAAGAAACTCTGGCATAAAATTAACACCAAGACGTTTACAAGTCCCTACGGGAACCGTTGATCTTACGATTATATTTTCCAAAGGTACAAGATACCCTTTCAATTCTTCCACCACGGATTCTACTATACTAGTATCACAAGAGCCGTCTTCATTAGCGGGGGTAGGAACGCAAACAAAAATTAGAGAGCAACAAGCCAACTCTTTCATGTTAAGTCCCAAAGGGATACTTTTATCGGGGTCTTTATCATACGTAAAGACTTTAACCCCTTCGCACTCTAATAAAGAGGTAGCTGAACCGACAAAGCCCCCACCAATAACGCCAACCTGTATTAAGTTACTCATTAAATTTTAAATTAATATCCAAAGGAGTTTGGCAGTAATAATTATGTTCGGGTCTTTGTTCAAGACGCTCTTCTCCGTACCTGTCTCCAACCATATCTTTATTAATGTGAGTGAACGGAAGAATTTTTTCAGCATGAAAAGAATCTTGAAACCCGAAAGACTTTCTTTTTTCTCTCTCTAATAAAGTCTCTAAATTATCTTTTTCAAAGAATTTTTCTTTCGTGATTACTTGAATATTAGTTTCTGGAAAAAGATACTTATCAGTCCAATAAGTCAACCAGCCACTCTCAAAATTATTTATATCATCAATGATTTTTTTCGTTAGCAAATAACAATCAGACTCAACATGAATTATTTTTTCAAAATCATATTTTCTAGCAATATCGAAAGAGAATAAGAAGCTTCTCCACCAGCCAAAATAAGCTAAATGAGATAATCTACCCAAATTATTCGGAAATCTAATTAGATTAACTCTGTCTAATCCATCCCACGGTCCACCACCATAATCTTTAATATGTAAATTATTCGCATCAATAATTTTTACGCCTTCGCAGAAAGATATGTCTGGAGAGCCGTCATCTATGATTACGAGAGGGGTTTCTTTAAAGGCTTCAAGACTTTTATAATAGTCAATCCATTTTAAGTACCTTCCCCTGTACTCCGATTCGTTTTTAAAAAACCCCGTGCAAAATATGAAACTTTTCATTTTATATATAACTTTTCAACATACTCTACGTTTAATCCGTGACGTGGTTTAAACGCTTTTACCCATCTTTTTACCAAAGAGCCGTCATCTACCTTAAGCCACTCCCCTAACTCCGTCAGGCTTTTCTTAACGTTACCTCGGTCAGAAATAATCGAGTCTGGTTGACGTGGATGAAGATAATTTATCGGAGTAACTCTGTCCATAGTTAATTTAAAGTCTGTTAATAATTCAAAATGTTGCTCTATCCATTTTTCATAGTACCCATCAATATAAAACATTTTTGTTATTTTATTTATATGAGTTAAATAATAGCGAACAAATTCAGGAGTCATTTCAATAAAACTCGCGGTGTTAATTACTAAATCTATAGAATTTTCTGAAAGTTTTTCAATATAATGTGGGGGCAATATAATAACATCATATTCATTCATTAACTCTTCGTTTAACTCGTCAAACTCGCCACACAAACAAACTTTTAGACCCATGTTCATTAAAAAGTAAGCACTTAAAATCGATGTAGATTCTATATCGATCATAATATAGCAACTATTTTTCATGTTTCTTTTAAATATAAGAGAAGTCAGCCCAAATCCTCCACCTATTTCCAATACTACGTTTCTTTTGCCTTGGTCTGATGCATTTAACATTTCTAATGCATTTAACATTTGATGAACGTAATACCCTAGTCTATATGCGGTTACAGGAATGACTGAATTTTCGTCAATGTCTCTCCCTATTATATTAAAGCTTTTAGGTATTATTAAAGATTCTAGAGTCGGGCTACCTGAAGTTAACTCTTTAAATTTTTGCTCTTGCCAATCTAAATGAATTTGTAAGTCGGCTTCAGATATGCCAGAGTAATCTCGAATATTTACGCCCTCAGTTATTGTAGAGTCACCAAATTTACGCAACTCTTCTATTAAGGAATTATTATCATGGACATCACGCACACCACTATACATTTTGTGCCAGTGACCTCTTGTAAATTCGCCCCAAAGCGAAGATTCTCTGAAAAAACACTTCAGCAATCTATTTTCAATGCTTTTCATTTAACCCTTCTTAATCCCAAAGTTTTCTTGAAAAAAAAGTGAAGCCTTTTCTGAGCCTTCTTCCTTAATAAGTCTAATACCCTCACTGACCACCTCTTTAATCAGTAAAGAGTTATCATCCTTCTTATCCTCGTAACTTAAACTAATTCCATTATCGTTTTTATATTTCATTTTGGTAATTTTACTCTTTTTCTAGAGCCGCCTTGACCTCTATACTTTTTCATACCTTTGCTATTTGTTCCACATCCTTGACGAGTTTTTTTTCCTCTAGGCTTCTGGTATCCTAATGTATCTTTTTTTGACATAATGTTCTAGTTTATTTTAATGGTACTCCCAGTAGGATTCGAACCTACGACCCTCTGTTTAGAAGACAGATGCTCTATCCAACTGAGCTATGGGAGCTAATGGTGCTAAAGGCGGGACTCGAACCCGCATAGCGATCCCGCCGACAGATTTTAAGTCTGTTGTGTATACCAATTCCACCACTTTAGCTCACGAACGTAGGCTAAAAAATATAAAAGATTGAGTCAACTAGAAATATGCCTTAGCATTTTTAAAATTCTTTTTAAAAGTTTCTTTCCCGTGAAATCCAAACTGGCCAGAGTATGACTTATTTTCAACTGAAAACGAACTTGCCAAATCTAATGGTGCATATTTAATTCCAAAGCTTTCCATTTGTTCTCTATAAAAATTACAAATCACTACATCTTCAGGAGCAAAGTCGAATATCTGTCCATTTGAATTATGTTTTTTAAGAGCTTCATCATAGTTAACGTTTTCCGCAACTAACCCCATTAACCTTTTGCTTCGTATAGAAAACCCACCATTACCAACTAGCCCGTTAGACCAAGGAGCCCCAATATAGTCATAATTTAAAAATTCATTTCGCCAAGCTTCCAGATTAATAGGATAACCATCAGTCTGAACTATCATGCAAAATTCTGTTTTTATATATTTATGCAAATCGAAAAGTATGAACTTATTATACTCCTCAAGATTTCTTATTTTAACCATATTTCTCGTCTGAGAAAATTGGGGTTTTGACGAAATTAAAACTAAGTCTCCAAACGATATTAACTCTGAAATATCGGACAAAAGCTCAAATGAAGACTCCGTATTTACGTCATCAATACAAGCAATTGTTACGTTTTTTATAGACAAGTTAATCATGCAAAATATCAGGTGTAGTATTATATATGTCTATGCAGTTAATTACAATGATAGGGGGTAGCGTTACTGGATTTATCTTTCGTTATCTTGCTGAGAGAGCAAAAGAAAGAGCGGAATTAATGCAAATGGCTTTAAATTTAAAAAAAGCTACAGATGACTCAGCAGATGCAGCAGCTAAAAGGGTTCCAATAGATGTTGGTAAATGGGTAAGAAGGCTTATCGTAGTGGCTATATTATTTGGGGTAGTTTTAGCTCCATTTATTCTTGCTTTACTGGGGCAAAGTACAATCGTAGAAGTCCAAACTGAAGAGCCAACGTACTTTTTTGGTTTATTTGGAGGAGGTAAAGGTATAGAATTTGTAGAATTACCAAGCTATTTAATGGTTCCAGAACTAATTAATGCTTTAAGTGCTATTGTTGGGTTTTATTTTGGTAATGCTGCAGCAGCACGAAAAACTTAAAGAAGTGTATTAAAAAGTATGGGAACTTGGAGTACAGCAATAGGAAAATTTAAGAAAAAAGACCCCGATCACGGTTGGCTTTGGAAAAAGATTAAAAACTTTTTTTCAATTAAATTTATAAATATTTGCAATTACAAAAGGTAAATAAATCATGAATGAAGAACTAAATAACGATTTGCCAGTAGAAAACAACTCTACTGAAGAAGTGTATAACGCCTATGGAACTGGGTCGGAGGGAACGGATATTGTAATGCCCGACATATTAATGCCGGAGCCAGAACCAGAACAAAAAGTAGAGGAAGTTAAAGATACTATAGATGTAGCTTTTAATTTTGCGTTTATTGGTGCTGGTCAAGGGGGATGTAGAATCGCAGAAACTTTTCACAAGTTAGGTTATAGAAAAACCGCAGCGTTAAACACTGCGATTCAAGATTTAAACACCATCAAAGAAATTAATAATAAATTATGTATTGGTGATGGTGGTGCAGGAAAAAACCCCGCAGTTGCCGAAAAGCTTTACTCCCAAAGAAAAGAAGACGTTCTTGACTTCATGAAAGCTTCTTTTGGGGATGGTCTCGATAGAATTTTCGTTTGTGCTGGAGCAGGAGGAGGAACAGGGGCAGGAACAGTAGTCCCGCTTGTCCATGCTGCAAAAGAACTGCAAGAAACTGTAAAAGCTGACTCAAAAAAAGTAGGCGTCATTCTCGCGTTACCAAAAGCTTCAGAAGGAAGAAGAGTAAATGCAAACGCTCACGGAACTTTAAAGAAGGTATACGAGTTGGTAGATGAAGGGATAGTCTCTCCTTTGATCATCTTAGATAATGAAAAAATAACTAAACTCTACCCAAATCTTGTTGTTTCTAATTTCTGGCAAACAGCTAACATGAGTACCGCTGGTTTATTTAACTTATTTAACTTAACAGCGTCAAAAGATAGCAGCTATTCTGCTTTTGATAAAAGAGATTATGAGACTATTCTTAATTCTGGATGTATCGTATTCGGAGCTTCTCCAGTTACTAAGTGGGAAGACCCAATAAGTATTTCTAGAGCAGTAAGAGAAAATCTATCCAACAATCTTCTTTCTGGAGGATTAGATTTATCAACTGGCAAAAGCGCGGCAGCTATAGTTATCGGCGGAAAAGAACAGTTAGATAATATTCCTCAAATTAATCTAGACCAAGCTTTTGACCAGCTATCAAGAATGTTAAAACCCGGAAATGTCGTACATAGAGGAATCTATGTTGGGGATAAACCAAATCTAACTATTTTCACTGCCGTAGGTGGTATAAGTGAACCAGTAGAAAAACTGGAGGAATTAAAAAAGTTAGGTGACATAAAAGATACAGAAGATTAAAATCGAATGGCGTTTTTGAACGTAAACATTCCACCTCAAGAATGTTTCGTGAGAGGGGAGTTCTTGAGGAACATGGAAGATTCTCATGGGGCTCATTTTCCATGTTTACTCTTTGGTGCTGCTAGTATCCCATCCAATGTCCCCCTATTTCATTCTTTGATGGAAGATGGGGGAATTTTTTGGAAACTTCCGATTCATGCTTTTTGCTGGAAGGAAGATGCTCCATCAATGGAGCTAGATGAATTAATGCTATGGGACTCCTTCAGCTATCATATGAGCGTAACTATTTTTGACGCTTTTAAATACTCTAAAGTGAAATATACGAGTAGAAGAAAAAAAGAATATGAAGGGACATATTTATTTACTTTAGATTGGGCTCATGAAGACCCAAACGTCATTAATACAGGATTTTCTGAAGTAGCAGGGCAACATAAGTGTGGTCATTTTATAAAACTGGATAATGGTAATTACGCCATACAACCAAATAATAGGTTAAGGGTCCATGACCCATCATTTTGTGTAAAACCAAATCAGAGTATAATAGAGAGAAAAATTCATGACCAACAATGGAGCGTGGAAACTAACTGGAAATGGGTAACTAGTGATGATGACAGATACGATTACGGAATAGAATCCACCGACCCAGAAGACTATGGCCCAGTTGGGGGTTAATAAAGTGTAACTTTATTTAAGGTGAAAAGGATATTCGGATTATTATTAATAATAAGTCTTATTAGCGGATGCAGAACGGGAGGCTCTACTCTTTCTTCGGGTAACCTCGTAAAGGGCTCAGACGGCATCTGGAGGCTAAAAAAGCCCATTCGTGAGACACCTCAGAAGCCCCCGATAATCAAAAATGAGCCTAAAATTATTGATATAAAGTCTCCCGAAGTAAAAGTCACAAAGGGGCCAGTAATAACTAAACCAACTGCTCCAGTTTTGCCAGAAGTAAAGCCTGAAGAACTGCCTCCCGCAGACATAAAAGCTGCTGGAAGCTTAAAGCCTTTAACTCCAACTGTATCATCAAATTTAATACCAGTTTTACCCACGCGAGAAAAAGAATTACCCAAAAAAGAATCCAAAGTAAACGTAATCACAAAAGTCGAAGGAGTAACGAATGTCCCCGCAAAAGAAAAAAGTAGCCTTAAAATTCATTGGCTTGTCTTATTAGGTGCAATAATAATGGCTATTTGGATGTTATACGACTTGTATAAAGAGTTTAAAAATAAAACAATTACCCCTACCAAAAAAACTAAACCCAGAAAAAAAAGAGGAAGGCCGCGTAAAAATGTGGAAAAAAATTAAAAAATTTTTCAAGGACTACTGGGACGCTTGGTTATGGTGTAAGCGTAGAAAATAAACGTCTCAAATTACCTTATAATACTCTATACTTAATTATTTTACCTGACGATTTAGCCTTGTATACAAGAACTATTTTAGTTGCACCGAAGGCTTCTGTTTTAATGTATTCCAAATCGAAAGGGCTCTTTCCACTTTTATAAAGGTCGCTTGTGTCCCAAAATCCATCTTTATTTTTCGTAATTTTTTTCTTAACCTTTTTGTCTTTCATTTCAACCTCATTAAGAGCTTTAATAAAAAAAGCCCTATATAATGTATTACAGTAAATAAAAGATAAAGGGGAAAAGAAACTATAATTTTTAACGGCCTAATTAAATAAACATTGTACCACTCTAAACTATCCGAACCACTTTTAGAAAGATTAAATTCTTCCGATTCTGCCTTAAACTTTTCGTAGTCTTCTACTTCTTCTGAGGTTAACCTTTTTATTTCTGTTAAACTCAATTCTTTTAATTCTCCCTTAAAGAATAAACTGGAGAATTCTAAAGAGTAGTCACATTTTTCACCACTCCTTATTCCGAAAAATTTTATCTCACAAGTAAGCTCTTGTTGAGAAATTCCATTCTCTTCTTTTTTATAAATAAAGCCATTGTCAGCTATTTGATATTCGTACATGTCATCAGTACAAGAACCTATTTTATCGCAAACAAAGTGAAAATCTTCCCAGTCCATAGACTTCAACTCTTCTTCTTTTTCAGGAAGAGGTAGGGGATGTTCACACACTACATGATCATGAAAAAAATTTACTTCCACTCTAAAGCCTCACTTACGTTTGGGAATTGCTGAATAAAAATCTTTTTTATTTCTTCCGCAACCTCCCTGTGTTCTTTTTGTGTATTTTCTTCAGTTCTTAAATCTATATAATGAACCCAACTTCGGACTGTTCCATTCATATACATGGTAGTTTGAGTTCCTAATGGAAGGATCATACGAGCACATTCTTTAGCCACTCCAGCTTTTATCATATCCTCGTACAATTGTTTATTAGCATCCATCATCATTTGAGCCATTTTATTTTGAGTCTCATCAATTATAACTTCTGAACTACTTTGCCTATTTTTCTCTGCTGGTGAACGTAATTCCAAAGGCTCCATCTCTGTAGCTTCACTATATCGTTGGCTAAATTCTTGAAAAGAAAAACTCCTATGCCTTAATATTTGCGCTGCAATTGCTCGACTTGTTTTTATTTCGACGCACATGTTTGCGAGTTCGAATGGCGACCAATGCTTATGTTTAATTAAAAATTTTAATAACTTTGGGGCTGTCGCAGTATTAGTTTGATTACTGGGATTTGAAACTCTAGCGCAGTAAGCAATTATGTCTTCAGCGTTATGAACTCCTTCAACTTCTGGTTTTGTGATTGAAACTAATTTAACGTTCATAGTCTTTCAATAATTATTCTAAATTCATTAGTTCTAGACTGGGCATCATAATGATCACGATTATCTAGCTCTTTGGAATGAAAATATATTACTTCATCTGCACACTGTTCGTACTCTTCATCGGTATATTCATACATTCCCATTTTATAAGCCTCTGGAACATTTAAAAGGTCTCTGGTGGACCAACCTCCATAATAAGCAAAAACCCCCTTTGCTCCTAATTCTATTAAGCCCTCCCTAATACTTACCCTTTGCTTTTTATTATCTAACCAAACGTAATAAAAATCTGCCTCTGGTATATCTTTGGCTAACACAAGCTTTCTTTCTAAAGAAACATTATCTAGCCCTCTTAAGTCCTGTCGGTCAGTTAATAATTTATACCTTTCAAAATCATATTCATACCCAATCACTCGTTTTGCATATTTGGACCAAGTGGGAATAAAGTCTCCCGCAGCGCAGCCAACTTCGATTACACGTTTACCTTTGTAGTAAGGCGCAAGTAATTCGGGAATTTCTATGGGTGACCTCCAAGGACGTTGAAGGGTAGTCTTCGGATTGACTTTAATTAAATCTTCTTTTTCCATTCCCACGCTTCAGTCATGAAGCATGTCACTACCATCCCATCCATCAATAGAAGTTTCAATAAAAAAATCATCTATAGTAGAATTTTTAAGAATTTCGGAAGAAGGGGTATCCATAAATTTATTATAAGCTTTTTTATGAGCTAAATTTCTATCTTCAGCTTTTATTTTATAAGAAATGGTAGCTTTAAAATTTAATTTAACTTTAAAGTCTTTTTCATTATCTAAGTTCATGTCGTAATAATCTCCATCTATCACTATCAATAGCTTTATAACCGCTATCTATCTGTTTAATCATGTCTAAGGCTTCATCTATGCTATTGTAAATGTAATGATGTGGAAGCATACCCATAATCCATAAGGGCGTTTTTTCTTTTCCCCCCTCCATAGAAATGAAAATGGGCTTCTTCATTCTAACTGCTGTAACAAGCTCTTCTGCGCTTCCCCAACTCGCAACTTCAGGAAGTAAGTGAGCTATAATAAAATCACTTCTATCAACAAGATTTAAATCATAACTACGTACCACACTCATTCTTTCAGCCACGTCATTATAATAGCCATTAACCATATCGTCAGCCATCTTTGTTCTAGCAGATTCATCTTCATTAACATCTTTAACAAATGGCTTTTTATAAGGATTAAAAACGGTAATATTTAAAGGCTCTAATTCTTTCTCAACATCGTCCCTCCAGTTGCGACCATCAGCGTATTGCATATGCCCCACTAAATAAGTTCTAGTTTTATCTAACACGTTCATACATTATCCTTATATTTTTTCTCAAACATCGCTTTTAGTTTTTTTAAAGCTATTCCCTCAATCTGCCTAATTCTTTCTCTTGTTACGTTATGCCTTCTCCCTATAACTTCAAGAGTTTCTTGATCGTGGTTTTCTAAGCCGAAACGGTACATTAAAATGTCATATTCTCTTTCCGTCAAATCCTTTAAAAGTGACTTTAAATTTCTAACATCCTCCTGTTTAGAAATAAACTCTTCTACACTCGGAACTTTATCATCCTCGACAACTTCGGCATAGCTTTTTTCCGTTTTGCCATTGCCCGAATCTTGAAAAAAATCATCTAAAGACTTTGGGGTAGAAACTGTATCTAAAATTGTAGAAATACGAATCTCACTAAGATTTAACTTTTCACTTATCTCTTGAGTAGATGGCTCTCTATCAAAATTTTTTTTATAAAAATTAATCAATCTCGTTATTTTATTATAATCATCAAAAGCTCCGCAGGGCAATCTTATAAGTCGAGACTTATTAGTTAAAGCTCTGTAAATTGACTGCTTGATCCAGAAAGAGGAATAGTAAGAAAGCTTGGTCTTCTTTCCCAGTTTATATTTTTCCACGGCCTTCATTAAGCCCAGATTTCCCTCGTTAACTAAATCTTCTAGAGGTAACCCGCATCCTTGAAAATTTTTAGCTATTTTTACCACCAGCCTCAAATTAGAATTAATTAACTTCTCCCTTATTATATTTTTAGACCTACCTCTGGCCGTTTGAAAATTTTTTAATAGCCTCGCCTCTTCGTCTGGAGAAAGAAGCGGGTATTTACTAATATTTTGATAGTATGAGTCTAAGATAGATTGGCTGCAGTCCAAATGCTTTTCATCCATAGAGATGAAAAATAAAATATAAATATTATTAAGTCAATATATATATTTATATTCTTTTTATTAAAAATAGGAGCCTTTATTAGTACACTCTGGGCAAGTTTCAACAAGCTCTTTTACTTCTTTAGCGTAATTATCTAAATTTTTATTTTCGTACTCGATCTTAGTTTTAAATTTGTCAGCCTCAAGTAACCAAAACATTTTTTCTTCCTCACACTCTAAAGTCTCGCAACCCTCTATCTTTTCATACTCATCAAAACAATCATTAGCTTGTTTAGCGGCCCAATTTATAGAGTCATTTATAGCTAACGCTTTTCTCTTAATTTCTTCAGCCATATATTGGCATTTGTCTTTCGGGGTCATGCTATCTTAATTTTAAATTCTTCTTTTCCTCTTTGATTAATTTTCTTTAGGTGATCTTCCGCCATTATTTTCCCCTCTTCTGTTAAAGGAAACGCGCCTTGAACGTAACCCTTTTGCTTAGAGACTACTACGTAACATTTATCCTTTTTTACTCTCATAAATAAAAATACCAAAAAAAAGAATTATTTCAAGAATTTGTTTTTTTTATAAAGTGTAACACTTAATGGATATGCTTACCTATAGGGAAATTTTGTCTGTTATCGCAAAGATGGAGGAGGAATATCTAAATGTAAAAAAAGACGAAAATTCAAGTCATCATCAAAAGAAACACGCTCATCAAGCAATATTTGTTTTAGCTAGAGTGGATAAAAAAATGAGAGAAGCAATCCAATCAAAATTTAAAAAGGGAGAAAAAAATGGAGAAAATAAAAAAAATTTTTGGAGCTTTTGGTAAACTTCTTAATGGTAATGCAGTAACGATATGCTTAACCTCTATGCCTTTCCTTGCTATTATGACGTGGATGTCATATGAAGACTCTAAACATACCTTAAGGCTTCTCGAACAAAGACAGCTTCTGCATATTGAAAACATTCAACTCGAAAATACTACAAAAAATCAATCTCGTTACATGAATGAAGTTACTGACATTTTACAGCAGCAGGGAATAAAGCTTAGAGAAGCGGACGATATAATCCAACAACAGAATAATATTATTAGGAGCTTAATTATGAAGCTGAAAGAGTTGGACGAATGGCCAATAAAACCAATTGATCCAGATAAATTAGCTCGTGGTCGATCTGAGGCTAATTTTATTCAAGAAGGTCATTAAACAATTTTATAAAATCTTTGACCGTACTATTTAAATGAAGCTCGTTTCTGTGCTGTAAACAAGTATCCCTCATACCTTTTCTAACATATTGATTTTCTATTAAAGTTTTTAAACTTGAACAGGCTTCGTTAAAATTATTAACAAAAAAACAACATCCGGGCTTATCCTTTACCAACTCTACATACGAATTGTAAGGGACAACTACAGAAGGAATTCCAAAAGCGATAAAATTAGATATTTTTGTATTAGAGCGATACTTCATTCTGTCTCCCCAAGTTTTTTCAAAACCAGCTAACCCCTCATCCTTATCTTTGTCTAAAAAAATCAATCCTAAATCTAAAGTTCTTAAAGTAGAAAATAAATCAATCTTAAAAGCTGCCGCGCTTTGATTAGTTATCAATTTACAATTATAAGTATTTAAAAAAGTTCTAAAATCTTCTTTACGATGAAGCTGATCATCCATGCCTATAAAACCAACATTTTTTACTTCACTATTAAAGTCAGGAGTTTCGTTTAAAAAATTACAATGATGGTGGTATACAGTTTGAAATTTCTGAGATACAAACCCTAAACTTTTACATTTATCTGTATAAGGCTCACACGTAGAAATTATTGAATGTAAATAATGTTTATTATTTAGCATCGTTTCGTACTCAGACATTAAAGATTCATCCGCGTACCAAACAGTTTTTATGTTTTGATTGTAGGCTTTTTTTAATAATTGAACGTTACAGGCTTTAACAAATACGACTATATCTAAATCTTGAAACGCAGAGTCTTCATTTCCTGAAACCTCTTTCTCCTCTAGAAATGAAGCATTTATACCATTTCTACTCAAATATTCTATTGGCTCTAAGGCCATACAAATAGTAGAAGGATATTCTCTAACGTGATCAGAGATAAATAACACTCTCATAAGATTAATATATCATTTTAAAACTATGAGTCACCTCTTATTATTTTGTAATCTGCATAATTCCCTGAAAGAAAGCCCTCCTCATATAAATAACTAACGACAATCATAGCTTCTTCATTAGATACGTCATCTAGGTAATCGTAAATTTCAACCGTATGACCGCTAACTATTATGGGCAAACCGTTAACAATAATGTCATTATACACATAGTATAATTACACTTTACTTGCTCAAGACTTCCTCAAATAAAGAAATATAATCTTTAGCTATTGTCGTGGGGTGAAAACGGTCCCTAGCTTGTAAGGCAGCTTCTCTCATTTCGTATCTCTTTGAAGGGTCTTTTATTAATTCATCTAACGCTTGAATAGCTTCGTAAAAATTCCTTACAACAGTAATGGCCCCCGTATCTCCAAGAGCCTCTATGTAAGAACTATAAGGGGAGGTTACGGTAGGGATACCGTACGCCGCGTTATTTGTAGATTTCGTATTAGCTCTACAAATTAACCTGTCTTCGTGACCCTTTTCGTCCCCAACAGCCCACCAATCCTCTTCATAAAAAACTATACCAATATCAAATTTGTGATACCAATCTTTAAAAATTCTTAACGTCTTTTCAGTATCTGTAAGTCCGATCCCCCCTCTATCAAATAATTTGCAATCTCTACTTTCAGCAAATCTCATAAACTCCCACTTGCGATGAAGTTGATTTTTGCAACCTAAATAACCTATATTTTCAACTTTTTCTCTAAAAGGGGCGACAGAATTATCAAAATTACAATGATGATGGTGAATAGTCCTAATAATTTGAGATTTAAAAGGTGCATCATTTCGAGTCCTAAGTAGGTGGGTATAATCGTCACAAGTAGATATTAATGCGTCAAGTTCATCATTGTGATTTCTAGGCAAGTCATGCGTTTCCCTATTCATAACTAAAGCTCCACCAGCAGAATTCCATATAGTTTTTATTCCCATTTCGGAAGCTTGTTTAAGTAACCCTCTATGACAATATTTTATAAAAACTATAACATCATACTTTTTTTTATTTAAATCAACATCGTCACTGAATTGATACTCTGCATTAACTCCAGCATTTCTTATGAATTCTACAGGTTGTTTTGCCAACATGCTAACCGATGGGTAAGAGGGGTTTTCGTTACTAGTAAACAACACCTTCATATTATTGAATACACTAATATAAGTGTATATTATTAAGTGGGAAATTTAAATTTAATTATTGCTGCAGAATTAAGTTCTGATCCACCCTCTGAAGGTTTATACTTCAGATTTATCACAATGGTCGCTAAAACAGACCTAAATTATGAAGTCGTAATAGAGTCAGAAAAGGAAATGGTTGATAATTATTATAATTTTTTAAAAAAGAAAGGGTGGTACGATTTCGTAGACGATATCATCTTACCAGAGTGGAGGGTAGAGGGGGTAAGGATTGATACAGAAAATAATTACCCTTTAACTATTAAAACTCCATATATTAGGTGTGAGAATACCCCAAATCTCTTAGGACAAATTAACTCTATTAGAGATTTTGTTTAGTAATATTTGGAAGTTCGGGCTATTGTATTTATTATCAATAACTTCTTTTACTTCGTCGGGTAAATGATCCATATATCGACGATTAAGATAAAAATTTTTATCAAAAGGGGTCTTGGTTTTTATTAACCCCATGTCAGTAGATGCTTGAATCACTTTATCTTCATCTACATAACCTTTATGTTTTTTAGTTAATTTAAATTTAGATTCAAGCTGAGATAAAATTTTATTTTTATCTCGTATTAAGTCTTCGTATTGAATGAAAATCGAATTATCCTTATTACCCTCAAAAAGCTCCACCCACCTTCTGTAATTGAGCTCGTAACGATTGCACCATCGTCTAACCCATCCATTTTTCAAAACGTCTTCCCAATCCAATCTTCTATGCCTAAACCTTTTAAAGCTATAAACGAACCCATAGATATCTTTTATCATAAAAATATAATTAAGGTTGTCACAAGCATAATTAAGTTCATCCGCGCTAAAAGGTAATACGTAATTGTCCACACAAAGCACTTGTCCTTCTAGTAAAGGTTTAGCGGTTTTAGGATCAATACCTTTAGACATTTTTCTAACCCAATCCTTATGGCTTTCAGCTTCAAATTCGGGAAAGGTTTTAAGGTTATTCATGTACCACCTCTCCTTATAATTTGAAACTTCATACATCCCGTGCTTCCACCCTAGAACACTTGCAAAAACAGTCGCCTCTTCAAAGTTTAGCTCAAGTAAACTTTTTAAATAATTAGTTCCTGTTCTTTGTTCTCCGTACTGTTTAAAATATTTCATAAGGGAAATGGAAGCTTCTTTCTAGTTTCGTCATAATTACCTATTATATCTCCGTCACTATTAACATAAATATATCTATCTTCATCAACCATTAAATCATGACCGACGTCTTTCCATTGAGATTTTTGATTTGGCCCATAAGACCAAGGGCCATCTCTTGTAATTGGAAAATATATTTCTGTCGCTTCAGATAAATAAGCGGCCATCCAACTCCAAGAACTTTGAGTAATAGCGACTTTATTAAATAGCCTTATAAAATTAAAAGTCTTAATCTCTGGCGGTTCTGAATGGGATAAAAAAATAGGATTATATTTATAGAGCGGTTGTAAAATTTCGTGAAAGGGCCACTCAGAACAAATAAATAAACTTTTAAAATGAATTTTATCTAAGAGGGGTAAAAAATAATCAGACAAAACTCTTCTATTCCTAAACTGCCCATAGGTATAATCTGGCCCAAGCCTTATGTTAAGAAGTAAGTCATCCTCATGTATTTTAGGGGTATGAATTTCCGTAAATCTATCATCGCCCACCCTAAAGGGGGTGGATGAAGTAGGTCTATGGCCATTTTTATCTACAATATGCCATCCATCAGGATAACGTGGGTACTCTTGAGAGACGTCTGTGTAGTATTTGTCATCATACCTCTTTCCTTTTTTTATTTCCTCATGATCCCAATTAATAATTTTAAAAGTTAAACCTTTTAAGTTGTCTCTCGAAAAAGGTTGATCCATGTACATCCAGTCATTCTTAATTTCGTTAGAATAATTTTTATAAAAAGGATAATACTCTAGGAAAGACCTTACGATAAATTTACAATCTGTTTGCCTTCTTAAATCTTCTACTTCTACTCTATGCTTATGATTTTTTTCTGAAATTTCATAAACAGGATCATGAAATCTTTTACCTTCTAAATTCCAATCTCCAGAATTGTCTAAATATCTTATCTTGGGGCATTTTACATAATAATCTAGTTCTGCAGCCAAGCATCTACCAAAACAATATTGAATTACTTCATTGCCCCACCCGCAATTCCAATCTAAATCACAATGAATCATTTTAAGCCATTTAAAACTAAAGAATTCAGAGCAGGTCCAGATTTAATTACAGCTAAAATAAATTCACCACTTTCCCTGTACCCGTCACCCTCATTGAAAGGAACTGTTATTATCTCTCCACCCCAATAGTCAGCGCATTGTCTAACGACCATAGATTCTGCTCTATGTGGGCCTCCAAGTCTAATTCCAGTATGACCACTATCAGCAGCGACTACGATAACCCCTTTAAAATCTTTATTTGAAATTAATTTTCTTATTAAATAATCATTATCTTTATAGCCTTCGTCTGGCCAAAAGTAATAAACTTCAGCCAAAGGAACATCTTCGTTTCTGTAATCTAAAGCTCTGATATCTAGACCTCTTTTTTTAGCGACTTCATATCTCTCCTCTTTGTTATCAAACCCAAACACTTTCTTAGCGTAACGTGACAAAAACACCATATTGTCTCCTTCAGCACACCCCAACTCACAAACCGTCTTATCCCGAATAATATCTTTGATAGCGTGAGAAACTGCTTCTGGAGAACGAAAGGGACATTTCGAAAAAATATTATGTGGAGTTGGGGAAGGCTTTTTGCCTTCTCCAGCTTTTTCGTCAACGTATTTACTTTTATATATATCCAATAGCTCCTTGTGGCTCATAATATAGTGCCGAAAAATAACGGATAACAGTTCACGGTTAAGTCCCTGTTTGATTTCAGATAATTCAGCAGCAATGGAAATTTCGTGACATACATTTTCCATTTGAAGACCCAATTTTCTGGTGTTTTCTGAAACAAGAGCCCAATTATTTATAAAATTTTGTATTTTCTCCTTGGTAGAGGTTAAAACAAGCGCGGCTTCAAATGGCATTTTAAAATCTACCCAACTAAAACTTAAATCCATTTCATCTTTTAAAGCTTCAAGCTTGGGGGTAAATGTCACATCTTCCTCTTTCTTAGGAATCTCACCCCCAAAACCTGAAGCTGGATACCAACTGCCGCACCATAAACCTTCATGCTCACATTTATTTATAACGTCCCAATCCCAGACTCTAATTATCATGTCCATATCAATAAAACAGATATTTTCATGACCACGATCTAGACAAGCTTGAAAACAGAATCTTTTTAAAGAATAGTCAAACTTATAAACGGTTCCAGTTCCTACAGTTTTATTAGAATCTATATGACCATACGTTTCTTTAGTTAAGGGTACTGCTGTAAAGTCTGGATGATCAAAGTCTTTATAATAATCCAAGTCATCGACCACAAGAATAAGCTTAGGTCGATCTACTTCACACTTTTCAACCCAAGAGTCATAAAAAAGTTTAGAAAATTTTCTATACTTTTCTCCTACAACTAAAGAGGTAATACAAAAGTTTTCTCTCATCACGAAACTACAGCAGTGTTCCTAAGAGTTCCTTTGATTTGCTCTTGCCACCCCTTTGACTTACTATGTGGCCAGACTATGTAACTTACGGGCGGATTTTTTTCATCTGCCAAGAATTTTCTCCACACTTTGCAGTATCCGTCAGGATCATTTTTCATTCTTTCTATTTCTCTTGGTCCAGCGTCCTGCCTGTGTAAATCTTTTCCGTCCTTATCTTTATAAACGACACACCAAAAGTCGTAATCGTCTAGAGGAACTCTCTTGTACCCAACGTCGATACAATGTTTAAAAATCCTCAAGAAAGAACCTTCCCACTCTTCTTCAGTATCGTAAACTTCTGGATTGGGCGGCTCTTTGTGTTCTTCGGTCCACTGTTGAATGGCTCTTTTCTTAAAGTGAAGACCGGCATATTTTTCATAATCTCTTAATGTTCTAACTGTACCGAATCCATACTTACCATCTTTTCTGGGAGCCTCTCCATCCATCCCAAATAAAGCTCTATTTCTTTGATGACATTCTTTATTTAATTTTCCCCAACCTTTGGAGTCATCCCAATGCTTAGAGCGACCTTTCCTTGTGTACTCATGCCAAGCTATAATTTTATGAGGATAAAATAAATCGTACCCATGAGTATAAGCTCTAACAGCTATGCTAATTTCTTCTCCATGAAAGTAATAATCAGGGTCATGTTGAACTTCTACAGAAAATTGACCTAAAGTAAAAGCAAAGTGGGCAGAGTAAAATCTAGCTCTAACAGGCTTTTTTCTAGTCTTCCAATCTTTAATAGATTGAGGTAAAAAGAAAACGGCCCCTTCAGGAATAAATCTATCGAAGGTCATTTCCCAAGGCTCTTTAGCTCTACCTTCGGGGTCATTATCTGGGTCAAATGAAGGTATGTACCCCGTAAGTAAAGGCTTCTCGTAACCATCTTTTTGAAGGTCTTTCAACATATCAATAGAAATTGTATCCCAGCCTTTGACAAATCTATGGTGAGAGTCTATTTGTAGGGTGTATTCCTCATCTTGATACTGTTGTTGAACAGACCACCTCGCCCAACAAACGCCTTTAGCTTTATCCCAATCAACATCAAGGATTCTAAATCTGGAGTCTCCCCTCCATTTATCTAAAGTGTCGAACTTATCGTCAGGATGAAACTGTCTACAAATACTAAAGACTAAATTTTCTGGTTTATCCGCTTGATCAATAGCGTCTTGGATAGTGCTCTCTAAGAGAGGGTCTCTATAACTAGCTATCTGAATAAAAATTTTACCGTTGCCAGAGGGCTTAATTTTTCTCGATTGTCTTCTTCTTTGTCTAGCGTTGCTCATTTTTTAAAAAGTGTTTTTAAATAGCGATTATTATTTATAATTATAAAACTTTACAGTTTCTTCCAGTCCAGATATTAAATCAGTTTTTGGCTCCCAGTTCAACTCTTTTTTTATTTTTGTATTATCTATTGCGTATCTGAAATCGTGACCCTTTCTGTCTTCGACAAAGGATATATAATCGTCAGGATTAACTTCCATTACTTCACATATTTTATGAACCATTTCAAGATTAGTTTTTTCGCAATCAGAACCAATCAAATACGTCTCTGAATCTTTCCCTCTGGTAAGTATTTCCCAAATTGCCTCACAATGATCATCTACGTAAATCCAATCTCTAATATTAGCCCCTTTTCCATAAATAGGAATCATTTCTCCATTTCTTATAGAATTTATCACTACTGGAATAAATTTTTCTTTATGCTGCCTTGGGCCGTAATTATTACTACAATTTGATAACGTGAAAGGTAAGCCAAACGTATTTCCATAAGCTCTTACGAGCATATCACTTCCTGCTTTTGTCGCAGAGTAGGGATTTTGAGGGTCGTAAGGTGTTTGCTCTGTAAATTTTCCAGAATCTCCTAGAGCTCCGTAAACTTCATCAGTAGAGATGTGATGATACCTTTCAACTCCGCTATCTCTACACACCTCTAAAAGATTAAAGGTTCCTATTAAATTAGTTTTAATAAAAGCCTCTGGACCTTTTATCGAATTGTCTACGTGTGACTCGGCAGCAAAATGAACTACGTGAGTTATATTATATTTTTCAAAAACAAATTTAACATCTTGTCCCCTACTTAAGTCTAATTTTGCCAAACTATACTTAGGAGAATAGCTTACGTCTTTTAAGTTGTCTAAATCGGCGGCGTAAGTTAAGGAATCAAGATTAATAATTTGACTAACTTCTGGCTTATTTATAATTAAATTTATAAAATTAGAACCAATAAAGCCACAGCCACCTGTTACTAGTATATTCATATTATGATACCTTTATGTTAAATGCTTCTTCACTATGCCACCCTTTTAATCTTTTTCCTAATTGATCGTCGAACCAGCCTTTATATTGTCCAGTTAAGCCGTTCCAGCAACAATTTCCCCACGCCTTAAACATCGCGTCATAAATTGAAGCGTCCAAATCTCTAGTTTGTGGATATGGAAATTTTCCGATTTTCACGAACTCCTCTCTTCTCCAAGAAACTTGAGTGCTATCAATATTGCAATATGGATTTATACACTCGCTCCTATTTAAAGGAAAGTCAGGATATCTGTCCCCAACATCAATCCTCCTTATCTCTTTAAGTTTAGCAACTTTTTCTGGATCATACTCTATAAGGTGACAGTAAGAATATTTAATAGCTAGATTTTTAATGTAAAAATTTTTTAAATTCATTAAGTAGTCCTGCAATAAGGCGTCATCATCACACAGCATAATGCTAATGTCTGAGTCAGATTCTATCATTGCTTGATTAGCGAATTTTCCAAATATCGAATGCCCATTTTCTCGAATGTTACCCGTTTTATAAACTTTTATTTTATCTAAAAAATTAATTTTTTCTCCATAATAATTCGGAGCGTTAACGTAGTCAGAGTTTTCGCTTAAAAGTTCTTCTATAATTTTGTTACCATTTTGCTTTGTGCTATCATCAATAAAGCTTAATTCCCAGTTAGGGTAACTAGACTGTAAAACGCTTTTTAAAGCAAACGTCTTAGCCATTTCGGGCCTATCGTAATAAAAAAATAAAATTTGGATTTTTAAATCTTTCACAGGTCTCTTCTCATCACTATGCTAACTAAACCGTTTTCCAGAACGTACTTTTTCGTTTCAATAAATCCCAACTTTAAATATAAAGAGTGAGCTATTTTGTTTTTTTCCAAGACTTCTAAGTCCACCTCTTTATAATTATTATTTTTTAAAAAGTCAAACAATTTAAGATAAGAAGGTCTTGCTAAACCCTGCCCCCTAAAATCAGGGTGTATATCCATTCCAATTCTAATTTTATCTTTAGAATCTGTGCGACACGTTCTAAAGTAGCCAAAATCTAATTTTCTGTAAGAAGCAATAAGCCAATAAGGAGAATCGTTTTCGTACCAAGAGTTAAATTGGTCTAAAGTGTATTGATCTGAATTATGTAGTACAAATCTAGTGGAGTCATCATTCCTAATCTCTAAAATGAATTTACCGTCAGATTTTTTTATCTCACGAATTTCGATATCTTCTTTATCTTTCATTCTGAGTATGGAGGCCAAATTGGGGCTAATAAAATTTCATTTTCCGAGCTCCCGTATCCCACTATCGAAGACCTATAATTTAAAAACGGAACATAATATTTTTCAGTAATATCTTTTATCTTATACCCCTTTTCAACATACCTGTCTAAAAAGCGAGACTGATTCCACTCTGCTTTACCATAATCTCCACCTGCTCCGCATAAATTAAATCCCTCTTTATACTCTTTAAAATGATCTTCAAAAATCTTATTTTTAATCATCCCGTTAGCAATCGCACAATGCCACTTTCCTATAATTTGATTCGTGTAAAACTGACAAATATAAAAAATATCGTCCTCGTCAAAAAGTTCTAAAAATTTTTTATCATAATTCTCAGAAACAGGAATATAATCATCCTCCATAAGGATAGAATAATCGTACTCACCAACGAATTCTTTAAGTGCAAAATCCCAAGCCCCATAAGAATAATCAAGGTTTTCTCTGACCATTGTCGTAATATTACAGTTTGTATTTTCTGTATGAATACTTATTAACTCAATAGCTTCGTCAAGCAGGGCGTCCCGTCCATGAGTATTGAAAACAAATATAAAATCCTTAACAGAATTAGGCACACTTTTTGTGGCCTCCAAATGTTTTTTTAAAAAGAAAAGTCGGTCGCTTTTATATAAAGGATTTTCAACTCTTCTAGCCCCAAGGTAAAAATTAACTATTTGTGCTATTCTCATGCAGGAAGATCGGAAAAATGGACCGTTTTAATGTCATTATCTTTAATAAATTTACATATTTTCTCTAATTTTTCAATCTCATAATCACGAGCAAAAACGTGACCATTAGTAATACAAAAAGAATCTTCTGGGGCATTTTCTACCGCGCTTTTAAAAAGATCGAAAGATAAGTTGTCGCAAAACATAGCGCAGCATTTAACAAAAAAAGGGTCGGTTTCTTTAGGTTTATAGTAATGGCCCTCATCCCTCTCCCAAGTCTGGGGGTTATTATCAAGATGATGATCATAGCCGGGAGCTTTTTCAAAATATCCAATCCTTCCCAGCTTATACCCTAGCTCCGTTAATGCTCCCCTAATTTCTTCCCTAGACTTATTTATAACGTAGCCCGGATAAGAAAAAACGGGAGCTACCTCTACCCCTAATGAAGATAATTTATCTTCAGTCTTTAAAAAGTTGTCACGTATCTCAGGAAGGGTAGACTCGGCAATGTGGATGTGATTAAAAGTATGATTGCCTATTTCGAAACCCCTTTTATAAAGGTCTACGATTTGTTCATCAGTCATGTCAGAGACTTGATACCCATGAATTCCCCTCCATAAATTTAAATTACTACCATTAATAAAAAAAGTGCAACTGATACCATACTTTTCAAACATGGGAGCAATTATTTCATGATGAGTGGATACATCATCATCAAATGTAAAAGCTATACCCTTCAAAGTCTTTCTTTTTCCTCCATCTCCTTTTGTCTCTTTCTCCTCATGTAATCCCTTTTTTGCTTCCTCCTTCTTTCTGGGTCTCTTTTGTCATATGCGCTTCTAGCTTTTTTTAAAGCTTTTTTTCCCTTTTCGGTCTCAAAATATTTTTCGTGTTTTTCTGCCATCTTTAGTATATCGTCCACTTATGCGAGAGCTTTTTCTGGGGGGTAAAATTTCGTTTTTTTTTATTCTTTATATATTTCTGAAGCGAAAACTCCTTTTAACCCTTTCGGATTTACGGACACAATTTCTACGTCAGGATACTCTTTATCTTTAAACTCTTTAAACTCTATCCAGTTCCAGTAAATATCGTCTCTCCAAGGGACGTTAGATACCAAATAAGAATTACCCCCTCCGCAATCACAACCGACCAAATATATTTTTTTAATGCCAGAGTATAACAAAACCTGCAAAGGAGGAAAAACTATACTATGATTATATAAAGGAGACTCCATATCTTTGCTAAAGTTATGGCTACCTTTAGCGGTAGAAAGTTCGTAAGGAATACCATTCATTTCTTTACGTTCATCTTCTGTAAAAAATTCTATATTATATCTTCCATCTAACTTTGAGCAACAGAACACTTGCATGTCGTTACAGCGTTCTTTTATTTTCTCGAAAAGAGGAACAGTTAATAACATGCTAGAACCATTTACCGCCTTGTGAGGATGATCGATTGGTTCTTTAGCTACATCGTGAGCGCAAAAATAATAGTCTAAATCTATATCATTCTTATAAATAAAAGAATTAACTCCGACCTTTACTAATTCTTCAAGGCTCTCTGGAATTAAAGAGGGGGTAAATTCGTTAAGTGAAGGTCCAGTTGCAAATAAAATTGCAAACTTACCCTCATTAACATTTTTGAAATCTTTAAGATGCTCCACCGCAATTTTCCCTTTTAATATCTTTTTCTAAAAGCTCTACCCAATAAATTTCATAGGCAACCGTATCTTCTAACGCTTCAAAAGTGTGATATTCTTTAGGGGGAACTGTAGTAGCTTCACCTGTAGAGATTATGGTTTCGTCTACTAAATCATAATCGTTTTTCCATGCGGTAATTTTTAACTTGCCGGACTCTACATAAAATAAATTGTGTTTATATTCGTGACAGTGCTTAGAGCAGTATCCGCCTTTAGCTGTCTCTATTCTATGAATCTCTACATTATTCTTAAAAAATAATGGTCGAGTATTGCCCCAGACTTTTCCTTGTATTGAATTCATTTTTTACAAACTTTAAAGTGTCCTACATCGGTACAATGGTAAGCAATTTCGTATCCTGAAAAACTTTCTCTCATTCTATTTGCCCACCACTCTGGAGCTTGTACTGTCTTATGAGCATTACTTCCGTCAGGTAGGATAGCGTGTGCTAGTCTGTGACTTACTATATGGTACATGCTTACGGGCTTAAGTTTTAACATGTCAGAAAAAATAAAATCTATTTCATCTTCGTATAGGTGCTCTAACACATCAGTAGTAATAATCATGTCATAATTATCTAAAGGAATTGTTTCTTTCCCTTTAATTGCAGGATCATAACTGTGGACTTTTGCTTGTAGCTGTGACCTGACTATTAAATCGGACAAAGCTCCCTTACCGCATCCGTAATCCAATACTACTTTAGGGTTTTTGTCTAGAATAAAATCTGCTATCTCCTTAAAATAGACTCCTCCACTAGCTCCATAGTCTTGATTTTGCAAGTGTAGCTGTTTATATAATTCAATATCTTTGGTATCCATTTTAACTATATACTTCTCTACTGTTCTTATCGCGGAACATGCCCTTTAAGCCTATCGGATTTACGGAAACTAATTCAACTTCAGGATATTCTTCTTCACGAAAGTCTCTAAAGTCACGCCACTGACCAATCTTATATCCATTTAACGCCAACCTCCAAGCGGGAGCTTCTGGCATCAAGTAAGATTTTCCGCCGCTAGAATCGCACCCAACCAAATATATTTTAGTCACGCCAACGTATAATAGAAACTGTAAAGCTGGAAAAGAAATACTGTGGTTGAATAAAGGGCCAGAAGAAATGTCTTTTCTAAAACGTTTTGCCCCAAGGCGCGAGTCAAGCTCGTAAGTCTCAGCATTCATTCGCTCTATTTCTTCGTCATTAAAAAGTTCATGGTGACGTTTTCCATCCACAGAATAAGCACAAAAAACCTTCACCTTGTCACATTTCTCAAGGATTTTATCAAAAAGGGGCGTTTTAAGTAAAATCTCGGGAGCATCATCAGATTTATGAGGGTGGTCGCTAGGCTCTTTTGCTACATCTTGAGCACAAAAATAATAGTCCAAATCAACATCGTCTTTGTAAATGAATGAATTTACTCCAACCTTTACTACATCTTCTAAAGGCTCATCTAATAAATTTGGGGTAAATTGATTTAAGGAAGGGCCAGTTGCAAACAAGACTCCTGATTTCCCTTTGTGAATGTTTTTATATTTGCCACTAATCATTACCACCCCTTCTTAATACAATCCACAATATACTGCCTTTGCTCCTCTGTCACCCACCAACCCACAGGAATAGAAATAAGCTTAGGAACAATTTTATCTAATGAAGGTAAGCAACTCTTAAATTCACTAACGCAAGTATGGCCATCGTTTCTTTCGTGAACTTGGCTTACCATAATATTACACTCCCTCATCCAATCCATAAAATCGCTTTTATTTTCTACAAGTAGACTGTATATCCAAAAAGAAGACTGTCTATCTTCTTTCCTTTCTAACAATGTCACGCCATTTACATTAGATAACTCTCTATCATAAAATGCCGCATTACTCCTATGTTTAGAAATTATTTCATCAGCGTAATTTAAATTTTCTAAACCAATAGACGCCGCTATATCATTCATATGAAACTTGTAACCCCATTCTTCAATGTCGGCTTCGCATCTAAAATCTTTTTTATTATTTTCTCTGTCTATACCGTACCAGCGAATTACTTTTGCTCTATCGTGATAATATTTTTCGGGAGAAATAAGTATTCCTCCGTCCCCAGTGGTTATATGTTTAATCGCTTGGAAGCTGAATGTGCAAAAATTACCATGATTGCCTATCTTTTTCCCCTTATAGGTAGAGCCAAGAGAATGGGCGCAGTCTTCGATAACCATAGGCTTAAACCCGTACATCTCTTGAGCTTTTTCCTGTATCCTCTTAACTCTATCCAAATCTATAGGATAACCACCCCAATGAACGAGCATCATAGCTTTAGTTTTCGGGGATATTTTTCTTTCTAAATCGTCAAGGTCTACGTTTAAATTATTACTATCTATATCAACCCACTTAATTTTTAAATTGTTTGCTAGAGTGGGCCAATTAGAAGCAGTACAAGTCAAAGGGGAAGAAAGTACTTCGTCGCCATCTTTTAAACCGCCCCATTCTCCATGAGGCTTTTTTAATAAATGTAATGCCAAATGTTCTGCGGAAGTGGCAGCATTCGTGGTTGCCACATACTCACTCTTAAACCAATTTTTTAATTTAGATTCAAATAGGTCTACCTTCGGCCCTTGACCAATGAAGCCGCTACTTAATACTTCAGAAACTTTCTCTGCCGCCGACTCAGCCATGAAAACTTTAAACAGCGGGATACAATCTTTAGAAAAAAAAGACTTTTTCATAATTACATTTCCTTATAATAACCACCAATTGAAAATGGAATTTTCATGTTAATTGAGCCGTGTTCACTTGGTACATAATTTTTTTTATCAATAACTCTAAAGTCCACGCTTACCCTAGTCTTATCTGAACTATTAACTTTATTACCATGCATTAAATTTACGCCATCCCACTTCATACATTCTCCATATTTTAAAATCATCGGAGAAAAATCGCCCTTATCTTCTTCACTTTCCACCCAAATAGTATTTTCATCATTCGTATCGGTGAATGGCAAATAATAATTTATTTCCTTCACTAAATCTGACCAACCATCTTCTCTATAAGCTTTGTCTTTATGCCATTCGCCAACCGCGATGTTCCCAGAAAGGTGAACTCTAAAAGTCGGAATTTTTTGATAGACTATCCCTTCCTCATGAGTAGGTTTAATTACGTCGGCCAAAAACCTTTCGTAAAGATCAAAAAACGAAGAGTCATTTCTAATTTTATTATAAAAAGTTTGATGCCACTCGCTACTTTGATCTTTTTCCCTAGAAAAAATTTCTTTATAGTCGGACAACTTATGGAGGGTAGTTAAGTCGTCTACCTGAAGCCATTCTTTTATTAAAGAATTAAAATCATAATCCTTTGTTGAGTAAGTTATCTTTTTCATACCATTGTGTGTTATCTTTTTCATACCATTGTGTAGTTGTCTATCGCAGAAGACATAGCTTCATGGACGTGTCTTATTTTTATTCCTGAGTCTAATAACTTTTTATTACTCAGTACACAATTAGATCGTGGCGTAACCGTTTTTACTACCTGATAAAACTCTTCGACACTTTGTATTAGCCTCCAATTTTTATCTTCTAAGCCGTTTGTGTATTTCTCAAAAAATAAAGCTAAAACATCTGAAGCGGTAAAATGACCAGTATTAACGACATTGTAAATACCGCTATCGCACTTCTTATTTACAAGCTGTAAAGTGGCTTTTACAAAATCCTCTTTATGACTTACGGAATTTTTAATATTTAAAAGAGTATCGTAATTTAAAACTTTAGTAAGATAATTCCTTTTGTTTGGGTTTTCGTCAAAAGGTATTCTTAGTCTCCAAATAAAAACTTTATCAAAAGCTTCCATTATTTTACTTTCAGCTTCAGCTTTTGTTCCGCTGTAATAACTACATGGCGGATTATCAAAAGAAAAATTTGGCTCGTCAGTTTCTTCGTAGTCTTTATCGTAACCGTTGTAAATGCAACCAGAAGATACATGCCCCCAAGGAATACTTAAGGTTTCGCACGTTTCTCCAACAATCATTGGTAAGGTTACATTCCCCGCATAAGTGGCCTCTTTATCTAATTCACACGCATCAACATTTGGTTTGCCGGTATATCCAGCAGCATTAACTAAAAAAGTCGGCTTATTACTTTTTAAAAAATTAAAAAGGTTATCTTTACCTAAAAGGTCTCCATCCTTACTTCTAGAATAAGGTATGTAAGGAATCCTATTCTCAGTGAAATAAGTAACGTAAGCGGAACCAAGGTATCCATTTGCTCCTAATATAGCTATCATAAATTACTCCAACTTATTAAATTATTTATTAACTTCCCTTGAAATTTTCTATTGTTCTTAAAAAATATAGTTTCAAAAGGGTGAATATTGCAAGAAAAATATGCGTTTTCGTTCCAAGGGTCTCCCCCTTTCTTTTTCGGCTCCTCGTTTCTAAAATCAACCCCTTTATAGCAAGGCATCAAACAGGAAATATTATAATTGTTAGATAAAATAGCACGAGAATACCCTATTTCTTTTTCGTAAATAACATCGAATTTTAAATCTGAAATATCATTCGAAAATATCCCTTCGTCAAAGCCAACTTTTACCCCAGTCTGATCAGTGGCAAAAAGAAAAGTCTGCACATGAGGCATATAAGCGTCAGGAATCATACAGTTACAATTAATTGTGCATCCAACTAACTTGTCTCTCTCATTAATTAAACTCGTAAAAGCTGTAGTCCAATTTTGATTGTCGGCCCAAAGAGGAAAAAAAGGACCGATAACAGTCTCGTTTAAAAAAACGAAATAATCATAATTATTAATTTCTTCACTATCTTTTAAGTGCTGAAGAGCGTGGCTATAAGCACCCCAATCTCGACCACTATTATCTCTATTTAATACTGTAACATTTTTATAATTTAAAATTTCTTGAGGTAAAGAAATGGGCTCATCAATATTCGGTTGGTTAATTACAACCATATAATCAACAGAGGGAATCTCTTCCACTCCATGCTTAAAGAAGTATCTTGTAGCTTCTGTCTCCCTGAAGTAACAATAAATAACTAAAGTTTTACTCATTATTTAAAACGCCTTTTAAATATACTTTGTAATCACTTTCTGGATAATACTCCATCGCTTTGACAAGTTGATCTTTATCTATAAAGCCGGATTCAAAAGCCGCTTCTTCTACGCAGCCTATTGACACCCCCTGTCTTTCTTGCAGGGTTTGAACGTAACAGGCAGCTTGATGAAGGGTGGCTGGAGTTCCTGCATCTAGCCAAACAAATCCGCGATTCAATTTAATTACATTTAATGATTTATTCTTTAAATAAATTTCTATCAAACTCGTAATCTCAAGTTCTCCTCTAGCCGAAGGCTTAAGCGTCTTTGCATATTCGACTACGTTTTTATCAAAACAATAATAACCGGGAACGGCATATTTACTTTTTGGTTTCTTAGGCTTCTCTTCTATGGAAAGAGCCTTACCTTTGTCGTCAAAATCAATAACCCCATATTCTTGAGGGTTTTTTACTCCATAGGCGAAAACTGTTCCGCCCTTATCTGGTATCTCAAATTTTTGAGCACCCTGAAAAATGTTATCACCTAAAATTAAAGAAACATTAGAGTTGCCGATAAAACTTTCCGCTATCAAAAAAGCTTCTGAAATTCCTTTGGGGGCTTCTTGTAAACGATACTCTATATTTAAACCCAAGCTTTCCCCGTTTCCAAATAGTTGAATATAGAAACTTAAATACTGTGGTGAAGATATAATGCAGACATCTTTTATCCCATTTTTTATAAGCGTGGATAACGGATAGTAAATCATTGGCTTATCGTAAACTGGTAATAACTGTTTGTTGATAATCCCAGTTAACGGATAAAGTCTAGTTCCAAGCCCCCCAGTAAGAATTATACCTTTGCGATTTGACATTTTAACTCAATCTTTTTCCCTTTTTTCTTTTTAATTTTTTGCCATTAATTTCTACTAAACCTGCATGTATTTCAGCATGGCAATTCCTGCAAACTAAAGCGCATAATTTTGTCTCTTTCAATGCTTCTTCGTAATTATCTAAAGAAGTTCGACTATTTATAAAATCAGTTATCGGAAAATTTTTTTTCTTAGGGTCAATGTGATGAAATTCTAATGCTCTAAGGCATCTATTATATCCGCAGACCTTACATTTTCCACCGCTATCGTCAACGAGCTTCCTCTTAAATAAAGTTCTTCTTGCTTGATAATTCTTGTTCTGCGCTTTACGCCGTGCCTTTTTTTTCCCTTTGTCATCCTGCCCCATAATTAGAAATCAAAACTATCATCAAGCGCAGTCGAAAGAGCTTTAGCTTTTGATTCGGAAAATTTAATTAAATCTTTTTCGGGTACAAAATATGCCTCCCCTTGACCGTTAGGATTTTTCAAATACTTATCTTTAATGGCGTCTCCTCCAAGCATCCATCCCGCAATTCTAAAGTCTGGAGTAAGTTCATATCTATCTACAGTCACCGATTTCTTTTTTGCTCTTATATAGGTGGAAGTCTTTGTAATTTTAGTCCCTTTAACTAAAACGTACCTGTCATTAAATTTAGAGTTTTCTTTTGGCCTAACGATTAAGCATCCATTAGGGTTATCGGTGTACCTAACTTGCCAATTAGGGGCAACGTCAGGTTTATGAAAAGTATTTACTCCCCCTATCCAATCTTCTCCAATAAATTTAGCGAACGCTACTTCTGCTATTGCAGAAGCTATATCACAAGCCCACTTGTTCCCGCCAATAGAAGGAAAATCCTCTTTTTGTTTCACTTGGCCAAATGCATTTGTGACCGTCCTATCTACACCAGCCTTGGCCCCTTCGGTAAACTCCTTCATGGTCACGGAAATGATGCTAGAGTTCATGATTAATAATCTACAAAGAAACACCCCTTAACGCAAGTTAATACGAAAAGGGGTATCTAAAAAGAAAAATTATAATAATTATTTTATAATAATTTACTTCTCCCTTGTCTGAACTGGGGTTTGAGGGGATTCAACTTCTTGACTACTAGTAACTGCATCTGTAGGCATAGAAACCGTTTTAATTGTTGGTTCTTCCATCGGTTGCCTATCAGAAAGACCATCAATTTGTAGTTGGGTAGTTTCGTTCATGTTCATGACGATGTAGCCCGTGAGGCAGAAGTTAAAAGCTAAAAGTACAATCGCCGCCCTAGCGTAAACTGTCCTAACCGTAGTGAATCTGCTGTCCGTATTGGTACTTTGAGTTTGCTCTGTATTTGAATCTGTCATACGCGCAAAGAATACTGTTTATATTTTTCAAAGTCAAGCTCTTTTGTTTTGGGAAAAGTGTAATATATAATGATGGGAAAATTAAAAAAATATTATGTAATATTTATTTTTACTTTAATTGCTATATTTTTATCTCAAGGATGTATAGGCTTTCATCCAGATTATGCTCAAAGAGATAAAGACAGAAATTATATAATGCATTATACATCATGCGGCCCTAAAGCTCTATCAAAAGCGTTAAAAAGCCTTGGGCATAACGTAACTAGTAAAGACGTTAGCATACAAATACAATCAACAGGAAATTTAAAAAGACATACTTTATCCATAATACATTACGAAGCCGTATTAATTACTTGGCCTCAAGAAGTAAAAAATATAATAAAAAAATATGGATATGAAATTAAAAATTTAAATAGCTTGTCAGAATTAAATAAAGAAGACGTAGCTGTTGTTTTAGTTAGTGGAAGCTTACTGGAACGTCAATGGCATTGGATGTCTTATCCAACTGATAAAAACATAAAAAATTACTTTCCAGAGGGTACTAAAATCGTAGCTATCTATAAAATAAAAAAGCCCCGCAACGCGGGGCTTAAAAAATAAGAAATTTAACGCCTCATTAATAAGCGCATAACCCCTAATAATATAGCTAAAATTCCAACCAATTTCCAAGGTTCAATAATTGGGCATATTAATAATAAACCAAAACCTAAAATTAGTACCGAGTGAATTTTCCATTCGTTATAGTCAACCCAATCAATCACGGAATCAAGCCAACTTTTTACAGAAGACAAAAGGCTTTTGGCCTTTTTCATTACGTTTCCATTTTTTACTTTAGAGATAATATTAGAAAGCCAACCTTCTTTTTTGGCCGGTTTCTTTCTTCTCCTATTTGTTGTTTTTTTGTTTGTTTTCATAATTAATATATAATAAAAGGATCGTCTGACACGTCACCCCAATCAACTGACCCTTTAGACTTCTTTGCTTTTCTATACATAGAGTGGCAAACAGCTACCCTTTGTTTGTTGTTGGGAAATTCTTTAGACATTTTATTATCTGACATGCATCTAGATACAAATTCGCTCTCTTTTTCATCTGAAGGTTTAGGTAAAGGCATAATAAAATGCTTAAAAAATTAATCTAAATCAAAATAAGAACTAGAAGAAAGAGGATTATCCAAGTAAAGATCGTCAACGGTATCATAAGAAAAGTTTAAATCGTATTTTTGCACATCTTCGTCTGCCAATTCAAACATCTCATCTGAAGGAATCCAATCTAACGATATGTCTAAATCTTTGAAATCGGCAAAGCACTCTTTTTCTAAAACGGCTTCTTTTAGCTCTTCTTCTTTTTCAATTTTCTCAATGGGTTTTTCGGCAAAAATAAACATGTTTACTCTAGCTAATCCCCATTGATTATTGGTCTTACCGGGATGGCAATCTTCACAAATAACCCTAGCCCCGTTTCTATAAACGTTTTTTAACTGACTTAAGGTTAATCCTCTTTCTGGATTGCTATCGTTATGTTCACTTAGCTTTGCGTCAAGAGCCGAAACAATTTTATTGGAAATATCAATTGAATCTTGCTGATCTTGTTGGGGATCATTAGCTTCAACCTCTTGTTGCTTTATCCAATCTGAATAATCAATTTCCATTCTTAATATAATACACGAAATTAAAGAAAAATCTAAAATTTAATATTTACTTTTTAAAAAAAAGCCCCCTGATTATAAAATAAACAAGGAGCCTATAGTTTATAAATGATGATTTTATTTCTCTCTAGTAAAAATTATCTGAGGGTGTAAACATTCAGGTCCACATTTATGCCCCGGACTGCGAGTAATCCTGAGTCTAAATGGAAACATCTTTTTAGCTTCAGCTTCGTCGGCAGTGTCCTCTTCCTTTTCTTTAGGTTCATGCTCAACAGGCATCTTTTTTAATTCGTCTTCTGTTGGCATAGCAACGCTTTTGTCTAAGGCCCACATAATTTTATGCTTCTCGCAATAATCGACCATCCTACGCACAGGAACAATAAGATTAAACCCTTCTCCTGCCCCTCTTACGAGCATTCCTACGTATTTAGCGTCTTTCTTTAGATATACTCCACCCCCACTGCTTCCGGGAAAAGCCGTCACGGTTGTCTGATCGAACACATATTTGTTTAAACTTTTAATTAATCTGCCATGTTGAGAGTAGATTCCATCCGTCATGCTGTTTGCTCCCATTTGACCTAACAAGGAGCCGACATGAAGAAGGTCTGTTCCAAGCTCCGGTATTTCTTTACTTAAATAAAAGGTTACCGTGTCTGTAACAAAGTTAAGCTTACGCACTCTTAACAAAGCTAAATCGTGCCCATCATCTGCGTCAGAATATTTTAAAACTTCAGCATCCATCTGCAAACGACCAACAGTTCTCCCGTTTTGTCTAATCTCTTTTATTACCATCGGGTCTTTAAACTCTACTAAAGTTTTCTTTGAGCCGTTAACTAAAACTTCTCTAGTGGACCTTAAGTTATCTATAACGTGGGCAGCAGTCCAAACTAAGTTTACTTGGTTTCCGTCTTTATCTTTTCGAGTAAAAATAACCCCAGAACCTTCTCCGTTAGAGAATTGACCTTCCGATCTAATTGTAACAGAAACATTTTGTAAATGTTCTGCGGTTGTGTTCTTTTTTTCGGCTGAGTTTCCGTTAAAGGGAATCGAAAAACCTAAGATTAAAAAGGGCAGAATTTTCATGTCAAAATTAAATTACTATAAAAAAGTAAATTAATCAATCTAAAATATTTTTTAAAAAAAACTAGAATTGGAAAAATAAAGCTCCGTTATGATACAATTTTACTATATCAGACTCAGCCTTTTCCTTAATAGAATCTTGAGTTACTAAGTCCATAGACATGGACAAGCTAAGGTAAAACTCTTCTGCTTTCTTGGTTCTAGCTTTTTTACCACAACCACAGCCTTTATTAATAGTTTCTACCTTATTCTTAAAAGAAGAAATTACGGGCGTTTCCTCGACACCTTTCTCTGTGATAAAATTGTATAATTCTGTAAAATTATTAAATTGTACCTCAAGCATTTCATTACATAATCACACTAAAATGATTTTAAATCAAACATAATTTTATCTTCACCATTATGAGTATAATTAGCGTGTCTTTGAGCCGTCATATGCGATAAAAAAAGTATATCAAAAAAGCCCTTATGGTTGCCTTGACCCTCCATTAAAAAGTGATCTTCGCACTCTTTAAAGTAAGGAATATGTTTATGAATATAAGGGTTACCATCTAGTATACTCCTGTATTCAGGTTTGCAGGAAACGTATAAGTCGTAATCTGGATAAGTCTTTTTTAAATTTTTAAACAAGCTCGTGGCCATATAAACATCCCCTGCGCTTTCTGGTATTACGTATAAGATTTTTTTACGCTCATCATCTTCATCTACATAATCTTTTAAAGAACTGGCTTTTTCTAATTCTCCTAGAGCGACTTTACGAAAATACTTGTCTATATTTTTTCTTTTTTGCTCGTTTAATATAGGCCCATTTTCATCACTTTGGTCTTGAGCTAACTGCTCTTTCCAATACTTAAATCCGTCATCGTTCTCGTCAACATTCATTGCGAGAATATCCCTGTAAAGGGATGTAAGCCATTCGTTTTCTGGAAGGCTTATGTCAACTTCAGCGTCGGGGTTTTGCTTTTGCTTTATCTCAAGCTCTCCCTCGAAAAAAGGAGCAGAGTCTATTAACTTTTCAACTCTTTGTCCTATTTTTTCTACAGAAAAATTATCAATTACCCACTGTCTACCCTTCTTTCCTATCTCAGTCCTCTCCTCTTCAGTTAAAAAGTATACCTTTAAAAGTTGCTGGGATATAGAGTCTGAATCTGTAGACGCTTTAATAAACTCAGTTCCCGCTTCTCTATATTCATGCCAAGTTAACGGAAGTGAATGAGCTTCTTCAGCGCAAGAGTCTTCTCCACAACTATAATTTGTAACTAAAGTTATCAATTCGGTTAATTTAGCTTCTTGAATCGGGATTTCTTGACCTCCAGAAGTAAAGGGATGACAGTAAACATCCATTAAATTATAGATTTCGTTTAACTGGTATTCAGTTACTCCACCCCCAACACTTGTAGTATTAAGGGTTTTTTCAGTTTGGCAAAATGGGCACTTCTGCTGCTCTCCAGCAAAAGCGTTCGCTAAAAAAGCTCCACAAGCAGAGCAGTTATAAGTCGTAAGAATTTCCTTTTTATCTATGCCGTTTTCTTCGGCAAGTTTCATAATGTTCCAACCTTCATCAAAATTAGTATGAAGTAATAAATAAGTTTTCTTATCTTTCGGAAGCTGCTTTTTAAACTTAACGTACCCTTTTAACAAATTCGGAACAGATTTTCTTAACTGATTTCTAAAAACGAAACCAATGACAAAAGCATCCTGTTCTATTTTAAATATCTTTCTTAAAAGTGACCTATACTTATCGTCGTACCTAAAAAAGTCCTTCTCATTTAAACAGCCCCTAACCGTTTCAACATGATTAAAGCCGAGCTTATGTAAATCTTTCGTAGCAAAATCAGCCCACACCCAATAATTTTTTATTTTAGGAGCTTTACTGACAGCGATAGGTAAAATCGGCCTTGAGTCTAGGGTTGTCCAAACTACTGAAGTTATTTTATTGAACCAATCTCTATCAACACAATATTCGAGACCCCATATGTCCTGAACCCCAATATAAACATCAGGCTTTTCCTGCTTGATTATTTCGTCAATACAAAAAGCTCCATAATTCATTCTCGCAAAAAGCTTTGCATCTTTTTGAGCTTCGTCTATCTCCTTTTGGGACATCGGTAAAGTACCGATAGTTTTCCAAGGTAAATTTTTGAAACTTGGGTGCTCTTTATTAGTACCGCAACCTAATTGAACTAAATCATACTTTCCAGTTTTATATAAGTGTGATAAAACTAGCTTTGCGTTTTTACCAAAGCCAGTTTTTAACTGGGTATAATCGCTATGAAAAAGAACTTTTTTTTTACGCATTACCACATTTCATCCGTTTCTTCTTTTGTTAGTTCCGACTTAGAATCTTTTTCGTCAAAGCTACCCCAATCATCTTCAAAGTCATCTTTAGCTGCTTTCTGTTTAGTTGGGGCGGGTTTTTTGTTTGGCGACTTTTCTTCTTTTGGTTTAAAAGCGTTTAACGCAAACTGTTTATTCAAGCAATAAACAAGAAAGGTCTTTAAGTATATAACCTCAGATTCAGATAATCCAATTAATATACTAGCTTTTTGGTCGTTATTTTTATGGAAAGTACAAAGTACTCCAAAAGTAAATCCTCCTTTGGGGCTGCCAGTCTCACGATCACGATAAAGACCAAACTTAATAGATGTAGACTTTTCAGCAGTTTTATGAAAGCCCTTCCAATCTTCAGAGGTGTTAATGGAATGTATGATAGAACTAACCTCTATTGGCGTTAACTTGATTACGATATTATTTTGAGTGCTACCTCTATTTTTAGAAAAAGAGGCTCTATTTGTGCTATTATTCCAGCCGTCCTGCCTCAATAAAGAGGCCATTACTGCACCATCTTGGCTTAAATAAAACGAACAAGCTGACCCTGTTCCTTTCTTAGTTGGCTTATAGAAAGATATCATAGGGGTGTATTATGATTTGAATAAAAAAGTGCGTCAAGGATTATTTGTTTTTTAGTTGAGATAATTTTGTATAAACCTTACGACTCTGAATTCCTATGACGTCCCCCCAAATAACGGGTATATCCCCATTCTTCTTCAATCCCTTAACAATAATGATGTCTTCTTCTTTGGGGATTCTTGTATTCATGTCAATGCACTGTTCAATTTTTTTACTAAACAACATTACGTCTATCTTGGCTGTCTCATCTGAGACTATTAATTTAAGATATTTATTATTATTTTTTGAAACTCTACTTATGGCTTTCTCAACCACACAAGCGCAAACAACAGACATGTCAGAGTCTACTTCAAACATTCTGGAAATGTTTACTAAGGATTGTCTCTTTTTAGAAAAGACATTTTTTAGAGTGGAGCTATAACTATACCCAAGTAAATACCTTTCATAGTACCAATTAGCAAATTCCTCAGATTTACTATTTAAAATAAAAATTTCTTTATAAAGATCAGCCTTCTTCTTTATAGTTTTTAATCTGCTCTCTTTGATGACAAGCTTTCCTTTCTCATCTTCAAATTCTATAAGCTTTTTGATAACTTTAACTAAATCATAATCATACTCTTCAGCAAACTGATAAACATATTTTTTTTCTCTAGCTGTAAGGAGGTTCCAAAGTTGTGCCTCGTAAACAATTTTGCTGCGAGACTGTTTGTATGATCCATCTAAAGCTCCAGCTTGAAGCAGAGCGCAGAGAACTCCTAAATTAACTTTAGCTTCCTCCGCTGCTTGAAAAATTTGAAACTTATTAGAGTATTCATTTTTAAAATTATTAATTTTTTCTATAGACTTTTCTGAAACGCCTTTAATTGACAAAAGCCCAAATCTAATATCATCCCCCTCAATAGTAAAATCCATTTCTGACTTCAAAATATGAGGTGGCAATAAATTTATCCCAAAATAAGGTAGCTCTTTTTGTATTGTTGATATTTCGTTAATAGGGTCAGGCTCATTTCTAGTCATTTTAAGTAAGGAAAGAAAAAAGCTCTTAGGGTGATTAAACTTTAAGTAAACCGTTATGGCTGCTAAAGCTGCGTAAGCAACAGAGTGAGCCTTATTGAAGGAGTAATTTGCAGAGTCTTCCAATACTTTCCAAAGGATATCTCCTATCTCTTTATCTAAATTGCTTTCTTTAACTTTTTCTTTAATCTTCTTTTTCCATTTTCTTACTTCGGAAACTTTTTTCTTACCAACTATACGGCGAAGAATCTCCGCTTCATCTAACGTAAAGCCAACTTTATTAGCCATCTGCATCATTTGCTCTTGGTATAAGCAAACCCCCCCAGTTGATGATAAAATTTCATCAAAGAAAGGGTGAATTGGCTCGTAAACGTCTTCGTTAACGTAACTCGCGTACTGATCAACAAACTTCATAGCTCCCGGACGGGCTAAAGCAAGTACCGCACTTAATTGCTCTAGATTTTTCGGTTTAACCTTATTGCAAACCCGAAAGGCTAGGTCAGCTTCAATTTGAAATAATCCATGAGGGTGTCTAAGGTCTTGAAAATGTCTGTAAATCTCTTCACTTGTTAAATCAATATCTGACATTTTTGTGCCAAGGCTTTCGCAAGTGTTAAAAGAAACGGTTACACCCCTCAAACCTAAAACATCAAGTTTAAGGTTGTAAATGGAAGCCCAGTTCATATCAAAGGAAGAAACTGTAGACTTATCTGAAGAAAGCTCCGTAGGGCAAGTCCCATCCATCAAGTCATAAGAAAGTAAAATTCCAGAAGGATGTATTCCTTTATTTTTTATTAAAGATTTAAGCTTTAATGCTATGTTATAAGAGCTTCTATTTTCATCGCACCACTCTTTAAACTCTTTTACCTCTTCATAAGCAGTTTCAATATCTTGGACTTGACCAAAAACTTTTGGGATAAAGCTGGTTATCCTGTTCATCTCGGACTCTTCTTTTTGTCCAACTATTTTTCCGGACTCTTTTATTAACAACTTACCGCTAAGAGTATTTAAGGTTAATATCTTAGAAGTCCTTCCAAAAAACTTTTCCTCAAGATAACTTAAAACTTCTGGACGTCTATAATAGCAAATATCTAGATCAACATCACACATTAAAGCACCATCTAGATAGGTTACCCCGTCAACAACTTTTTTCTTAGCTCTAGTCTTAGATATAAATCTCTCAAAGAACAATCCATATTTGATAGGGTCAATTTGAGTAACATTAATACAAAACAGAATTAAACTACCTGCCGCAGAACCTCGGCCAAGCCCAACTGGGATATTACTTTCTCTACAGAAATTTATAACATCCCATACTAAAAGCATATAGTCTGTAAAACCTAAATCTAAAACAGTTTTAAGCTCGTAATCTAATCTCTCTTTATATTCTTTTTTATTAACATTTTTCTCTTTTAATCCATTTAGACATATAGATTTTAAAAAAGTAAAATTATCTACGTCTTCACTAACCTTATTCTGGCGTTTGTATTTAACGTCAATGTCAAACGAAGGGAGCCTTACTCCATGTATGGGTAAGTCTAAAGCTTTAAATTCGTCTGTAAAAAACTTACTCATAATTAGTTAAAAAACCCTTCGTCTTCATCATTAAAGTCCGTCTCTCCTCCTTCTTCCCCTATCTCTTGCCTAATCGTATCTATAGTCAAATTTAAAGCGTCTATTATCTCCACAGCTTCCTCTTTAGTGTTGTACTCGTAAAATACATGAACCTGATCAGCTTCTTTGCCCTTCTGTAGAAAGGACATTACGAAACTAAAATTTTCCTTTTTGAACTTGTCGATTAAATCGTATACGTAGTCAAATGATGGCATATTACATAGATGTTTTTGCTTTTAAGGTATTCCAAACTTTTAAATTTAGCTCCAAGTCCACAATAGCATTGTGTAGCTTTTCGTAATTATGATCTATATTAAATTCTTTTCCTAATGCGGTAAGGTTTGTCCTTACCCCCTTTCTTCTAGTGTGGAGCATTTTATATTGATACTCCAAAAAAGAATTACTTAAATCATAATTAATTCCAAGCTTATAACCTCTTGCAATACTTAACGTATCTACGACTTTATTTGTGATAAAATTATAATCTTTTCCAAAAAGTTTATAAAGAGATTTAATTAAATAGATATCAAAACCTAAAACATTATGACCCACAATGTAATCACAATTAATAAACCAATCATCAATTGTCGGGAAAGCTTCTTCTGGTTTAATCCCGTCTTTATCTATTTTGCTTTGACTGTACCTTGTGATTCGGGCGGCTTCGTTACTTATCTTTAAATCTGTATCCCACTTAATATAAAAATCTTTTTCATCGATTTTTTTATTACCTTTAACTTTAATCATTGCAATTTGCCAAGGAAGATTATGGCAAGAATGAAGACAAAGGTTAAGGGTCTCGCAGTCTACAAAAGTATAAACGGTATCTGAATCAAATTTAAATAATTTATTACTCATCTAAAAAGCCTATAGCTATCTTCATCTCTATGGAATTTACTTATTTCAATAAGCGTTACATCCCCGTCTTGAGCCATTAACATATGAGCTTGACCTCTCTCCATCTCCATGCTTTCGCCCTGTCTACAGGTCATAGTAAACGGATGATGATTTGGCTCTTCTTTATTGTGCAGCATGTCCACACGTAAAACACCTTCTAGGACATAAAATGTCTCATGCTTATCTACATGATAGTGCATTGAGCTATGACACCCCTGTTTAATAAAAAGAATCTTACCACAGTAATCTTCCCCCTCATTATTGGCTAACCATGTTTCGTGGCCCCAATCTTTTTCTACTTTCTTTGGCCTAAACGGAACCATTTTTTTCCTTCCAACTTTCGAAACAAAATTCATCACTACACATATGATCTAGTCCCGGTTTATTTAACGTACTCCTATTGTTAATGCATCTAAAAGTCAGGTATGCTTTAAAATCTTCTCTGTTTTTGTAAAAGATACTTTGAGTTTTTAAAGTCTTAAACTTTCCTTCGGCATAAACCTTTACCTTTTCCGAAATTAAATTATCAAACGGTAAGTCATTATCTTCCAGAAAAAATATTGGGTCAGTAAAATCAATCTCTGGAATACATAAAGAGTCATGAAGGCAATTGTTAAAAATAAAAGAGTCGTAAAACGGGACGCACAACATCAAGTTCGGTGTCCAAAATTTCTTTAAAGATTTATAATCAATCCTAGGGTAATAATAAAAGCCGTCTTTGGCTGCGAAAGAATAAATCTTAATCAAATCATGATAGCCTTCAGTATTTTTTATAAAAATAACGAACTTGCACGTTTTCTTTAAAGACTCAGGGCTTTTGTCTTCTACGTCATTACATAAAGAAATTCTAAGCCCATAATGTAGCTCCGCTTTTGCTTCTTTAGAGTTTAAATAAGCTTGTAAAAATCCGCTCAAGTTATCCTCTAGAAGAAAAAGGTCTTTCACTTTATTTTCTTTAAGGATGTCAAAGATAGAGTCAGCACCAAAACTTTTGTTTTCCCCTAACTCGTTAAGAGTCAGTATGCTCCTACCTATGCTGTAGTGAGATTTAAATAAAGGGATAACGTTAAACATCAAAATCAAAAGGGTCTTTTTTATTATTAACTTCCACCTTGGCGGCTTCAGCTTTCTCGCTGTAATCTACGATGACATTAGAGGCGTCATTCGCGTGATGTCTAGGGCATCCCAAGTAAGTCATTTTCTTTACTTTTTGTTTGTCTCCCGCTACTAAATCATCCTTTTTTGAAGTCTTTAATAGTTTATCGTTTTCATCATATAAAGCGTAAAAATCATATGAGTCTCTCAAGGGGCAGACCCAAGTTTTACCAGCAGCACAAAACCATTTTGTCTCAGCTTTATCCGCTGCATAATTAGAAGTTGCGTCCTGTTGGCTGAAGTTATTTACGACTTCATTTATATAAGATAAGTAATGCTCAAATCCAGATATTTCATCTTTAGTAAACTCAAGCTCTTGAATTGGAGCTCTAGGGAATCTTAAAAAAAGAAATCGAACTTTGATCCTCTTAATCCCTTTCTTTAATTTTCTTCCAGCTAACGTGTACATCATAGCTTGACCGTTAGCGTGTAGCCCGTCTCCTTTGAATTTACCTTTGCTAGATTTATAGTCAGTGATTATTAAAGTATCTCCATGAAAAGCATGTTTATCTATAAATCCTCTTATTTTATATTTTAAACGCTTATTCTCTATCATAAAGCCTACTTCAGCTTCACCCAGCTTTCCCCCTTCTTCGAAAAAATCATTATTTAAGCCAACGTAAATCATTTTATCAATTAGCTCATAATTGTCTTTTGTATTAAAATTATAATTATTTAAATGTTTATTTATAAGACGAATTATTGCTGGACAATTTTCTATAGAATGATCTTTTAATATAGCGTCATAATATTTTCTGTGACGATCCTTCATTAAAAGCTCAAATATAAGGTGACAAATAGAACCTCTAGCAGAACCTTCATTGGCTTGGTCAGGAAGTTTAAGATGATACTTAGCCCAGTAAGTCCAACTACAATCCTCAAAAGTTTTTATTTTTGACGCTGACAGTATTTGTCCTACATTTTTATTTTTTTCTGCCATTCTATAATCTCTTCCTTCGACATTTCCCCAAAGTCATTCTTAACATCAGGTAAATGAATTGCTATCTGATTTTCGTCAAAGTACTTTAAAAACTTATTTTTTGCTTTTTCTGCAGCGCGATTCCCTACCAGATTATTATCTTTATCGTTATTGAATGCAATCACTATTTTATCTATATCAAATCTAATCAGAAAATTTAATATCCCCAAGCTTACATCTATACCAAAAACAACAATGACATTTTTTACTCCCGCCTCCCATAAGGAAAGCATGTCTCCGATGCTTTCTACTAAAATTACATAATTAGAATTTTTTAAAATTTCAAAATTTAAAAACAAAGGGTACTTCCAGTATCCTTTATCTCCTCGATGCAGCCATTTGGGTAAAGATTTCTTTTTTCTTTCATATATATATCTACCGCTATAGCCAACTAGCTTTTCTTTAGAGTCAAAAATGGGGAATACATATCTATTCTTCATCATGCCTTTACCACAAACCCCCCCTTTAAATAAGCGTAAAGTATCTTTAGAAATGCCTCTGTCTATCCAGTATTTATGGTCTGGCAAAAGCTCATCGAGGTACTCCTTTGGAAAGATTCTTCTATCTTTTATTTTAGGCTTAGGTTCCTCTTTCCTTTCTAAATCAAAACCATTTTTTTCTAAATACTCTTTAGCCTCAGATATATCGTTTAAATTTAAAGTTATCTTTACTAAGTCTGGTAAAAATCCTCTTACATTCTCACTGTAATCTATCCAAAACCCATTATCCTTCTTTATAACTAAAGAGTTATCATTTCCGGAATCTCTGTAAATGGGTCGAGCGCGAAACTCTTTACCATTATCTCTAAGGGTATAGCCCAGCCCTGTTAAAACATCTCTGATTTCCTCCTCCATTATAAAAGCCCAAGATCGTTAGGGTCAGAGTCTTGATCATTAAAGATTTCATTTTCCCTGTCAATGACTTCTCTCAAGCTCTGCTTTTCATCTATATCAAATTTATTAACTTCAAAATTAATATAATTTTTAAAATATTTTGTAGTTTCTATCCTTCTCCCGTGAACCTCCTGCACTATAGTTCTTCTTAAGCTGTCTTGATATGTCTCGGAAGCTTTTCCCATGCTTCTAATTTCAACAGGAATTAGCTTATGTGTCCCAAATTCTTCTCCGTCTAGCTCTCTTTCTTCTGGAGTCTTTTTTCTAAAAATGGCAACTAGTGTAGCAAACCAGTTAATTCTATCTGACAAAGCTGCTGTTGTTGAGTCATCCACAATAGACAAAGCATCTTTCCCAAAAGTATCTCCACTTCTATTTTGCTGAAGTGCTGTGATAACTGGAGCATTAATCTCCTCCGCAATCCTTTTTAAAGAGTCTATTTTACCACCTATTACTTGATGCTCTGCCCAATTTGCCCCAAGTTTTTCTCCTGTAAGTTTAATATAATCATAAGCTATAACACACTGATTACCTTTTCCGACTTCTTTGTAATACCACCTACGTATCAGAGAGGCGATTTCGTCAATAGTTCTATTTCTTACATGGTAATGATAATAGAAACCGTCTTCCCTGAACTCGTCCCATACAGCAGTAACTTTCTTAAACATGTCAGGGTTATCTTTATAATTACCCGTGCTTAAATACCAAAGCGGAACTCCCGTTCTAGCTGAAGCCATTCTAAACATCACCTCTTTTGTCGGCATTTCAGTATCAAGGATAAGACATTTTATATTATTTATTTTTGCAGTTTTATAACATATGTCATTTAGCCAAGTACTTTTCCCTTGCTTCGGTCTAGCTATAATAGAATAAAGATTTCCCGATTTAAGCCCCCCGAAAAAATAATTAAATTTTTCGTAAGGAGTTTTGATTCCCTCTTCATCTTGAGGGTTATTGCCCCTCTCCTCTAGCTCATCTTTCATTTCTAGAAAGGGTTGCATAGGTTTATCTTCGAGGTCATCTGTAAGGTCTTGGTTACCGTAAATAGCATCACACCCAGAAGCTATATTACTGAAGCTCTCATTTAGATTATCTTTAATGTGACTTCTGGAATCCTGTAAGACTTTATCTAATTCTCTACACTTGTAGAGTTTTGAAACTTCATCACACGCTTCTTGCGCGGCTTCTTCATTTATAACTGATAAAAATAAATTTTCTACATAATCAAAAACATTTACTTCATCATCAAAAGAGGCTCCTAAATTTTTAATTTTATTAGCAATTAAAACTTTATCTAATTTTTCTTGATTTAATAAAGACTGCTTTGCTACTAAAAATATTGTTTCATGAAGTGAGGAATGAAAACTCTTTTCGGACAAGTAGCTCTGGACGTTAGAAAACACTGTCGGATGTTGCAAAATTCCCGACAAAGCGTGTCTTTCCAAGCGAACAGAGTGAAGATTCGACATCGAAAATTTATAGCAGCAATAAAAATGTGAGTCAATAACTTAAGGTATTCTACCTATAAGGTTATAACGATCCTCGCAATAGTAACAATTTTGTCTGTCATTGATTGTGGGGATTATACTAGTTTTCATCCCAATGACCCCATTTATTTCACCAGTCACCCTATGTAACCCCATGGCCGAAGCTCGGCCACTGCTACTTTTTCCGAAAGCCTTAGCAAGGTTGGTTTCTCTTGCTGATGACGAGGGTAATGTACCAAAATAAATCACATCAATGTATCCCTCGTGATCGCTCCAAAATAAATCATTTCCCCCTACCGCGTACGGCGAACTTGACCAAACACTTGATAATCTAGCTTTAATGGTCTCTGCCTTGGATTCATCCCGGCCATGCTCTTCGTAATGATCGTCCTCAATAGATTTATAAACAGCTATATTCCTAGCTATCACTTCAAATCTTAAAGATTTTACCCATACGCCCGTAAGGCCAACGCAATTATCAACACGCTCTTTATCTTCTGGGGTTAAATTTGTGTAACCCCTCGCACGGCTGAACGCTGCGGATTTAACTTCATACCTTTTAATCCATTGTAAAGCACTATGCCCCTTGCCGCCGGTCTGCACGTAACAAATTTGATCCCTTACCGCCTTACACCAGTCTTGAGCGTCCTTTACGCTCGTAAAACTACCATTACCAAAATCCCTAGGTGTCGCGTCCCAAGTAAGTTGTGTAGCTAAAGGGTTATTAAGGATTTTCATTATCCCAATATACCATCTCTCAAGCATGACCAACTGCCCAGAGTACCAACCATTATAAGCATCTATGACCTTACATGGGTTAGCTCTGCCTCTAGTGTCAACTTCGCTAAATGTACTATTGACTCTTTGCCTAACTTTAGGTGCTTGATCATCTCTTGCCCAATCTTCCACTTCGTCACAAGCGGGTGTCCCATCTGGTCCTTCTATTTTGTCCCAAATGTCTACGGGATTAACTCCGCATACCCTATTAAGGTCGGCCCCTGCCCCGGTTGTCATCATAGCTCGTATCGCTCCAAGTTCCGCTAACGCGTCTCTCTTGTTGCCGTGCGTTATGCCGTGCTGCCAAGCATCTCTGAAAGCTGCCTCTAATGCTGCGCTACATCCCGTCCAATCATCAGCATTGCAACCTGCAGCAATGCCGTTATCGATTGCGGTTGGATTATACGCTTGATTAAGATCAACGAGCCCCATATCCCCAATCATTGTCAAAAACTCATACCTCATCGTCCTGAGCATGTCCATCGCTTTTCCTAGAATTAAACAATTATCTAGAAAATCTGAACAGTTATGCAGTTTTGTGTTGCCTCCGCAATTAGTAATTTGAGTATAAGTGGCTAATGTTTTTTCAGCGAGTTTAGCTTGAGAAGCTTGTACTTTTCTTAGTTCTGGACATGACCTATCAATAAATCTTCGGGCTGCCCCCAAAGTTCCTAACGTGATCACAACTTTTAGTAATTGGGCAATTGTGGAGACTATGGTAAAAAATAATCGGGCTACCGCTTGTAAAGCTCTAATCGGATTAGCGACTCTAACTAGTTTATTTAAAAGACTTCCGGAAACCTGTGCTGCTCGTCTTCTGATTTCGTCTGGATCATTGGTATCTCTCAATACGTCAAACGTTTCCGTTTCAGTATTCATCATCTCAGCAACATTTTGAACTCTATTTGTGTAAGCCCCGCTCTCCTCCTTATCTTTTTCATGGTCCCAAAATGCTCCATCAGCAACGCGTTGATAAGCACTTAATCCAGCACCCGCCACAGCGGTCATTCTTGCCGAATTAAAGCAAGTGTCCAAGAAATCACAAAAAGTATTATCTTCAAACCATTTCTTTTTCTCCCTAAACTTTGCGTGGTATAACACTATTGATTTATCACACGCATTTAAACTACTGAATTGAGCTACCTGTCCCGTATCATCAACTGTTACTAACGGGTTTGAGCTTTGCAAGTTGCTCTCAACTTGCAAATCTAAGTTGGCAATTTCTTTTACTGCATGTGTATCATATTGACCTTTACATATTTCAATAATTCTAGCTGTTCTTGTTGGTATAACTCTCGCAATATATTCCTGCGTTGTCTCTTTGTCTCCTAAAGTTGAGAGCCCCGGAATTAAACTAGTTAGTTTTCCTAAAACGGGCACGTCATGCATGAAAGCGTGATGCCTTATTTCCATTTCGTGACGGAATTGATCAACTATTTGAAAAGATATATAGAATGGACCCATGACCATATCGAAAGCGGTCCCCCCCATACCTTGACCAGCTAAACCTCTGGCTCCATTGTAAGAGCTTAAAGCAAACCCTGCTGCTGGACCGAACCCAATGATAAATGGAATATCAAGATGCTTTAACCAACTGGCTTGATAAACAAGTGCAACACTTGCTCCCACATCAAAAGAAATACCTCCTGTTGCCAAAAGCCCACTTTGGGGAACATTTACGCCGAGTACCGCTCTTGCATTTGATTTAAAGTATATTTTAGATTTAAGAGTTTTAAAATTTAAAATGGCATGATTGTACGTAACGTCAAATCCAGCTTGGGAAGCACCCGTTAATGTATCATGTGACCCAAAAATTTTCATTGTTAGGTCGTAATTTTGACCTTGAATTGGCCCCCCTTTAAGGCAATAGTTAAATAAGAACTTAGCTCCACCCGTTAGGGCATTGTAATTAACTTTTATAGATTCTCCGTAGAGAATACTACATCCAAGCGTTGGTGCAAATTCTCCATTCTGCCAAACTACCCCAGCTTGTGGTGTAAATTTTGCTTTACCTGCTGATGCTTGAAATTTACTACCATTAATTTTTACCCCTAAAGCAAAGTTGCCAGATGCATCTAAGGAAGTGTTAAAAATAAATCTGTCTTCAAAAAATTTCTTTTGCAAAGACATGTTAGCAAATACTTCTGCAGTTTTTTCTTCTCCATTTATGGTTGTTGTCGTAGTGCTGGAACTTCCAACATTGTACTCAAAATACCAATCATTCATGAAGTACATTTTATGGGAGACTCCGACGCTAATTACTTGAGCGGAATAAGCGGAGCTTGGGTCGTAGTCTTCAATCTGTCGATTCCCATTTTGGTCAACGTATGCGTGTCTTTTTATGGCTCCATCGACGGAATACTTAACGTCAACACTCACAACATCCTTCTTCAGCGTACTTCCGTTTGGGTCAACAATATCTTTAAGAATATTATCGTAAGACACTCTTGCTTCTACGGTCATGGTTTGCTGTGAGGTCGTTGGGCCGTCTGTGTCAGTAGCACTTAAGGTCATACCGTAAACAAAATTATCACCCTCAATGGCAAAACCCATTGATTGGGCTATGGTCGTCAACTTCTCTAAAGCTAACTTTCTTAATTCTCCATCTTGTGGAACAACTGCGCCGGAAGACCGATTTCCAGCTTCTGCTTCTAAAATTTCCCTATACTCACTGTCAGGATCAAATACTGTAAACATTTGCCGCCAAATTTCTTGAGCTTCGTAAATCGTATCTTGAGTAACCGTCATGAAACTCTCTATTTGCAGGATTGATCCGTCAATCTTAGTGTCCCAAACAGTAACTTCCTCTTGGGCATTTTCTTCAAATACTGTGTTGGCAACTCCATGCACTCTTTGACCTTTACGCATTCCATGCGCGGTATATCTTTTCCAGACATATTTACCCATCCTCTGCTTATTATTCTTGTCTACGGAAGAGCATAAAAAAGTTCCACCTTGAAGGGAGCGAGGGTCAAAGCCGATGGCAATAACAAACTTCATAGCTGTCTCCTGAAACCAAGCTGAATTTTCAGGGACACAGTCACCCTTTCCTGTACCGCTGCAACACTGGATTTGACCGTTTGGTTTGGGGCATGTAGAGTCTCCTGCTGTTCCGCATCTTCCAGTTTGTAATAGTCTGCTAGAATCGTAACTATACGAACTGCCTCCATTTCTCGATAAAAATTCGTCATTCTCCCCCGGCCCTGCCACCTCTTCTATTGCGAAACAAGTATGATAACTTGCATATTCGTCACCTTTAAATTTTAACGTCCCAGTATGAGCTTGGTACTGGAACATCGCGCACCCCCCTAAATCTTCTGGATCGTCTATTGTATTTGGGCTACAGCATAAACCTAAATCATCAAAGGGAATGTCTTTTAATACAAAATCTCTGAACGGTGCAAGTAATGTTGTTCCTCCGTTTGACCCGTTAATATTTGCGTTTATAAATTCTGACCCGTTTCCCCCTGCATAACATAATGTGAGTCGAGCGTGTCTTTTAAGATTTGGGTCAGGAGCTTCAAATATTACATCAAAATACGAAGGGTTATAATCAACACTGGCTAAATTCCCTGCATTAACTGAAATAGTCATTCCGGCGTCTTGAAAACATTCTAGCTTTACCACGCCTACCTTTATCGGATCACCCGGCGTGACTCCTGCTTTTTGTA
>Ga0098054_1000136_pt1 | contig 76662 bp, 69 predicted proteins | sample 16_taG_FD_75048 | JGI IMG/M metagenome (GOLD analysis project Ga0098054, IMG submission 75048) | Marine viral communities from the Subarctic Pacific Ocean - 16_ETSP_OMZ_AT15313 metaG | ecosystem: Environmental > Aquatic > Marine > Oceanic | place: Pacific Ocean | collected 2015-01-18
AGGCCGGCGGTAGCTTTGTGAAGATTGATCCCAGTGGCGTTGCCATGGGTGGTGCCGCCATCAAGCTGAATGCCGGTGGGTCACCGGGCAAGGGCAGTGGGCAGAAGGTGCAGGTGCCGGAAATGCCGGGGTTGGTGGAGAAGAATGGTGGGGCTGTTGGGCCTGTACAGTTGGCAGAAGCCCCTGTTCGTCCTATTGGAAAGGCAGATGAGACCATAGAACTGCTGGAGGTCGCAGCGGTAGAGGACCTGGCACTGGTAGACAAATGCATGGAGCAGCCCGATGGCAGTTGCCCGCTCGATCACTGCCCCTGCAGGGAGACAGCATAGATGGGTGCGATGGAAACGATGAATGCTGGAAATCTCCACTTTCATGAAAAACATCTGCAATGGTATGCACTGCTGGAAGGAGCTCATCCAACCTACAACACCCTGGACCTGGTTTATAAAAACATAGCGATCCCGGAGTGGGCGGCAATCTATCAGTTTGCCCCATACGAAGCGCTCGCGAAGGTAAGCCCCGTGCTGGTTAAGCTGGACCAACCCCGCAAATGGTTACAACAATGGCAGCAGTCATTTCCCGGCCTTGCCGGCTCGATGCTTGGCTCTGATTCAGGCCTGGAAACTGTGGTAGGCCATTTGCGGACACTGGTGTCTGTTCGGGTTGAAGGTGGCGTGGATTCTCTATTCCGCTTTCACGATTCCTGGATCGCCAGCGCGCTCTACCCAACCCTTGAGGATACAGAGCGGGCCAGGTTTCATGGACCGATTTGTCAATGGCTTTGGCCCCGGGGTGGGGAGGTTTATCGGGCAGAACGGCCAGGAGAAATGCTGACGGAAGATCGGGCATTGAGCGAAGGGTGGTTGCAGCTAAGTACAGAAAGCCAACGGGCCATTCATCAGGGGCTCATGTCCAAACGGAATTGGAAGGAGGGTCAACAGTGACTGGACCATGTATTTCAGCAGGCTCCCCCTGCAAGGAACCGGATAAGCTTTATGTTGAAGTGGCAGGAACTGACGTTCACCCAGGCCATGAGTTGGTGCTAGAGAAAAACGGTGAACCTGTCAGCACACTCTTAATGGAGCAGCGTCAATGGCACCAGCGCTATGAGTGTGACTATACGGCAGGTGCAGCTGAGCGTTTTGACCATACCTTGACCCTCACGGTTGAGAAAGAGCAGGGGGGCAACCTGCGCTTGCCACTGTTGGACGAACCGCACCCAACCCGGCTTTCCGCGTACACACAGCCCAACCTGTTGTTCCCGATCTACCCGTTGGCTGAAATGCCAAGAGTGGAAGGCGAAGCCGGGCATGCCCTGCTAAGGCCGGGCTATCTATATGTTTTCTGGAAAGGCATCCTTTGGCGTGAACTCCAGACCGATGAAAATGGCAAGTTGCGGGATATTGATCTGCCCCACTACAGGGAACTGGTTAAAAGCGAAAGCCCCATCGCTGCAGGCGAACGTGAACCCGCCGGCGTGGTATTGGACACGCTCTGGGTACCGGCCCGTTTCCAGACTGTGGGGGCGGCACAATGGACCATTGGCGATGTGGAACTGGCCTGGTCCGAGCAACAGTGGAGTTGGGAGTACATTGAATCCCTGGAGTCCGGACAGGAAATCATCCACCTTCCGGCCAGTTACCGCGAACTGACAGGTATTCCGGCCTACGGCAAGAGCGGAGCGCAGCACATCAATGCCCGTCGCCGGGCCAGATGCATGACTCTGGATATGCTGGAGGGTTACGAGCACCGCCGTCGGTTCGGCCCCGAGAGTAGATCCGGCACGGATTGGATGTTGGTGAGTGACGCGGCCCCGTGCCGTCGCCGGTCCCCGGACCGTGAAAAAGACGCCGCCAACCCAGCCCTTGTGGCCCAGGCACTGGACGGTAGCGGCCTGGACGATGAAAACTCCCCGCTGGGAAAGATACGGTACGAACTGGAGCGGATGGAAGGCTTCACCTGCAAGGCGGCGGAAACCGTTGACTTCGCCAGTGGTTTGACCCGGTGGGTGGACGAACTGATCGGAGAGGACTGGCGGGCCCAATTCGGCGGCGGGGAGGCTACCCCGGGCGCGGCAGAGGCCACGGATAAATCGGAAGCTGCCCGCAAGGAACTGTTGGATGAGGTCCGTCGTCGCCTGAGGGCCGGCGACAGTGATGAAGACCAGCTCTCCTCTCTCCGGGAACGGCACGTACCCGCGGTGCTGATACCGGACTTGTTGTTTGAACTGGAGTGGCTCACGAACCAGACTGGTCTGCACTTAACCCACCTTTCGACAGTGGCGGAGTCTGCCCAGGAGCATCCCCACTTCAAGAGTGCCATGCTGGTACACTCGGCCATCTTTGATCACAAGGGTTATGAACGCGGCCCGTTCGACGACTACAGATATTCCGTTGACACTGAAAAGCTGGACACAGCATTGCGCAAGGCAGACCGCGAGGCCTGCCGCGCCACCTGCTACGAGCTGATAGAGCGCAGAATCAGGTTATTGGAAAACCAGGCCGTCCCGGTGTTTAACGACCTGTTTGCGCTCAATGGCCTGAGCCACCCCATCTCCCTGCAAACACTGAATCCGCTGCTCGCCCACCTGGAAACCTCCGTTTTCCACTTTGATCCGCTGGTAAGTAAAGTCGCCAGGGAGCGCGAGGCCTATCGCGACGAAGCCGGGGCAGAGTTCATCAAGAAACTGGCCCGGGGGCAAACCGGTTTGTCTGACTTCCTGGCGGCAGATGCGGATATCGAACAAGACCAGGTTAGTGAGCCGGAACCGAACGACGGCTCCGGCAAGCCCCGCCCGGGGCTCCTGAAATGGCTCCAGGCCCAACGGCCGGCAGCCGGTGACCTGCCAGAGGCCCTGCGAGACCAGTACGAACTGAGCAAACAGGAACGGGAGAAGGTCTACGAGAATATCCGCAATATGGCGGACCCGGAATTACTCCAGTGGGCGACGGCGTCGTACACCACCATGGGGCAACTGATGGCGGACCTGAGCAGTGAGTTCTACCTGATCACCCAGCGGGCGCTGTTGAGGAACATCGGCAATGGCCCAATCTACCAGGTAACAGACACGCTGCAGATCCCGACACGGTATATGAAGCTGGGCAATCCCTTCTTTGGGGGGCTGGTGCTGGGTCATGCGAATCCCGCAATGCTTAATCCCAACCCCGAAATGGTGCCACTGGGTATGCGTTTTGGTAGCCAGGCGGCGGGTATTGGCACTTTCTCCAACGAGGCCATCGACCACGCGCTGCAACGATCCAACGGCTCCCAGATTGTCCGGCCCAGGGGTGGAGTGGTCAACCGGGTGGGGCCCGGCATGAGTGGCAATTACGCCGTCATCCGTAACGGCAATGGCAAACTGCTCGCCAACGCCACCTCGGTGGCAGGCCTGCAGGGTAGCACCCCCACCGCTTCCGCTCAGGTGGAAATGTTCCTGGCTCACAAGGACAGCGTGGCCGCCAGGATGTCGAAAGGGTTTACGAGCCGCGCTGGGAGTGTGCTCATGCGCTGGGCTCCGCCGGGGATGTTGGGGGTGTTTGGGTGGAATGTGGTTAACTCAACATCACAAATCCTTGCTTCACCAGATGGTGCTGCGAAAAAGCTGACTGGGCTTGCTTATGGGACTGCAAACTTAATGTACTGGCTTGGTCACATCGTTGAGGCTGAAAACCTTGTAAGGGAGACCCGACTGTCCTGGCTAACCAAAACCCGGGTGAATGTAGAAAAGATCAGTAATAGCGCCCTCAAGTCAGTAGCCAGGCGGTTGTTCACCGATAAGCTGCTGTCAATCGCCAAGTTTGCAGGGGTCTTTGGCGCAACCCTGGAGGTGGTATTGTCGCTCTGGGAAGGAATGCAGCGGTTGCAGGCCAACGACACGGACGCCGCTGCCGGGTACTTTACCGCCGCAGCCGGCTTTGGGGTGTTCATGTTCTCCCATCTGGCGGGAACAGGGCTGGTCCCCATTTTAGGGGTGAGCTTTGCAGCAGCCTTGGCAACTGTTGCCTTGATTGTTGCCCTGGCGGCCCTGGCCTGGGCCATCCTGAACACCGACGACGCACTGGAAACCTGGCTCAAGCATGGGCCGTTCGGCAAGGAAGAGCCCGCCAGCCAGTACCGGCACCTTCACAGTGAACCGGAGGATGCTTTCCAGTTCCTGGTGGGCGGACTGTTCCCGCTCATCGGTAAAAGTGGAAACCTGGCGGAGTTCAATGACCGGGGGCTGTTATCCGATACGGAAAAGGATTGGTTGTTGGACAATGATCGCACGGAAGGGCACGTGATCACCGTGCGCTCTGCCGCCTTTGCGTTGGTGGACAGGCCTGAGGAGCAGTTCCAGGCCCATTTCTGGATGACCTGGCGTTATGGCGGCAAGGCAACGGCCCTGACCCCGGAGTATGTGTATTACGACGCCGAACGCCAGATGCTCCGGTTTCACCTGCCCAAACCCCAGTGGCGTGGTATGGGCCGCCTCCGGTCCATGGAACAACTGAGGGCCAAGGTGCAGATTGCACTGGGCAACGGCGGCCTGCTGCCGGTCAGTGACATGGAGCAACCATTGGTACCGGCCGTGGACGAACCGGAACATACCGGCAAGAATTCCCGCTGGCTCACGATTACGAGTTAACAACTTATGACGGATGAATACCAGGACACTGCCTACCGCTCCGATGCGATCCCGGTGCTACCACCGGGCGGCCACCCGGACATGGACAAGGCCTTCCAGCGTCTGCCCTGGGGGCACTACCAGAACCCGATCATGCCCAACACCATGGAGACGCAGTTGGCCTACGCTCGTCTGTTCGAGGACGAGAGTGATGCTGAGGATGGGCATCCTTGGGGAGAGTCGGTGTTCTCGGTCAGTAAGGGGTTTTTGAGTGGTCTGCAGGGTTTTTTGTACATTATGTACATGTCTGTGGCAGTAGGTTTTTTTATATCGCTATTTGGGCTTGTCATTCTCATTCTTAGTGTGGCTATCAATAAGCCTGGTGCTGAAAATTTCATTAATTTATTTCATGAGGTTAAGTACTTTTATTTAGTAATTGCAGTCTCATACTTCACTGGCAAATACGGTCGCCTCTTGTTAGCCCACCTCACCGACAAGCGGCAGCGGGCCAACCCCACGGGCTTTTACCGTCGAGAGGGCGTGGTTCGGATCAAGGAAGGCAAGGAGGTCTTCGAAGCCCCCTTTATAGAGTTTGATGCCTATCTGGTCCACACGCCCTCGGGCCGTGGCGGCCGGTACTTCAACCTGGTACTGCAACACCGCTACAGCAAACACCAGTTGTGGATGAAGGGTTTGCTGACCGATGCCATGGACCAAAAGGAAGTGTATGCCTATTGGGACATGCTCCAGCAGTACATGGACGTCACCCGGCCCCTGCCGGACGTTCCCCTTTTTGAGCCCTTCCGCTCAAGGGACCCTGTCACGGCGAAATGGGACGAACGCACCGGGCGTGATCCGTTCAAGTGGCGGAAAATGTCACCCGAGTCCTGGCGCGAGAACCACGAACAAACCTACCGGGACCGCTTGCGGAGTACTAACTTCCACCATCCCTGCATCCTCGATGCCCGCATCCAGGGTAGGGGGCTGCCGTTGCCGGAGGAGCCGCGTGGGGCGATGTTGGCGTAACAACTATTGTTCTGCTCAGTATTGGCGGATATAGCGACCATCATCAAATTTGAAAGTTATTCGGTAATGACGTTAGTGGCACTCGGTCTTCACCTGCTTTTTGGTTACCCCTTTACCTGGTTTCTCGAACGTCATCCCGGACTCATCGTCAAGGATCTGGGCTGCGGCTTCTTCCTGCACACTGGGACGAACTCCAACACTACATGGATGTCAGCCAGCCACTACCGGATGTTCCTGCCCTGGAAAAGTTTCGCCTACTGGACTCTACCACAGCGGAATATGATGAAGCGGGCAAGCGCGGACACAGGCAGACTACTGGGTAACCCTGGACCTGGCATGGCGGGAGGAAGAAGGGTACCCGGCGCACCTGAAGAAGATCCGTGAGTTCCTCCGGTCGACATTGGAGGAGCGGATGGAGAGAAGTTTGCCCAATCTAAGTCAAGGTGCAATGGTTTAGGGGCTTACTGTCTGTCTTTCGGCTTTTTTCGTGCCGTCAGCTGTTTTTCCTTCTTACCGAAAAACAGGGTGTCCGCCAGTATATGCAACGCCTTGTTGGTGGTGTGCACCGAGCGATAGATCTGGTCACTGGTCTGGTCGTGGGTTTCCCGCGCCCGACGGGCGTTTTCGCGGAACTCCTCATTGCTTGAAAAGCGGTCAATCAGGCTGAACGTTGTGGTGGTAATGGCCTTGTGAACCTTCTCTACCGCGCTGGTGCCATTCTTGACGGTTTCCTCCAGCAAGCGGGCCCGGTTTCGGGTTTCCATCAGATCCATCCGGGTTTTCTGGATATGGCTGTTGGCCGAAATCCGTTGGGAGTGAAGGATACGGAGAGTTCGGGTGTTGCGGCTGTGTTGCTGGAACGCAACCGCCATAAGCCCCGTTGAGATCACGATGGCGCTTAAACTGAGCAGTGATACGATGTCCATGGCGCCTCCTATCGGTATTCGAGCTTCATTTCCACGTCGATTTCCCGTTCGGCCAGTTCCAGTTCGAGCTCTTTCATGACTTCCTGATACACCAGCCGTTTCACCATCACCGGAAGACGGTCTGCCAACATGCGGGCTGACTTCGATTCGCGTTTTGCCAGGGCAATCGGATCTTTTACTCGCAGCGTAAGTATCAGCTCCGGTTCCCGTGTATTATCAGGGCCATAGCTCTCAGCCATCGCCTTGCCAATGGATCTTTGCTGGAGACGTACCTGCCAGAACAGCCAGGCGCTGAGAGTGGCAAGTATGAGGCTCAGTACCAGAAGCAGGGTGTTCAATGGGTTAACCTCCGGGATTCGGGTTCATTGAGTCTGACAGAGTGTGCAGTATCGGTACGATGATTCGATTGGCCGATGCGACGTTTTGTTGCAACCTCCAGGGAAATAAACGAAAGGATAGTGACATGATCTGGTTAAAAGCATTTGTCAGTGGCCTTCTTGCCACCCTGATCTTTCATCAGGGGCTGTTTGCCGTGTTTTATTTCGTGGGAATGGTGCCATCCGCACCCTTTAACATGGCTGCGGTTCCGCCGCTGGGTATTCCCGCTGTTTTCTCGCTGGCTTTCTTTGGCGGACTTTGGGGGATCGTGCTCTGGGCGATCCTTGGCCGCTTTGGCGGCTTTAAGTTCTGGTTGGGTAATGTAATAGTAGGCGCCATCGGGCCGACAGCCGTCGCCATGCTGGTGGTCTTCCCGCTGAAGGGCATCGCTGTCACCGCCCAGACCTGGGTTGGCGGGCTGATACTGAACGGCTTCTGGGGCCTGGGTGTAGCGCTGTTCCTGGTATTGATGGGTGCAAAAGCGTCGCGGTCGACCGCCACCAATTCATAATTGATCCAAATGGATTAAGGACAACGAATGAGCACAAAGACTGACACCACCTACGACATCGTGGTATTCGGTGCCACCAGCTTCGTGGGGCAGATCCTTACCGGTTACCTGTTGGAGTCCTATGGTATCGGCAAAGACGTTCGCTGGGCCATCGCCGGACGCTCAGAAAGCAAGCTGGCCACCCTCAAACAGGGCCTGGGCCCGTCGGCGTCTGAGCTGCCCGTCATTGTGGCAGACGCCGCCGATGAAAGCGCCCTGAAAGCCATGTGTGACCAGACACGTGTGGTGATCTCAACCGTTGGTCCCTATGCTCTGTATGGCGAACCGCTGGTCAAGATTTGCGCCGAAACCGGTACGGATTATTGCGACCTTACCGGCGAAGTGCAATGGATCCGCAAGATGGTGGACACCTACGAGGACAAAGCCAAGGCCTCCGGGGCCCGTATCGTCCACTGTTGTGGCTTTGACTCCATCCCATCAGACATGGGGGTCTGGTTCCTGCAGGAGAAAGCCGCGGAAACCCTCGGCGCTCCGTGCCAGGACGTGCGGATGCGGGTCAAAATCGCCAAGGGCGAGTTCTCCGGCGGCACCGTGGCCAGCATGATGAACATCGCCAAGGAAGCGGCCGCCGACCCGAAACTGCGCAAGGAACTGGCCAACCCGTTTTCGATCTGCCCGCCGGAACACCGCTCCAAAACCCGGCAACCGAGCCTGAAAGGCGCAGAGTTCGATAACGACTTCGGCGTTTGGCTGGCGCCGTTCGTCATGGGGGCCATCAACACCCGGATCGTCCATCGCTCCAACGCTTTGCAGAACGCTCGTTATGGCAAGGAGTTCACCTATGATGAGGCCATGATGACTGGTCGTGGTGTGAAAGGTCGTCTCGCGGCTTACGGAATTACCGGCGCGCTTGGAGGTTTCTTCACCGCGTCTGCGTTCAAACCAACTCGCTGGGTGGTGGAAAAGTTCGTGCCCAAGCCGGGCGAGGGCCCAAGCCCGGAAGCCCAGAAAAATGGCTTTTACGATCTGCGCTTTGTGGGCAAGACGACCGACGGCAAGATCATCAAGACCAAAGTCACGGGTGACCGCGACCCCGGTTACGGTTCAACCGGCAAGATGCTGGGCGAGGCAGGCATGAGCCTGGCGTTTGATGTACCGGCCGAAAAACAGGGCGGTTTCTGGACACCATCGTCGCTTCTTGATGGCAAGCTCTATGAGCGCCTGACCAGCAAGGCTGGCCTGACCTTCGAAGTACTGGAAACCAGCTGAGGCCGCTAGGCCAGCCGGATGGTACGGTCGGAGGCGGGTAAGGCCTCCGGCGCGTGCCCCAGTGACACCACCGTTTTTCCTGCCAACCACTGCCTCATACCCGTCGCAATGTTGTTCCGGGTTTCGGCGTCCACTCCGGTGAACGGTTCGTCCAGAATCAATAACGGCGCTTTGTTCAATAGCACCCGTGCCAGTGCAATACGCCGGGCTTCACCGCCAGATAACTGGCTACCCATGGAGCCCAGCCAGGTGTTCAGCTGCGCCGGTTCGTGGACAAACCGGTCTGCCATCGCCACCAGCTCCAAAACCCGCCAGAGCTCGGCATCCGTGGAGTCTGGGCGGCCGATCAGCAGATTGGCTTTCAGGGTGTCATCGAACAGTACGGTTTTCTGTGTCAGATAGGCCAGCGGTAACGCGTGAACACGCCCGACTGCCGGCGTCTCAAGGCCTGCGATGATATCCGCCAGTGAGGATTTTCCCGCGCCGGAGTGGCCAATGATTCCCACCCATTCGCCCTTAGCGACCGCCATATCGAAATGACTGAGCACCGGCGCATGGTCGCTGAAACGGATCGTCACACGCTCGAGTTCCAGGGCACAGTCACTGCCATGTGGCTGTTGTTCGTGCGCACCTTGGGAGGGTTCTGGAGCGCAGTCCCGGTTGAGCGCCGCAGCAGATGCGAGCGTGCCCCCCAGGCGCGCGAATGCATCCGGAAGCATCGAATAGATTTCCTGTAAACCGAGGAGGGCGATTGGCAGCAGCACAACCATCGGGCCGGTTATGGACCCCGCCTGGAACAGCTCCAGACCCATCCACAGCGCGAGCACCACCGACAGGTTCACCATGACCTGGGATAGCCCCAGGTTCCAGCCGGTGCGTGTGTCAGTGCGGGCTTCGTTGCGGGTGATCTGGCCCGCCTGGCGCAGGCACAGGGCGGCATGTTTGCCAATGCGTCCTGCGGCGGTGAGTTCCCCGAAGCCCTCGATGTGCTCGATGACGTCTGTTCTTACCCGTTCGCGGGCCGCCGTCTGCTGGTAGACCAGATGCCGGGTTCGCAGGTAAACCAGCAGCGTTGCTACCAAAAATGCCGGTACCAGCACCAGAGCAAGGCCGACGGCCAGTTCCCCGCGATACATCAACCATGCGGCGATCAGCAGTATCGCCGTTACCAGAGCTGCGAGGGACGTAGGTGCGATCAGGCGCAGATACAGCGTGTCCAGGGCATCCACGTCATTGGTCAGGCGGGATAGCCATTGCGGGCCGCGTAAACGGGTTCTCCGGTCCCGGCCGGCGGTGGATAAACGCTCGAACAGGGCCACTCGGATATCCGTCAGCAGGCGCAGCACGGTATCGTGGTTGTACACCCGCTCGGTATACCGCGCGACCGTTCGCGCCACGGCAAAGAAGCGAATGCCACCACCAGGGATATACAGATTGATGGACGCCTGCACACCGGCTGCCAGCAGGATGCCGGAGAGCGCCGTGGCGGTAATAAACCAGCCCGACAATGCCAGCAGCCCCATACCCGCAAGCAGGGTGGTCAGTATGAGAATGCCGCCGGTCACCAGGCGACCGGGGCGACAGAAAATCAATGCCAACCAGGGGCCAAGCTCACGCATCTGCAACGCCTCCTTCCGTCACCAGCAAAGTACGGTTGGCCAGTGTCAGCAGTGCCTGGTGGTGAGTGGCAAAAACCAGAGTCTTACCGGCCAGTGCCAGCTTGTGCAGCGCTTCCAGCACGTATATTTCGCTGTCACTGTCCAGCCCCGCCGTGGGCTCATCCAGCAGTATCAGGTCGTAACTGGCCACAAACACCCGCGCCAGGCTCAAGCGGCGTGCCTGCCCGCCGGAGAGCCCCTGGCCGTCTTCGGTAATGGCGCTGTAGATTCCCCGTTCCCGGCCTTTGATCAGGCTTTCCAGGCCAACGTGATGCAAGGCGGTTTCTATGGCGATGTCGGTCGCGTCCGGCGTGGTCAGGCGCAGGTTGTCGGCCCAGGTACCATGCACCAGGAAGGGGGACTGACCCAGCCAGCCAAAGGCCTCGTCGCCGGCACGTTCTCCAAACACTGAAATACGCCCCCGGTCTGGTCTCATGAAGCCGGCCAACAGATGCAAGAGCGAGGTTTTGCCGCCACCGGAAGGCCCGGTGAGGGCGATAACATCGCCTTTGTTGATCACTAGAGACACGCCGTCCAACACCGGCCTGGCGGCATCGTAGGCAAGAGCGACGTCACGAATGGCCACAATATCGGGAGATTCCGGCTGGTGACGGGGCTCTGCCTGCGGTTGTGGTTTATCAACTCCCTGCAACCGATCGACGATTTCAGAACTGGCACCCATCGCCGCAGCGCGATCATGATAATGCTGGGACAACAATCGCAGAGGCTGGAAGAACTCCGGGGCAAGCAGCAGAATCAACAGCCCGGAAAACAGTGTCAGGTCGCTGGACGGTCCAAAGGTGATGTACCCCAGCAACCCGAAGCCGATGTAAATGGCCACGACGGCAATGGCCACGGAGGAGAAGAACTCCAATACCGCTGAGGACAGGAACGCAATCTTCAGGGTTTTCATGGTGATGCGGCGGTATTCGTCGGATCGCTTGCGCAGGGTTTCTGCGGCAGGAGCGGTCTGGCCGAACAACTGCAGGGTGGTCAATCCCCGAACCTTATCCAGAAACTGGCCGGACAAACGACCGATGGTCTGGAAATGCTGCTGGTTGAGCTTTTCGGCGCCCATCCCGACCAGTGCCATGAACAATGGTATCAATGGGGCGGACAGCAGGAGGAAGATCCCCGCGAGCCAGTCCAGTGAAAATACCACCACCAGAATCATCAGCGGCACCACCACCGCGAGCATCATCTGGGGCAGGAAACGGGCGAAATACCCATGCAGGGCGTCGGTGTGGTCAAGCCATTCTCGCGCCAGGGTGCCGGCGGAGGTCTGGCTCATCGAAACCGGCCCGCTGGCCTGCCAGCACCGGTTGATACTATGGCGAACCTCGCTACGCACCTCACGGCTGCAGCGGGCTGCGTAGCGGGCCTGTAACCCCTGAGCCACACCGCGGATCAATATCGCGATAATGGCACCGGTGAACAGCAGCGACAGTTCGGCCACCGGTATCTCATCGACAATACCCTGGTGAACAATGCCCGCCAGGAACGCCATTTGCGCGATGGTGGCAAGGGCCACCACAACGCCAGCCGAAACCGTGGCCAGGATCAGCCGCCGGCTGTGGGCGGCAAGTGCCCCCAGCCAACGTTTTGACTCGGCTTGTTCAGCCACCTAGTGGTATCCCTCGCCAGCCCGTACCTTGCCCCGGAACACCCAATAGGTCCAGGCGGTGTAGACCAGCACAATGGGAATCACGAACAGCAGCCCCAGCAGCAGGAACAACTGTGAACCGTACGCGGAGGAGGCGTCCCAGAGCGTGTATTCCGGCGGCACCACATAGGGCCAGCGGCTGACGATCAAGCCCAGGTAGGTAAAGATGAACAGCCCCACCGTCGCGACAAACGGCATGCCTTCAAACCGGTTCCGAACTGACCGGAAGATCTGAAATGCACAGAGCAGGGCGAGCACGGGCAATATCCAGATAATGCTCAGATTGGAGAACCAGCGGTTTTTCACCGCTTCATCCACAAACGGCGTCCAGACGCTGATCATCGCGAACACGACCAACACACCAAGCAGCAGCGGAATGGTGATCCGATACGCCCAGTCCTGCAGGCGGCCCTCGGTTTTCATGATCAGCCAGGTGGAGCCCAGCAACGCATAGCCGGCCATCAGACCGAAACCGGTCAGCACCGTGAAAGGGGTCAGCCAATCCAGCGCACCGCCGGTATAGACCCGGTTGGTAATCTCAAAGCCCTGGATATAGGCACCCACCACGGCGCCCTGGGCAAACGAAGCCACTGTGGAGCCACCGGCGAAGGCCCAGTTCCAGAGATAGCGCGAGGTTCTGGCCTTGAAGCGGAACTCGAACGCCACCCCGCGAAAGATCAGGCCGGCCAGCAGCAGGAACACACCGATGTACAGTGCCGGCAGAATGGTGGAGTAAACCAGTGGAAACGCCGCCAACAGGCCCGCCCCGCCAAGCACCAGCCAGGTTTCGTTGCCATCCCAGACCGGTGCCACCGTGTTCATCATGGTGTCCCGGTCTTCTTCTTTCGGCGCGAAGGGGAAGAGAATGCCAATGCCCAGGTCAAACCCGTCCATCAGCACATACATAATAATGCCGAAACCGATAATAAACGCCCAGATCAGGGCCAGATCGAACAGTTCCATAATCAGTGGCCTCCCTGGTTCAGTGGCTTTTGACGACCGTTATCATCAATCTCAAACGGCACATGGGTGGCCGAGAAGGGACGTTTCGGCCGTTCGGCTTCATGGCCGTCCTCTGCGTCTTCGTCTTCCATGCCCACGTACAGCACCCGCATCAGGTAATAGACACCGGAACTGAACACCAAAGCATAGACCACGATGTAGCCAATCAGTGAGAACAGCGCCATACCGCCGGTCAATGACGGCGTAACAGACTCGCTCTGGTTCATCAGCCCATACACCAGCCAGGGCGCGCGGCCAATCTCCGTGACAAACCAGCCGGCCAGTACCGCCACAAAGGGTGTCAGACTCATAAAGCGCAACCCTTGCAGGAACCAGGGGGTTTGCCAATAGCGGCCACCGGCCCTCAATACCAGGCCGGCGAGGCCAAAGAGGATCATCAGCATGCCCAGGCCAACCATCACCCGGAATGACCAGAACACGATTGCGACCGGCGGCTGCTCGTCCACCGCGACTTCGTTCAGCCCGGGCACTTCGCCGTCCCACTCATGGGTGAGGATCAGGCTGGCCAGGCTGGGAATGGCTACCTCGTACCGGTTGGTCTGGTTTTCCTGATCGGGAATCGCGAACAACAGCAGCGGCACATTACGCGAGGTTTCCCAGTTGCCTTCCATGGCGGCGACCTTCATGGGCTGGTGTTCCAGCGTGTTCAGGCCATGGAAATCCCCGATAACCGCCTGGGTGGGGGCAAGAACCAGAATCAGCCACAGGCTCATGGACAACGCGCGCCGGTTCGCCTCAACCTCACGTTTGCGAAGCAGATACCAGGCACTGACACCCGCCACCACGAACGAGCCAGTCAGGAACGAGGCCACCACCATGTGGGAAAAGCGATAAGGAAAGGACGGATTGAATATCGCCTCGCTCCAGGAGGTGACAAAGAACACCCCATCCCTGAATTCCGTACCGGCGGGGGTATGCATCCAGCTATTGGCTGACAGGATCCAGAACGATGATATAAAGGTGCCCGTGGCCACCATCACTGCCGCAAACAGGTGAACCCCGGCAGGCACCTTGTCGCGCCCGAACAGCAGCACGCCCAGGAAGGCTGCCTCGAGGAAGAAGGCGGTGACCACTTCATAACTCAGCATCGGCCCCAGGAAGTTGGCGGACGCCTGGGCAAAGTTGCTCCAGTTGGTGCCGAACTGGAAGGACATCACAATGCCCGACACCACGCCCATGCCAAACACCACCGCGAACACCTTGGTCCAGAAGGCAGAGAGTTTCGCCCAGGAAGGGTTATTGGTTTTAAACGCCAGGCCCTCGAGCACTGCAATGTAGGACGCAAGCCCGATGGTAAACACCGGAAAGATAGCGTGGAAGGACACCACGAACGCAAACTGGATTCGCGACAGAAGGACGGGATCAAGTTCCATGCGGAACCTCCGGACACTACAGTGAACAGAATAAACGAGCTTGGCGCCCGCTTGGCCGCTGCCTTGGCTGGGTTGTAGTGTTGTTTTACCGGCAGATAGTAGCCATGCTACCCGTAGCACAGGGAAAACCAAGGGACAGAATGTCGCACCCCTTGATTTAAAACAAGTATAGGAAGGCTCCATGGGTTTCTACGACGAGCGAATACTGCCACACCTGATCGATTACTCCTGCTCAGTAGGGCAGGTAATGAAGCTGCGCAGCCAAGTGGTGCCGAAGGCAAACGGCACTGTGCTGGAAGTGGGTATGGGCTCGGGCATTAATCTGGAGTTCTACAATCCGGATACCGTTAGCCTCGTCTACGGCCTGGAGCCGTCCGAAGGCATGCGGCGAAAGGCACAGGCCAACCTGGCCAGATCCAGCGTTGCCGTGGAATGGCTGGACTTACCGGGCGAGCAAATTCCGCTACCAGACAACAGCGTCGACACGGTGCTGCTAACGTTCACCCTATGCACCATCCCCGACTGGCGTGCCGCACTGGATCAAATGAAACGGGTACTCAAGCCCGACGGCGAATTGCTATTCCTGGAACACGGAGAATCGCCGGACCAGGGCGTGTGCAAATGGCAACACCGCATCACCCCAGGCTGGAAGAAAATCGCCGGCGGCTGCCACCTTAACCGACCGATTGCGGAACTGATCCGGGAAGCGGGGTTTGAGATCACCGAACTGGAAAACCTATACGTGCCCAAGGCCCCGAAATTCGCAGGTTATATATACAAGGGCAGGGCGCAGAAGCCCCCACAACCCGCCTGAAGACGCCACCCCCGCAATCCCAATTGCGTTACCGGGCAGGGCCTTATACAATCCTGCCCCTCAAAAGTTCCTTACAAGCCCCTCCGAATGCTCCGGTGGTGAAATTGGTAGACACAAGAGACTTAAAATCAGGGTTGCGTCGGTATTAAAAACCCTTTAATTCAATTGCCTAGATAGTTCTAAAAATTTTAATGTAGCGAATATGTAGCAGGTCAAATCAAAGCCGGGATGGTGGAATTGGTAGACACACAAGACTTAAAATATTTATAGTGTCTCGATAAAGCGGATATAAAACAGATATTTACAGGGTTCAAAAAAACTGGTGCATCATTGGTGCATCGGCCTGAAAAAATGCCCCGGTGGTGAAATTGGTAGACACAAGCGACTTAAAATCGCTTGCCGAATGGCGTGCCGGTTCAAGTCCGGCCCGGGGCACCATTATTGAGACTCACACCACCTGATAAATTTCCGCGTTACCTCTACCGGCTCAATATCCAGCCAACGGCAAACATGCCGGGTCATGGGTCCGCATCTCATCAGATCGTCAAAGGCTTGTTCTAGCTCTACGTCCGGGTTCGTCGTGGCCAGCCAATAGCAGCGGGCATCCCTGACAAGCTGGGAAAGCACGTGCGCCCATAGGAAACGGTAATCACAGAAGGCAGGGGCTTCGATCAGGTCGGCATCATGGGCGGGAATATCGGCTTGCATCGTTCGACCTCCTGGGGGGAAGGGTGCCCGTAGCGAAAGCGTGAGGCAGACGCTACGGGCTGTCAGCGGTTTTCTGGAAACACGGCACCACCAACAAGACCGCGCCTGTGCTATCGCCTTTCAGCGGCCCTCACAGGTGGGCAGAACTGGCCCCCGCCTGAGCGGGGAGCCACCTCATTTCTTTACACCGGCTCTGTACCCAGAACCAGCGCCTTAACCGCTTCAGGGTTGGTCAGCGCACCACCTACGCGGCGGCGGGTATAGTACTTCACCCAGCCCGGCTTAGTGATTGCGTCCCGCTGTACGGTAATGCCTACACGGTCAACGATCGTGTAAGCCTCACCGAACGAACCAAAATAGCAGCCCACGGTATCGGCGGCGGGTGCTTCCAAGTCCTCCGCCAGATAAATGGGATAACCCAGAAAGCTGTTAGGTAAGCCAATTTGCAGCGATTGCTGGAACAGGTAACGGCCATCAGCGTCCTTGATCTTGCGTACAAGGTTTCGGAAAGCTCGCGTCATCATCCAGCCAGCCCCCGCAAGGTATGGCGCTTTCAAGCTGTCTACCAGATCCATCAGGGCATCCGCCGGATCAGAAGCGGCTAGACCGCCATCCACTCCGGTATAAGTTGCACCAATGGAGTACAGGTCAGGATCAGCGCCCCATGTGAAGTCAGCTTCAGGGGTTGTGCCGTAATCCAGCAGGCCACGCGGTTTACCTACACCGTCACCAGCGATAAACGCGGCGGATTCCTGGCGGGTGAAGCGGTTACGGATCTTCATTTGCAGCCAGGTTTCGGTATCGAATTGCTCATCCTCGAGCATCTGAAGCGTAACTTCAGGGTTCGAGTAGTGCTCGAATACCGGGATCTTTTGCCGGGTCAGATAATCGACGGTCGTTTTCGTGCGGGCATCCAGTTCGCCTACCCAGTCAGAATTCGCTTCCCCGCGGTCGATCAGAACTTCCAGCTCGTTGCTGTTGGTCTGCATGACATTCGCCACCTGGCGTACCGGGGAGCTTTCGCGGATCAGGTTAAAAATCCGGTCGGACCACTGGCTGCGAACGGTCACGTTCTGACCATCGTTGGCCACCGATAGCTCCTTGGACTCCATCGGGATCGTGCCCTTGCTGAAGAAGTCCTTCAGTTGCGGATCACCCTGATAGGCTTTGGATTCAACGTCACCACCTTGCGGGCGGCCTTTCTGCGCGTACAGGTCGTTAAGATCCTGTTCCAGCTTCTCCACGCGCTTCACCTGGGTTTCTTTGAACTCTTTTAGACCAGCGTTGGCCTGGTTCAGTTGTTCTGCCATGTCTTTCAGTTCTGTTGCAGACATAATCATTGCCTCATTCGGTTCAATCGAAAATATAAAGCCCACTGGATTGACCGAAGTGCGTTAACCTCTCGTTAACGGATTCGGGTGCAAGCCCGCGTCGCGCGGGACTGCCGTTGCCGATGATGAAGGGCTCTGAAGGACCACCACCGCAACTAAATACAAATTCGTTTCTCGCCTTACTGGACTGCATCAGACCGGCTACCACGTTGGCCCGGTCGTCATGGCCACCGGGGGCATGGTCGATACTGTCCCGGCCACCTCTGGCGGTTCTGCGCTCAAGGCTGGCGAACTGGGTAATCAGCCGTTCCTCTGGCGGTAACTCCACCTGACCACTGTTGAACACGGCCAGGGCATCCCGGTACAACTCGCTTTTTGGCTTGGCCGATTGCTCAACGGTTATCCCGTGGCGCTTGAACTCGTCAGCAGGCCAGGTGCCCGCGTATTTGTCGGACTGGCAACGGGTTACGCCGTAATCTTTAAGTAAATTCGCATATTCCGCGACAATATCCGCCGGGGTGCCTTTTCTGGCCCGCACTACATCAACGATCAGCCGTTCATCTTCCCGGTGGCCAATGGCGATACAGAATTCATCCGCACCACCGCCAGCAGGGTCAACGAATGCGCTGTAGGTGATACCGGCAACGGTCGGCAGTTCCAGTCGGTCGAGTCGTGCGGCAGCCTCTACGGTTTCGCGGGGAAGGAAGGCTTCTATATCCGTCCTGAACTGCGCTTCATACTCGGCAGCGGCGGCGGCTGGGTCGCGTTCCTTGGCCTGGCGAACCACACGCGCGGGAAGTGTCGGGTTCATAGTGCGACTGGGTGCCTGGGCTACCAGAATCGGGCCTTCCTTGCCGTGGTGCCTGCGGTAGTTGTTCCACAGTTCGCCCCGGCGGCTATATGGGCTGGAAAGGGCGATCAGCTTACCGTCCAGTGTGGCCATTGCCGGGCGTATGGCGTTCAGGATCTCGTAATCGGGCTGCGCGCTGTCCTCACTACGCCAGAAGGCGATCTCATCCGCGATACAGCAGGCCACGGTATAGCCGCGTGTTGCCCTGAAGCTGGCGGTATGCACCTCAATAGCCGTGCGGTTGGATAGCTCGATGCTTTCCTTGTCCTCTCGCACCACCATCCGGGCCAGCATGGGGTTAGCCTCGAACAGCCCGGATATGTAACGGAACACTGAGCGGGCTTGCTTACGATCAGCCGCCAGCAGCATCACGGTTGCCACTTCGCCAGGGCTTAGGCGGTCGCTGTAGTCCCTGAAGGCTGCTTCATACACGGCCAATAAGGCGGCGTTCTGAGTCTTGCCGCCACGTCTGCCCACCACCAGCCATAGTTCATCGTGTGCGGCCTCTGGGGCACTCTGGCGGCCTGTCAGCTTGTGCCAGGTGGGTAGCTCGTCATCATCCAGGGGAAGGCCATAGAAGCCAGCCAGTAGCGCCCGCCATGCCTTGAAGCTGTCCGCGCCAAACAGGCCACCGAACAGGGCCGGATCTGTCATAACCTCCCGGATGTTCATGCGGTGGCCTTCCGGTTTATGTAGTCGTGAAGGTTGGGTACGTCCTTAGCCTTGCGGGATAGCCCCAGCTTGGTGAGGATGCCTTGCAGGCTGTTGGCGGCCTGGGTCCATCGGGCTACGTCGAACTCTTTACCCCGTGCAAGCTGTTCTTCCTGTTGCGCCATCCAGTATTCAAGCCACAAGGCGCGCTCCACCAGTGACCGCTGGGCATAGGAAAGGGAATCAGCGCCCCCCAGATCATCGGTGAAGGCTCTGTACCGTTCCCGCATAACCTGGGCCACTGCCAGACGACCATCCAGGTCATCCAGATAGCCGGGGGCGTATTTGTCGGGGATCTGCTTTGCCGTCATATCTCAGGGGTAATCCTTTGGTAAACGCTCGATTGTTGCACCTGTTGAGATACAGCATACCAACCTGATAGATATTCCGTTAGATAACAGTAGTTTGAATAAGGCACACGAGAGACATAATATCCATGATGTGGGTGCAATTAGCGGAATTTCGAGGGGTAGAACCCCGGCCAGCAAATTCCGTCTTGGGTTCTCAGCCGATCTTGCTTTTGATCTGTTAAAAGGGCAGGGGCTGTAAACTATAAAACTTTGTAAACTTGTATAACTTAATAAGCATGAGAAACTGGTCAAACTCCTGGGGCGCAAGGGCTGACGACCGTAGACACAGAGAAGAGGGGCTAAAAAGGCCCACGTACCATCTACGTGATTTCCAGTTTTTCAAGTTTTGCAGTTTTCAGACCCACCCCTAGGCTGCCCAATTAAGCCTATAGATGTGTGCATTCTTGTCCTGAATGTCTAAGTGCCAGTATTGATAATCTGCAACCGACGTCCCCGTATGGTCTTCTAATGCCCGCTGTATCCTCACTTTACTGACCCCGGACCTTTGATGTGCAGCGTTAACAAGTTCGGTTTTCTTTTGGCTCCCGTCCCGTAGAACGCCCTTTATCGCTTCGATTGCATCACGGTTCCGCTCAAGCGTCGCATTGAGTCGCTTTTGCTTCTCTATGTTCTGGCGCTCCTCATCAGTAACAGCCCTCACGGAGGCCAGACGATCGTAGTAGTTCACGCCCTCACCGTAGTGATATGAATAGACCGCATCAATCGCAACATCACCTCGGCTTTTGAAGTTCTCAAACTTTACGGTTCTATCTCCGCTCAATTTATCCTCTGTCACTACGTCTAGGGTATAAGCGCAGTCTGCATCGTCTACCAGATCCGTCGTCCCGGAATAGACCACCTTGCCCTCGTCGTCTTTATGCTTGTTGACGTGTGCCAACATGATTACCGAACCACCATGTGCGACAAACTGGCGTACAGATTCACCAAAATTAGAGGCCTTGTCTTTGTGCATGATGTCGGTGAATTTTTTAACCGTGTCCAGAATCAGGATCTTACCGCTGGCCTGATCCTGCCTCACCAGGTTGGCTAGGTAGGACGACAACATTTTTGCATCGAATCCGTTGTAGCCGGGAGCCAGCATCTGAAAGCCATGCTTTTCCGCCAGCTTCAATTTGTAGGTCAACCCCTTGTGATTGTCATCGGCATTTATATAAAACACGTTCTTTCCGTCGATTTCGTGGGACTTGATCGCCTCTATTAACATCCAGATGGTAAGCAGTGTTTTACCGGCGTTCGGTTTCGCATAGAACACTGTAGACTGACCCAGAATTGCCATGCGGCCAAGAATGAACTTGTCCTCTAACATCTTCGATTCCATCTCTGCTGCCATGCCGTTAAGGGAGAACATATCAAGACTGAACGCCTGTCCATCTTGTGGAGAGGTCAAACTGCCAGCTCCCTGAAAGGTACCGCTAGAAAGCCCCTGTGATTCGCTAAAAGCTTGCTGGTTGACCTTGTAAAGCGGGCCCCCGTTAACCAGGAACATGTCTCCTGCATCCTTCAGGGCTTCATCACGGTTGCCGCCGTGTTGGTAATACACAAACAAGTCAAACGCATCGCCCATATAGCCGTTGCCGCTATCGCATGGCATGCCGATACCTGCATCGGTCTCATGGGCGCTTAACCATTTCTGGCCATCGTTTGTGACGCTCACTGCGGGGCTTTTGCTGCTACTGTTGGGTGATAGCCAGCGGTTGCCCTTGCGAAGATAACCGTACATGTCGAACACCAATGGCAAGTTGTATTCAGCGTTAAACGCATCAATAGGGCTTTGTGTCCCCGCCGACACCCTGGCCCTGGCCTTGATCTTCGCCATCTGCCGGCGCTCGGTAAGCTCGGCTTGCTCTGCGTGTTGCCGCTCCATTTCTACAACCAGCTCCTCAGACCAGCATTCATCAGGATTAAGTAGCCCCTTGGAGTTGATCACCTTCCAGTCGTAGAACACTCCTCGGTTCGGCAAATAGCACAACTGACCGGCCCTTTCGGTTACACGGTCTGGGGTAATACCTGCGGCTTCCAACTTGTCATTTAAGATCCGCTGCAGGGTGACAAATTCGTGGCCTGATACTGGATATGCCAACGGAATAATGATGCGGGCCTTCTGATTTTCCTTGATGGCACTCCGGCTTGTGTAGGCCAAGAAATCACCCTCAATCACATCGCAAGTCCTGCCAACGATGTCGTTGAAGGCTAGCCCCTCAGGATCGTCAATATCCGCCCACAGTCCATAGAACTCACCTTGCTCACGTTGGAGCTTATGCTTGCGCGTCATGACCGTTGAAAAGATCACCCATTGAGCCTCATCTTTCGGCTTCTGCGGCGGCTGGGACATCCTGGACTGCAGTTCGGCTAACGTAACTGTTGCTAACTTGTGGTATTTGTCTGTGTGCTTCGGCCCGTAGCCAGAACATAGCTTTACGTTGTCGACAGGCGTTTTACGTTCTCCTTGCTCGCTCGCGAATGCACCGCCGTTAAACCGCCCTGCTGCGGGAGTTGTTTGTTCTAGCTTTTCCATTGCTCCTCCGCTATCTCAACGAACTACATGAGATCTGAAAAATTCAGGGGCTTTAATTCGAAAAGCAGCATTATTCCCGGAGGGCCATTTGAAGACGATCTCCGCGACGGGTAGACAATCCGAGGACACAGAGTTGTACCCGGTGCTGTAGTCATTAAAGGTCGCGATTCCGCGAGTCATGACTCAGCCTTTCTCGTTTGAACAGCTGCGAACGTTATCTTCAATCCATGCTAGGACGTCTTCAGCTCGATACCTGACATGGCGTCCCAACTTGATGAAACGTGGGCCCTCTCCAGCCCAACGGGCGCGTTCACACCACGCAGTAGACTTACCGATGTAAAACGCAAGGGTTTTTTGATCCCAGAGTTTTGGCATTTCTACTGAATAATCAGCTGACTTTGGTTTTTCGGGAAGGGTGACGCAGTCGAATGACGTCCGATCTAACTGAATGGGAGTTTGCATAGCTTTGCCTCTATCGTCGCGTTCTTTGATAGAGCCATTACAAACCTTAAACATCCGGCCGATAAGGGAAAAAAATAAGAAAAATATTCCCCTTCATGTGTACCGCCTGGATTATTCCTCAAATTTTATTCTAGGTGCAAACGACCCTAATGAGGGCACTTACTGCGTAAGCGTCCGGCAATCCCATTCTTTGCTCAAGCATCTGGGCGTCCACGCTCCGGTGTGGCGAACGGCCAATCGCATGGCAAAAGCCCGTTGTCGGCATATTCTTCCGAGTCACGGGCACGGGCAACGGTTTCCTCTTCTTCAGAATGGCTCCTTTCCAGGCCCTAGTGTCGTAAAGTGTTATTGGTGGAGGAGGTCATAAAGGCCAAATGATCTCATGGAAAGATCTGGCATGGTGACTTACCCTGTCGTTTGGTTTGTTTCTGAATAGAGAGTGCTGAAGTTCAAAATTTCATAGTGCAGCGGTCAAATTTCTGCAATCGCGGTGCCCTCTGTCTAATTACTGTTATTTGGTAGGTAGGGTATGGAGCGTTGGCTAAGAACTGACGAACAGCAAGAGGTGATCTCATCACTTCGCATGGTCCTTCGATCTATGGAATTAGTTTCGGAAGACCTTGACCATTGGAAATGGGCAGTAATAGCTCTTCATAACTCAGTCCAAGGTGCCATGGTCATGTCCCTCAGGGCGGGGAACGACTTCCGAGTCATGCCAGAAAAGCTGGCCCGACAGTGCTATCAAGCTCACCGGGACAATAAGACGTGGCCGAAAGCCAAGATGGACTCGTTTCCTAACCTATACAAAAAGGTCCAGTCCCAAGAGTCTATGGGGTTTTATATTCATAGCAGGGCGCTCCCCTCAGATGCTAATAGAGATCGCTGTGTCACCAAGCTGCTGGACTTGAGGAACTCGTTTATTCACTTTGTGCCCCAAGGGTGGTCACTCGAAGTCTCAGGGCTTCCCAAAGTCTGCGAAACTATTTTCGAGATGATCCACTTTCTTTGTTGGGAATCTGGAAATGTATTTTGGCGTGAAGAGTCTAATTCCATGACAGCGCAAGAACTGGTATCTAAAGCAACGAATATTGCTCAGAAGTTGAGGGCTGAGTATGTCAAATGAACATCTAGGCACGGCGACACCTTCTACATCGCGGCTTAGCTTCCATCTCGTGGCCTCGCATGTTGGCTGGCGCTTAAATAAAAAGGAAATAATCCCGCAATGGAACTGAGTCGAGCTGAGGAGTTACTTGAAGAACTGTCGAAAATTGTGGATTACCCACTGTTTGAGAATTCACCGCGCATCGTGCTTAGCGCGACGCTATCGGGGAGTTCAATGCATTTCGCTGCATCAGTTCGGGTATTGTGCGCGCAAGGTCTTTTGCTCGGAGCCAGTGCTACACTTCGCTCTCAATTCGAATCCGTTGTTCGCAGTGTGTGGGCATTACATCGTGCGACTGAAGGGCAGATTGAAAATCTCTCTGCTGAGTTAAACCTAGAGTCTCAACAGGCGAGCAAGAACATTCCCCAAGTCAATGTAATGATGACTGAGTTGGAAAAAGTTTCCAAACTTGCCAATCTCCTTGTTGCGTTAAAGGAATTCAAGGAGAGCTCGTGGTTACCTCTCAATTCATTTGTGCATTCTGGGATCCATGCAATTCATTGGACGAAGAATGATGCACCTCCAAAATTATTGGACCAAGTTTTTCGAGCGAGTAATGGGCTTGCGCTTTTGGCATTTCAGAATCTAGGTATTTTAACTGGGCGCCCAGGGATTCAGTACGAAATCATCCGAGCAACAGCTTGTTACTCAAGTTGTTTGCCAATTCGGCGCAAGTGAATTCAATCAGGTCGTCCAGGTGACCAGCGCGTGACGGCGAACGTTAACGGATATGAAGCTATGTGCTCAACTATAGAACCTGTAGATAAAATAGATTTCCATGCTCTTGATGAGAAACATAAGATATTTTTGCTAGAGGTTGCTTTGGGTAACAAGGGTAAATGCATCTCTATATCTGAAGGAATGTGCGGAGAGATTTATGTTTTTGACCAAGGCGAAAATGTTTTCCCAAGATATGTATGTGCAAAAATACCCAAACCCCTCGTCAATGGATCCATACAAGAAGCAAACAACAGATTTGTCAATGAGCTCAGAAATCAACTCTCATATAATCATCAAATGTTTGTTCACTGGGCGTTTGATTTTTCAGAGGTTGCTGGAACTCCTGTGGCGCTATTTCGTTATTGGGGGAGCGATCTTGAGAAACTGATACGAAAATCTGAAGTTCGCATGGTCGAAAAGCTGTCTGTAATGGTTTATGTATGTAGTGGCCTGAGTCACTGCTATACGAATGGTCTAGTATCGCATCAAGATTTGAAGCCGGCTAACATCTTTTTGAGAAGTGTGAGGGACGACTTCCATGGTTTGCCAGATCTTGATATTTATAATCTGGCTCTTATCGCTGACTTTGGTCTGGCAAATGCGTTTTTAGACTCCTCTGTTTTTGATGGGGCCCGACCTTATATGGCGCCAGAACAGTGGGATAAGTCTAGGCTGTCACCTAAAACCGATGTTTTCGCGCTGGGTGTCATTCTCTACGAGCTTATGACCGGAGGGTTCCATCCAACTGGTATAAAACTCAGTGACTATTGGCCTCAGCCTGTGGCAGGTAAGAGCAAAAAATGGACTAAAGCTGAGCCTTGGAGAAAATGGGCCAAGAGCGCAAACATAGTTTTCGGAGAAGCTCCGTGGATTGAGCCTAAGGTTCAAGCTCTCATTCAAAAAATGCTCTCGGTTGATGCCGTAGATAGACCATCTATTGATGAAGTCAGTATGGCTTTACTCGAGATCATTAAGAATTATTCGCAAGACAGCTATGATCAATTAAAGTTCATTGTCGATTATTTTGAGCGTCAGGTGTTAATAGAACGTTTAGAAGACAGATGGCCATACTTGTGGGGAAGGTGGAGTCAATTTCAAGCAAAGTTCGAGCAGCGCATTTAAAAGGCAGAGCAAGGCGACGTCTTTTTCATTGCGACTTTGCCTCCACTACAAAACTTCGCGTATTGGCGTCATTAAACAATAAAGTGAGTCTCCAAATGTCTGATGATCAATCCATTGACCTTACGGGTGCCGGTAAGGTCGCAGAAGCAATACCCGATACTGCTTGGGTTCAATTAGTAGACACAGCGTGCATGACGTTCAGAGATGTTTTAGCTCCACTCACGAGTTTAACTAGTGGGGTTGGCCGCCTTATTCAGTCGAAATTCGACAGACTGGTCGACGCTGAAAAAGTTCTTGCAGCAGAAATGCTTAACAGCGCTGATAAAAAAGCGAAAAAGCGTAAGAAAACGCATCAGTCGCGGCGGCCGTTCAATGCGAATTTGATGATCGATGCTATTGAAAAATCAGCCACTGAGACGGATCCAATAATTCGGGAGTTATGGTCGAACCTGTTAGCTGAAGAAATTTCCGAAGGTGAAACACATCCAGAGTTTGCAAGGATATTGGGTCGGTTGAGTGGCCACGATGCTCAAATCCTCGCAAAAATTGCAGAGCAGGGGGCTGACAAAAGTGTAGCTTTCAAAAAGGCTGCAAACAGCTTTATGTCCAGCATTAGCATGTTTGGTATTGTCCTGGAAATAAAACAGAACGGTAGCTTCAACCACGAGCATTTGAAATCTCTCGGTCTTATCGAGAGACAGTCTGGGGCTTGGGCGCTTACGTTAATAGGAGAAGCATTCATTCACGCGGTAAGTGATACCGAAGAGGTTCGCTGATCACTGTTTAACAAGTCCAGGCTCGGCGACGCCCGCATGATTGGTTACATTTACGCTGTTCAGCTTAGGGGACCATTATAGATTAAGTGAACATTATCCTGACGGAGGCAGAGCCAGGCTCAAGATGTGATCACCGGACGGTTACCTTGCTCCAGCGATTGGCTCAGGTTTACTTTCCACCATGCGCTGCAACATTTCGAGCGCCTCTAGCTTTTCCTCGAAAAAATCGTGATGCTGATAATGCCTTGCCTGCACGCCACCCAATCCATGGCTCAGAAGGTGGCCAAGAACGTCAGATCCCACACGATAGGGTTTAGCGGCTAGTCGGGTTTCGATAGTCGCGCGGATAGATCCCGGAGTGAAGTGGCCATTCTCGAGTTCTTCGGCCGCGGCCATATCCTTTTGAATTTTGGCTGTTCCATCCCGGAAATAGGTGTTGCAGATAGCCCGCTTCCCACCTTCGCAACTGAACACGTATTCCCCGGCCCCTGCAATCCGATTGATAGCCTTCAACGCCTCAGGCAACAGAGGAATGGTATGGCGCCGAGGTTCTGCTCTGCGACCTTTATAATCTAACAAGGTGAGAGAGGGCGCATCCCAGTCGATATCTCTCAGCGTTGCTCGTGCTAACTGCTCCTGACGTTGTCCGCCGGTCAGAACGTGCAACATCATCAGGGAGCGGCGAGGCTCTGGCTGTTCTTTAACGTGCCGCCAATAGGCGCGGAACTCAGCTAGGGTTAGAGCCCTGTCTCTCGCTTTACTTGACCCAGCCACCTTCTCGATGTCATTGCAGGGGTTGGTTTTAACGTCAGCAAACTTAAGACCATGAGGAAAGCGCCGTTTTCTGCGTGCGTTTATAGCTTTCCTGAATGCGGTTTTCATATAGCTGCGGATCTTATCAGCCTGCCGGGGGGTTTTAGCATGCTCGAGGCGCTCTATAATGCGATCACAATCGTCTGTTGTTATCTGGTTGGCTGGCTTGCTCCATAGCCGCTTGAAGTGCTTTTGAATGTCATTCTCGATCTCTCGCTTAACCTTGCTAGCCGATACCTTACCTTGGTCTTCCAACCACTCGGCATAACCAAGCATCATTTCACCGAATGTGGCGGAACCGTTGCGGCTTTCCTTTTCGACGCGAGGATCTTGTCCGGCCGCCATTTTGCCCAGATATTCTCGGGCCTTTTTACGAGCCATATCAGGAGAGAATGTTGGACTTTTGCCTATGGTGACTTTAACTACTCTGCCGCGTAATCGGCCCTGACAGAAAAAGGTGTAGCCGTATTCCCGCACACCATCAACGAGGCGACCATTGCTCACCCGTACTCCGAAACCTGGTTGATCGGAATCCCAATAGACCGTTTGTCGACCGTCTCTAGGCTCAAGCTTGCCCAATGAAGACTTGTTGAGTTTCAACTTCTCAGCCATCTCTTCCCCGTATCTGTTGCTGCCACTGCTGAAAATATGGAGCAGATATGTAGCAGGTTAGTTCAAAACTGCTCTAACTCCCTGGGGATAAAAGTAACCTAAGACCATGAAAAATAATACACTGTTATGCTACATAAAATTCGATCAAAGTCGGCACTATTGACTTAAAATCTCTCGACCTCACGGTCGTGCCGGTTCGATTCCGGCCCGGAGCACCATTAGTTTCAATGAGTTACGTTCTTACCCTCTGGCTCTTGCTCGCCGATAAAAACAATGTAGACGCCATGTAGACACTTCTCCACTTTTTGGCAGATGTGATGAGGGCCTAGTGAATCGCGCTGAAGAAGAGGGCGTTCCTAAACTATTTCCAATAGAGCATTCGACTAACCTTTGCCGACTTCTAAGGGGCCCTAAAGGAGAAGTGAATCAGTTGGGGACTAGTGAGATGAAACAATGGGGGTTTACAATACCCGCTGAGGCCCGACCTTCCTAGCAACACAGCGAAAACGCGTGACGCCACTTAGGTCAATCGGGCCTCTTGGGTAAGGGCAGCGAAGCTTCGTGTGTACCCGTTTCGCCCATGGGTTTATTCGAAAATTACTGCAGCATAAAGCCATTTGTTGCTCACGGAGATCTGCGCCGGTTAAAGCCAGTGTTTCGGTCGCGTCAGACGAGCTCGCCGCCTGACTGACCGACGCTTGCGTGCAATCATATCGTACTGGCCTAGTAGCTGAGATTCAAGGACGGAGCCTTAAGCTCTTTCTTGGCTAGATGGTAATAAATTGACTTCTGATTGTCCCAGCTAAAAAACCACGAATCATTTTTGAGTTTGTCTTTAAGAGCTTTGGCTATTTTAGGTTTTTCTTCTTTCTTTATGTTCTTGTCCATGTGTTTTTTTTGCATCTCTTCCATTAAAGAGGATTTTGTGGCGTTCGAGACGTAGGGGCACGAAATCGAGTCCACAAACATTAAAAACAGCTCTGCATGCTTAAGTGGTTTCTCTTGAGATTTGAACCTAGATAAGAGTCCCAGTTCTACTTTGTTTCTGAACTCAGAATATTGACTATGATCTTCAATATAATAAAGCATAGACATAGTAGAGAAGTAATCTAATTCTATTGTATTCTCCGATATTAATCTCTGGTCTATAAATGAGAAGAGGACATCTGTAGAAAACTTATAACTTCCGCCGAGCTCCTTATGTAATATTAATAGATTAAGAAACTCATGCGGCAAACTGGAAAAATCGTTTGCAGGATTTCTGAGCGTCAATAATATTTCGTCAGATACGCATTTGTTTATAGACTCTGATCTGTCTGTATTGAGGCGTTTTGCAATCGAGAGAATAATAAGTATAACTTGACAAACTAGATAGCTGCCGCGGTACCTCATGTCCATTGAGAAGCAATATAAGGATATAGTAACCAAAGATTTGAGGAATAGATGCAATCTAGAATCAGCGGGATCGAATTTGGTTTTCTCTAAATTTTCCTGTAGAACGACCAAATGGTTCCGAATCCCCGTTAAGAAAATGTTTGTCGAAGCTTCATAGCCTACACCGTTCATTTTTGATATGGATTTATATTTAGAGATATAATTGAGGTCCATTCTTTTAAGGTTAGGACCTTTTCTAATGGGGCTTCTTACAAAATTTTGAGTGCTCTCCGATTCAGATTTCGGTTCGGATATAGATTCAGTATCCACATAATGATCGAAAAGATTATTAACTAAGGCGCTCACTTGTTGCTTTGCAACCGATTCATGAGTTATGAAAGGGCGATTGGTAATTGAAATCTTTGACTCATTTAGATGCAAATTGAACTTCTCTAATTCAACCTGAAATAACCTCATTATTTTAAATGCTAGCTCATCATTTTGAGCGAAAACGAAGTAATCGTCGACGTACCGTTTTACGGTATAGTTTTTTATTCCTAACTCGGTTAGTTGGAATCTGGCATTTTCGTCAACTCTCTGAAGTATAATTTCAGCAAAAATCCGAGAAAACTCTGGCCCAATAAGAATTCCATTAGTCTCGTTTGAGTTGGACCGCTGCATTAACTTGTCGAACTTTCCTTCGAAAGAGGTTTCCTTGATGCTTTTCAAATTATCTTTGACGAATTGCTTGTCCTTAACCGCCCAGGTAATGGAGTGTGTATAGATGCTTTGAAAACACTTTGAAATATCGAACTTAAGCATAACTTTATATTGGCGTTCTAGGCGCTGAAAAAGGTAAGAATCATAAAACTTGAACAAAAGAGGAAACTTCTGATATTGGAAATAGGATGAAGCATGCCTCTCTGTGTCAGATTCAGCCGTTGATTTCCCCTCAACCGAGTCATCTTTTAGAATATTTTTTAATCTTGAGGTAGATCTCTTCTCAACGAAATGAGATGCGATCCTAGTTGGCGCTCTCAGTGATGCCTTGCTCCTAGAGCAAAGGGAAGAAATAATGGATTGATACTTATCATAAAAGTTTACGAAGTCATACTGAATAGAGGGATGAGGTAAGCTCACCTTTCGGGTTGAGCTTGTATTTTTTACTATGCGGTAGTTGAATGGGTACGACTCTTGCTTTGAAAAAATCAGGTCTCTAAAACACTCCGGATAATTATCGATGTCGTGCTTTATAAATTTCTTATGAAAGTTTTCGTTCGAAAAAAGGATTGGAACCTTATAAGGAAGAGTCTCGGTTAATAAAATTCTATAGCAATCACTTCGCTTAACTTTTTTTAACTTACTCATTGGTCCAACACTTCCTTATTAACACTACATCCGAATATGAGAATTTGTGCGTTAGTTTTTTATGGAAGCCCGTTTTAAAAGAATACTTTCTTAGAGCTCTCCGTTGGCGATTTGTCAATCTCGATCTAATTTTTGTGCCTAAAGAGCTGTGCTTTGAATATATTAATTTTATAAGAAAAGAATCGAGTTGATCGAGCGAAGGGGCATCAGGTGATATTTCTTAATAGTTGTAATAAATTCCGGTTTTAAGTGGCTCGCCCTCTACTTTTGATTTTGAGTCTAAACTGAAGTTACCGGTAAGAAATTGGAGTCTTTTTTCTAAAATATAGAAATTCCCATCTTTCACGTATGAAAGAAATGATTTAATAATTCTGGTTTTTATTTTTTTTACTTTGTTTGGTGCAATATCTACGGATACACCATTTTCGCTCTTGCTAAATCGGTAGCCTAAGTAGTCTATTATGATGGGGTACTTATCAGTTTTATTCTTCTTTGTTTCAGTTTTACTTTTATTTATAGATAGTCCCATTTTTGTAATGTACTCTTCGACCTTTTCCTGTGTTTCAGTAGCCGTAGGAATACAAAAAATCACGATATCATCGACATATCGTGCAGAATAATAAATGCCTTCCATTTTCCGAATGTGCTTGTCAAGATCTTCTAGATATAATTCTGAAAGTGTTGCGCTAACCGATAAGCCACGAGGTAGGCCTGATTTATTCTTGAACTGACCATCATCTAGGAGATTAGTGATTATTTTTTTTGTTAAGTGAGAAAGTATGGGGTTGTCCCAGCATTTATGCAGTAATTCTTTTTTATCAACTGATTCGAAGAATGAGGATATATCTACTTTTACAATATGGAAAGGAGAGTTTTCCTCCAAAAGCACCTTTATTTGATTTACTAAAAGTCGTCTGTCGGAACTTGAAATACCAAATATTCTTTTGATGTTTTCATTTGTTTTTTTATTGCAAAATGATCGTTTTTGTTTTTTGCTTTATATACTGGTTTTCCATTTCTTTTAAAGCATTTGAATTCAGATAATTCAAAATTATCGTGATTTATTTTTTTCGCTATTTCCTCAAAAAAATATATTTGTTCATCGGTTTTTCCGCCTAAGCCAAATTCAACAACTTCGGAAACTGAACATAGTCTGTGCAGCGTCCTAGCAGAAAACGTTTGGTCAAGCATAAGATCAACTTCATCCTTTAAGTTTAGTTGGTCTGTAGTCTACATATGGTCACTGGTTCCGTACAGTTATTGACAGAACTCCAACGTGGCGGGTGAACCTCAGCACTCAGCTTCTCCCAGGTATAAGTGGTGTCGTCAGGCAATGCGTCGATTTCCGCCTCTGGTGCTTCGCGACATTGAGTCAGTTGCTTGAGGCGTTCAAGCCGAGCGATCAGAGCTAACCTTGGGTTCAGCCTTTTTCGGTCGCTTGATTTCCCACCGCAATGTCCGGGTTATTGTAAACATCCCTGATTTAGTTGCATCGTTGATTAGAACTTTCTGCTCGCGCCGCATGCAACTTCTTATAGCTATCAACCAACCGCTGATGCTTCTCAAGGCCTTCCAGCTTCATGCTTGTGGGCGTCAGGCCGTGGAAGCGTACTTCGCCGCTGACTGAGCCAACGACGGCGGCCATGGTGTCTTCGCCGAACATGCGCTGCAGATTGGGCAGGTAGTCGGGCAGTTCCAGTTCGTCACTCAGGGTGATTTCCAGAACGGTGTTAACGGCACGGTAGAACAGGTTGCGCTCCACGGTGTTGTCGTTGAACTGCAGGAACATGTCGACAAATTCCTGGGCTTCTTCGTGCCATTGCAGGGCCAGGCAGATCAGCAATTTCAGTTCCAGAATGGTGAGTTGGCCCCAAATTGTGTTCTCGTCGAACTCGATGCCAATCAGGCTGATGATGGTCATGTAGTTGTCGAGCTGGCTGGCTTCCAGGCGCTCGGCCAGGTCGGCCAGCTGATCATCGCTGAGGGCGTGGAGATTGAGGATATCTTCGCGGTAGTCCAGCGCCATGTTGGTGTTGTCCCACACCAGATCCTCTACCGGGTAGACCTCGGAATAGCCGGGTACCAGGATGCGGCATACCGGCGCGCCCAGGTCTTCATGGGTCGCCACGTACACTTCTTTACCAAGGTCTTCCAGAATGCCGAACAGGGTGCTGGCCTCTTCTTCGTTGGTGCCGGAGAAGTTCCATTCGCAGAACTCCAGGTTGGATTTGGCGCTGAAGAACCGCCAGGACACCACGCCCGTGGAATCGATAAAGTGCTCGACAAAGTTGTTGGGCTCCGTCACCGCCTGGGTGCTAAAGGTGGGCGCCGGTACGTCGTTGAGGTTTTCAAAACTGCGGCCCTGCAGCAGTTCGGTCAGGCTGCGTTCCAGCGCCACCTCGAAACTCGGATGCGCGCCGAAAGAGGCGAACACGCCGCCGTTTCGCGGGTTCATCAGCGTCACGCACATAACCGGGAATCGACCGCCCAGGGAGGCATCTTTCACCAGAATCGGGAAGCCCTGTGCTTCCAGAGCATTGATGCCCTCAACAATGTGCGGGTATTTATCCAGCACACTCTGGGGCACGTCCGGCAGCGCCATTTCCTCTTCAATGATCTGCTTCTTGACGGCGCGCTCGAAGATTTCAGACAGGCACTGTACCTGGGCTTCGGGCAGGGTGTTGCCCGCGCTCATGCCGTTGCTGAGGAACAGGTTCTCGATCAGGTTGGAGGGGAAATACACCGTTTCGCCGTCGGACTGGCGTACGAACGGCAGGGACACGATGCCCCGGTCGGTCTTGCCGGAGTTGGTGTCGATCAGGTTAGACCCGCAAAGCTCGCCTTCCGGGTTGTAGATGGCCAGACAGTGGTCATCTAGGATGCCGTCGGGCAGCTCGTCGTCCGGTCCTGGCTTGAACCATTTTTCGTTGGGGTAGTGGACGAAATCGCTGTTGGCGATGTCTTCGCCGAAGAACTGGTCGTTGTAGAAGAAGTTGCAGCTCAGGCGTTCGATGAATTCACCCAATGCCGAGCACAGTGCGCTTTCCTTGGTAGCACCCTTGCCGTTGGTGAAGCACATCGGGGAGGCGGCATCGCGAATGTGCAGCGACCAAACGTGGGGCACGATGTTGCGCCAGGAGGCGATTTCGATCTTCATGCCCAAGTCCGCCAGTATACCGCTCATGTTGGCGATGGTCTGTTCCAGCGGGAGGTCCTTGCCCTCGATGTAGGTGCTGGTGTCACCTTCCGGGGCCATCAGCAGGGCCTGGGCGTCTTCGTCGAGGTTTTCGACGGTTTCAATCTGGAACTCGGGGCCGGTCTGCACCACTTTTTTCACGGTGCAGCGGTCAATCGAACGCAGGATGCCCTGGCGGTCCTTGTCGGAAATGTTTTCCGGCAGTTCCACCTCGATTCTGAAAATCTGGTTGTAGCGGTTTTCCGGGTCGACAATGTTGTTCTGCGACAGGCGGATGTTTTCCGTGGGAATGTCCCGCGCCTTGCAGTAAACCCGCACAAAGTACGCCGCACAGAGCGCCGATGACGCCAGGAAATAGTCGAATGGGCTGGGGGCCGAGCCGTCGCCTTTGTAGCGAATGGGCTGGTCCGTGACCACGGTGAAATCGTCAAACTTTGCTTCAAGCCTGAGGTTTTCGAGAAAATTAACTTTGATTTCCATGAACAGCGTACCGGGTTTGCAGAATTGAGCGGGCTTTCAAAAGCCGGAAGGCCATTATCCAGTTTTTGCCGCCCGGCGTCTTGGGTGGCTTACAAATCGGCGGGGAATGTCCGTACATCAACGGATGCGTCAGGCCGAACGGGTTTGCCGATACCGTTGTACCTCGATCCAGCCATGGATCATGAGTGCGGAGAAGACAATGGCGCCGCCGATCAGGCTCAGGGTGGTGGGAACCTCGCCGAGGAACAGCCACACCAGGAAAGAGCCCAGTATGGTTTCCAGTAACAGCATCAGGCTGACTTCTGCGGCCGGAATGTAACGCGGGCCAATCTGGATGAGCACGCAGGCCGCCGGCAGGAAGAACAGGCAGAGCAGGGCGATGAATACGGCATCCCTGGGAGAGAGCATCACTGCGCCGCCCGCCAGGGCTGCGACGCCGGCAACGAGCAGCGCGCCGAACACCAGTACAAGGCTCATATCGCTGTCCGGCTTTGAGCGTGCCACGTTGAGATTCAGCGCCAGAGCGGTCGCCGCAACGCCCGCCATGATCAGCCCTAACGGGTCACCACGGCCCCACTCGCCCAGGGCCATCAGGGTGGCGCCCGCCACGCAGACGAGGATGATCACCCAGGTTCGCCACGGCAGGGCTTCTTTCCAGACCAGCCAGGCGATGAGTGCGGCAATGACCGGTGAGGTGTTGAGGATGACCAGTACGTTGCCAGCGGCGGTGTTCTTCATGCCCATCACAAAACCCAGCTGGCTTAACCCGAAGGCGACTGCGCAGAACACCCCTTTCCAGCCGCATCGACGGATCTCCGTCCCCAGGCGGGCGCGATAGCGTACCGAACTGATCACCAGGAAGCTGAATGCAAGCAGCAGCCCGCGCCAGAACAGAAACACCACCGGCTCCACGGAGGTGATTTTCACCAGCAGGGCGTCCGGAACGATGAACAGCACACCCAGTGCGGCAATGGTCAGGCCTTTGAGTCGGGTTGTCTGCAAGCCGCTACTCCGCTGCGTTGTCGTTGGCGGCGCAGGCTTTCTCAAGCCGGGTGATGCAGTCGCTGAAGGTACGGCTGATGCGTGTCTGATCTCGAATCATGGCCATTCTCGGCCAGGTAGCCTGTTCTCCAAGCCGGATGAACATTTCCAGGTCTTCCTTGTTGGGGTTGGACAATATCTTGCGATACAGCAGCGGCTTGAACGGGAACTGTATGTTGATGTCCCCCAGGTAGGTCTGCGTGGCCATGGCGTGGGCCTGCTCCAGTAAAGGCCGCATTACCGTTGATGACCAGTTGTTGCGGGTGAGCTGAAGCGTTGTCGCTACCTGGGCGTGCATCAGCGATGCGGCAGCCTGTTTGGCAGAGGCGCCCGGGCCGCGCTGGTGGTGATGGCTGATAAAGGGCAACACGTGGGGATTCGCCTGGCTGACAATGGTGCGATTAACGTTATGCAGCCGCGCCATGCGCATCAGCGGCAGGTCGCCATGAACGCTGCCGTCGATCCAGCGCTCCGTGGGCATATAGGGCTTGCCCCCGTTGTCACCCCTATCCTTGTCCCTGGCCTGGAGCGTTACCGGCGGATAGATGCCAGGCACAGCACAGGATGCCAGGATGGCGGAATCCACCAGCACTTCCGGTGAAGCCAGATTGTTCAGCAGGCGGGGTTTCTGGCGAGTGCGGGTCGGCGATACGGAGATATTCAGGGTGCGGCCACTTCGTTCAGCCGCTTCCTGAAAGCTGGTACGGCCGATGTTGGTGCGAATGTGGTGGAGCAGCTGGAACTGGTCCATGGCATGACGCTTTCGCCAGATGCGTTTGGGTTCGAGCCAGCGAAAGGCATCCAGGTGGATCTCCCCGGGTTCGTTGAAAAAGCGTTCGAGCTCGCGATTGTTGCGGGTACAGATGGCACCAGCCACAATCGCCCCCATGCTGGAGCCGGCAATCACGTCGGGAAGCAGGCCTTCCTGCCAAAGTGCGCGGGTGACACCAATATGATAGATACCGAAGGCGGCGCCACCACTCAACATAAGGGCCGGGCGGCCATACACTCGCTCGGCATCCCGGAACAGGCGCAGCTTTTGCTGGTCAGATACGCCCGGCATGGGGTTGTCGCAGAGGAAGTTCATGGAACGTTCCACTTCATCAAGGAACTCGCTGACCAGAACTTTGGTGCCGCTCCAGGCGATGGCGTAGAGGTCAGGGTTGCCAATCTCACCCAGGTGGCGATAAAGGCTTTCCTGCAGTACCCGCGTCAGCGCTCGGGTATCGCCTTTGTCGCGGCAGCGTTTCATGGCCGTGATGTGGTCGCGAATCAGGGCTTCGTGGAGCAGTTCGCAGCCATCCTCTTCCCGCCACGCCAGTGTTCCCTCCAGTTCATCCAGGTTTGTGGCGGTGGCGAGCCAGTGCTTGTAGGAGGAGGCTTCGGTGAGTTGCTTTTCCAGTTCCCGGCGTTGTTTCTTTGTATCTCTCATGGGATAAAGGATACATCAGGAAAACGAAGTAGGGGGCATGATGACCGAGCAAACCGAGGTGTTGGTAAAGAAATACTCCGAAAACGGAATCACCACACTGACGCTGAACCAGCCGGAGCGCCGAAACAGCCTGTCCATGGCCATGCTGGAAGCGCTTTCCGCCGAACTGGAATCTGTTGCGGATGACGTGGACACGCGGGTGGTGGTCATCGCGGCTGCAGGGCAGGTGTTCTGCGCCGGGCACGACCTGCGGGAAATCCGCGACCAGCTCGACAGCCATGAGTTCCAGCTGAAACTGTTCAGCCAGTGCAGCAAGGTGATGCAGCAGATTGTGAACCTGCCGAAACCGGTGATTGCCCGTGTGGCCGGCGTGGCGACCGCTGCCGGTTGCCAACTGGTGGCCAGTTGCGACCTTGCGGTAGCGGCTGATACGGCGCGTTTTGCCACGCCCGGAGTAAACATCGGCCTGTTTTGCTCCACACCCATGGTGGCGTTGTCCCGCAACGTATCCCGCAAGCAGGCCATGGAAATGCTGTTGACCGGTGAGATGGTCGGTGCGCTGAAGGCGGAACAGATTGGGCTGGTCAACCGTGTGGTGGATGAGCAGGTTCTTGACGAAACCGTCTACCGCCTGGCCGCGACCATTGCCGGCAAATCCGGCCATACCCTGAAGATTGGCAAGGAGGCATTCTATCAACAACTGGAGATGGGGCTGGCCGAGGCATACGACTTTACGTCGGAAGTGATGGCAAAGAACCTGCAGGCTGCAGATGCCCACGAAGGCATCTGTGCGTTTCTGGACAAGCGCAAACCGGAATGGAAAGACGAGTAGGGCGGCTAACGGCAGTCTGATGCATTCAGGGAGAGCCGATCTCCCACGCCAATCCCCTGGCTTTCGAAATAGCCCAGGTTCATTTCCAGGGCCCGATAAAACGGGACGCCGGCCTCATAGGTTGGACAGTCCCGGCCCTGGTCCGATGGGCAGGGCACCATAGGGCGAATGGCACCGATGGTGCCGTCACGGTCCAGATAGGCAATATCCAGTGGAATCAGCGTTCGGTACATCCAGAAGCCGTGGTCGGCACGGCGCTGGTTGTTATAGACAAACAGCATGCCGGCGTTTGGGGCCAGTCTCTCCCTGTCCATCAGCCCGCGGCTGCGTTCGGCCGGCGTACGTGCCACTTCAACGGTAATGGGCACCGCCTGCCCGGCGGAGATCAGGCATGCCTTCTCCACCGGCAGGTCGTCATTGTCCGGGAGTGCTGCCAGGCAACCGGAGAACAGCAGCGCCAGGCAAACCAGCAGGGCTCTCACGAACGCAGCCGGTAGCCGGTCTTAAAGATCCACCATACCGCGACCATGCACGCCGTCAGGAACAGCAGGGTCATACCCACACTGATGCCCACATGCACGTCAGACACGCCGTAGAACGCCCAGCGGAAGCCGCTGATCAGGTACACCACAGGGTTGAAGAGGCTGATGGTCTGCCAGATCTCCGGCAGCATTTCGATGGAGTAGAACGTGCCCCCGAGAAACACCAGCGGTGTCACGATCATCAGCGGAACAATCTGCAGCTTTTCAAACCCGTCCGCCCAGATGCCGATGATGAAACCGAACAGGCTGAAGGTGATGGAGGTAAGCACCAGGAAGGCGAACATCCAGAAGGGGTGCAGCACGTCGTAGTCCACGAACAGTTTGGCGGTAAGCAATATGATGACGCCGAGTATGACCGACTTGGTGGCGGCGGCACCGACGTAGCCGAGAACGACCTCCAGATAGGAGACTGGTGCCGACAGGAGCTCGTAAATCGTGCCGGAGAACTTCGGCATGTAGATACCAAACGAGGCATTGGAAATGCTTTGCATCAGCAGCGACAGCATCACCAGTCCCGGAATGATGTAGGCACCGTAGCTGATGTTGTCGATGTCGCCCATCCGGCTGCCAATGGCGGAGCCAAACACCACGAAGTACAGAGAGGTGGAGATTACCGGCGAGGCGACACTCTGCATCAGGGTGCGGCGCATGCGGGCCATTTCAAAGTTGTAGATTGCTCGGACACCGTAAAGGTTCATTGCGTTACTCCCGCATACCGGTTGGTTTTATTCATGCACCAGGCCAACAAAAATCTCTTCCAGGGAGCTTTCCCTGGTCTGAAGATCCCGGTATTCGATGCCCAGGTCGCCCAGGGTTCGCAGCAGGCGCGCTACGCCAGCCTGCTCCTGTTGTGAGTCGAAGGTGTAGATCAGCTCGTAGCCATCATCGGAAAGGTCCACCGGCTCCAGCGTGAGTTCACCGGGGATTTTCTCCAGCGGGTTCTGCAGGTGCAGGCGAAGCTCTTTCTTGCCCAGTTTGCTCATCAGCCGGGACTTGTCTTCAACCAGGATGATCTCACCTTGGCGGATAACGCCGATGCGGTCGGCCATCTCCTCGGCTTCTTCGATGTAGTGGGTGGTGAGGATGATGGTGACGCCGTTTTCCCGCAGCTTGCGCACCATTTCCCACATGTCCCGGCGCAGCTCCACGTCTACACCGGCGGTGGGCTCATCAAGGAAGAGGATGCGGGGTTCGTGGGACAACGCCTTGGCAATCATCACGCGACGCTTCATGCCGCCAGACAGGGACATGATGCGGCTGTTGCGCTTATCCCACAATGACAGGTCTTTCAGGACTTTTTCAATATGGTCTGGTGCAGGCGCCTTGCCGAACAGGCCCCGGCTGAAGGAAACGGCGTCCCAGACGGTTTCGAAGGCGTCGGTGTTGAGCTCCTGGGGCACCAGGCCAATGCTCTCCCGGGCTTTGCGATAATCCTTCACGATGTCGTAGCCGGCGGCGTTCACTTCGCCGTCGGAGAGGTTCACAATGCCACAGATAATGCTGATCAGTGTGGTCTTGCCGGCGCCGTTCGGGCCGAGCAGGGCGAAGATCTCTCCCCGTTCGATGTCGAGGTTGATGTCGTTGAGGGCCCTGAAACCATCCGCATAGACTTTGTTGAGGTGCTTGACGGAGATGTCCGGTTGCACTGGCTTGTCCTGTTGGTGGTGAATCAAAGCGCGGTATTTTCTCATGACCGGTGATGATTTAGAAAGCTTTGCCTTGTTAGCGATTATCCCCATAATGCCCGCTTAACCGTGGAGGAGTGGATGTGTTGAGAGCGCTTGTTGCTGTGCTTGCCATTGCTGGCGTCGTTGCGCTGGGCATTTTTGGCCCGCGTTGGTTGATGTCTGAAGATGTCGCCGAGGCCGATCAGGGCGCGGTTGAGTGCGATCTCCTCAATACTACGTGCCACTGGGCACATAAGGGCAAGAGCTGGCATGCGCGGTTGCAAAAAATCGGTGTTCAGGCCCAGGGCACGGAATACCAATTAACGGTAAAGACCAACGGGAATCAGCCCAGGATGCTGGCTGTGCTGCGAGGCGAGTCCATGTACCTGGGGGAGTATCCGGTTCCCATGACCAAGGCGGGGATGTCGCCCGATGGTGAGGGCCAGCTCTGGGAAGCTCGGTTTACCGCACCTTTCTGCACCACCGACCCAGACATGACCTGGCGGATCGACCTTCAGGCCGGGATGGATCATGCCTTCGCGATGCCCGTAAAACTGACGTTTGTTGCCAGGGGCCGTGTCTGACGATGGGATGACAGTGTGTCAGGATTGTGTAAAATCAGCGAACCACCATCCACCACACATTGTCCAGGGAAGCGTATATGGATTACGGTGATAGCGTACAGAAAGTTCTGCTAAGAAAGATCCAGAAAGCGGAACAGGATCTGCTTCAGCTCAAACTGGATTATTGCCGTTTCATCTTTGGGCTCAGCCATCGCACCAGGGTCATCAGCAATGGCACCAGCTACGTGGTACGTTCCGTGGATGTGGAGTCGATGGAGCGCCTGGACGACGGGTGCTTTTCCCGGCCAGAGGTGGCTGGCTGCCCTGCCGATAACCCGGATACCACAGACACCGTGAACCTCGGCGTTGACTGGACGCTGGAAGAGTCTGCTACCCGCCCCAAAGCCCGCGGTTGAGCGGGTCCTCCTGTAGACGTCAGATAAAGGCGTTCGACGTAACCGTTGAGTAGAGGCTGTGTTCCTGCGGAACATAGCGATGCCCGCTCCAGTGCTCTGCACCGCTTACACCACTTCTGAAAAAGGCCAACAAGGTCGAACTGCCGGTCATCGTCGACAGCGCCTGGAAGGCTTCGGGTTGCCGTATGCCGATTTTTCGGCTGGCCAGTTTGCTGACCAGGTCAAGCAGTGCATCTGAATGCCGCTGCGGTTTTTCACACAGGGCGCAGGCAGCGCCATACAACCAGACGACGGCGTATTCCCGAACCGCATCGGGCGCGGTTTCCAGAACCAGCCCATGTTCCCGGCAATCCCGGTCCTGAAGACTCAGCAGGATATGCAGTTGGGTGATCAATCCACAGGTGTCTGAGGGAGTTGCGCGGGTTGGTTGTGGAGCGGTAACGGGGCGTTTCTGTTGAGCCTCTGGTAGAGGAGGCTGGGCCGAATGATGGTCACCGGCCACCATTGTCACCACGGACGCCGGCACGAACGGATCGTTCCGGACCAGGGTAAGCATGCGAAAGACCAGTAAAAGCAGCAGCGCAATCAGCCCGACTTCGAACAGCATAATAAAGCTGCTAATCATAGGTATTCCCTCTTGCTCAAACCCTGTTCAAATCCTGGCCGAGCGGTGTTCTGGTGGAGATTGTTACATCCGGTATCTGAAGTGTAACCAAATGTATTCTGAGCACGAAGGGAAGCCGGGCCAAAAGCGGCAGGAATCCATGGAACTGTGACGCGGTAGGCAGCTAGCAGGTAGGCATGGTCTGCAGGGCGAGTTTCCTGCGGATAAAGCGGCCTAATATATCGACACCAATATTCAGGGATGCAGTGATCAGGATCAGCACCATCGCGCGATCAAACTGGATGTTCTGGATGGCGCTGTCGACGTAGAAACCCAGAGTGTAGATGCCCAGTATGCCGAGGATCGCAGTCTCCCGCATGATGATTTCCCAGCGGTAGAACAGGAACGCCAGGAATGAACGATAGACCCTGGGCACCAGTTCGTAGGTATACCGATTAAGACCAGTCGGCGCATCCGGGCGTAACCGGATGGTGCTGGACTGCCGGCCAATCAAATGGCCGATGATGCCCCCGTTATGCAATGCCAGCGCAACAACGGCGGGCAGCATGGACGGGCCCCATAGCTGCAAAAGGATATACGCCAGGATGTACTCCGGCGTGGAACGCATGATCACCAGGAAGACATGCCCCGAGGTACGGCGAACAGGCCCGCCGAAGTGAGTCGATATCAACGGGAAGGCCAGTAGTGCAATGATCCCGGTTGCGACCAGGGCCACCTGGGTGAGGATTACCGTGTTCCAGATGCCCGGCATGGCCTGATTGACAAACATGTCCCCTAGCCACGCGCCCATGCCGGCCCAGCCTTCTTCTCCGCGCAGTGGTGACGGCACGATGTCCTGGGTGAAAAACCGGCCGACGTTACTCCAGACAATCGGGAGACCTTCGCCAAGAAAAAACGGTGCGCCAACGATATAAACGGGCAACAGCTTCGGCTTTACCCAAAGCGGCATGGTGGTTATCAGCACGTAGAAAAGGATCAGCATGGCGCCAGCGTCGGAATAGTGGCCTTGAGAAAAGGCCGATTCCAGGTAGAAGCCGAGGGTTGGCAAGCCGACAAAGCCAAGGATGGCACTGGAGCGCAAGCCGCATTCCAGCCGGTACGCGGTGTAGGTTCGCAGCTGCACCCAGCAATCCGGTATTTTGGTGTACAGGAAGGCCGAAACAACGCCCGTACGGGGCGGTAACAGGCGACCGGGTTCCGGGTCGGCTTCTTCCAGGATCTCCGAATAGACCTTGGCGAAGATACCGGCGTAGGGGATAGCGATGGCTAGAACGCCTGTCAGCGGATGGAAGCCGAAAAATTGCAGGAAAATAAGCGCCCAGAACAGCTCGTGTATCGCTCGCACAAACGCGCACAGGATTCTGACGGGCAGCCAGCGATAAACAAGTGCCAGAAGAAAGCCGCTGATACTGCCAAGAGCGACACCAACGAAGGCAAAGGCAACCGTCCGAAGCAGGGCGGTTGCCAGCCCTTCGGTACTGAAAAAATCCGGTGTTATCACGCCCAGGAAGAACCGGCCAAGATCTTTCCAAGGATTGGCTGCCGTGATAGCGATATCGGCAAACACCAGGCCTACCAGGGCGATGGCGATAAAGATCAGGCTGGTTTTGACGGTTGGCGAAGACAGCATAGGAGTGGAATCTGGGCCGGTTGAGTCAGTAGAGTGGCGCAATGTCGGCCGGTGTGAGCTTTTCGCTCGACTCGTCCAGCGCGATCTGCCCGTCCTGGATACCCACGATACGGGTGCAGTATTCCAGAGCGAGCTCGACATCATGGAGTGCGATAACGCTGGTCTTGAAGCGCTCTCTCAATAACGTCATAACCTGGTGGGCAAGCGGCCCATCCAGGGCAGAGACAGGCTCGTCCGCCAACAAAAGTCCTGACTGCCGGTAAAGGGCACGGGCGATGGCCACGCGCTGGCGCTGTCCGCCGGACAGCGATGCGGTGGGCATCCAGGCTTTCTCGGTCATCCCCAGTTCCGACAATAGGCTTTTGACGTCACGGCTGTCCCGGGTGAATGGCCGAACCAGGGTAACCATGTTGTACCAGTTGCCGTGGGCATCGAGGCGGCCCATGTACACGTTGTGGAATACCGGTAACGCGTTGACCAGTCCCAGGTCCTGGGGGACCAATGCTGCCAGGCGCTCCACCTGCTCATAGACAAGACGGATCAGAGTGGATTTTCCGGCGCCGCTGCGGCCCACCAGGCCAACGCGCTCTCCTTCCCTGACACTGAGGGAGAGCGGGCCAATCACCCGCTCTCCACCAAAAGACGCCGTCAGGCCGGATAGATCGAATCCCGACATTAATCGATGATTCCGATCTGCTTTCCAACTACCCGGATCGGCTCGTAAGCGTCATTGGAGACTGGGATGAAACCACTACGGGGAAAGCTTTCAAGCAATTCAGGGTCGTCCATCGCAAGCAGGGCTTCCTGAAGCCGTTTCTGGAAACCTTCACCGAACTGTTCGTTGACGTCGCCGCGAACACTCCACTGATAGTTCGGGTACGACGGCGTTGTCCAGATGACCTTCACCGCGTCGGTATCAATGTTGCCGTTTTCCATTTCCTTGTCCCACACTGAGAAGTTGATCGCGCCAACATCGTAGGTGCCCGCCTCTACGAGACGAAGGGTGCGGGTGTGATTGCCACTGAAGCCTACACGGCTGAAGACGTCGTCGGGGCTGTCATCAAAGGATTCGCGAATATAGTACTCCGGAATCAGGCGACCGGAGGTTGACCCCTTGGAACCGAAGGTAAAGGTCTTCCCCCGGAGTTCGTCGGACAGGGTTTCCATCTCGTCAAGTCCGGTACTTTTGTGGGCAATGAAATGAGTGTAAAACGCTTTGTCTTCCACGCCCTGGGCAATCGCTTCAGAGCCGGGAACCAATTCGCGGGCCTGCACGCCGGAAAGCCCGCCGAACCAGGCTAGCTGGACCTGGTTGTTGCGGAAGGCTGAAACCGCGGCGGCGTAGGATTTGACAGGGATATAGCGAACATCTACGTCCAACTCTCCTGCCAGGTAATCGGCGATACCCCTGAAGCGTTCCACCAGTTTGGTTTCGTCTTCATCGGGAATGGCCGTGAAGACGAGTGTCTGGGCTGAAACGGTTGCTGAAGAGAGCAAGGTCAGTAAGCTGGCGACAGCGAATTTCCGTATCAATTTCAAAGCCATTTGAATTTCCTTGTGTCTGGAGCTGAATTTAGCGGGGTCACATGTCCGGACCGGAAGCCCGAAGCTATCCAGAATACCGTGATTTACTGCAACTCTGAACAGCTATACGATTCTATGAGCCAATCAGGTTAGGGGTATCCGGCAAAAAATGAAAATCTTGATGGAAACCGACACTCATGAAAATCATCCTGAATACCCCGGCGCTACCGAGCTCCAGGGCTGGTAATCGGGCCACGGCGGACCGATGGTGCCAGTTGCTTGAGCAGGCCGGGCACCGGGTTTTCGTTGTGACCGAATACAACAACGAGCCCTGCGACCTGTACATTGCCCTGCACGCCTGGAGGAGCCATGAGGCCGTTCTTCGCTTCCGTGACCGTAACCCGGAAACGCCGATAATCGTTGTGCTTACGGGCACGGACATATACGACCACCAGTACCGCTACCCGGAGCAAACCCTCCATTCCATGGCCCTCGCGGATTGCCTTGTGGGGCTCCACCATCGTGTTGGCCGGGATATTCCCGAGCGTTTCGTGCCAAAGCTGGTGACGGTACTGCAATCCGCCGATCGGCCCGGGGGTAATGCAGGCGTCGATACCAGGCATTTCGATGTCTGTGTTATCGGACACCTGCGCGAGGAGAAGGACCCTCTGAGGGCCGCAATCGCGGCGAGGACATTGCCGCCAGGTTCGACCATCCGGGTGCTGAATGCAGGCAAGGCTCACAGCCATGACTGGGCTCGGCGAGCCATAGCCGAACAGGAGGCCAATCCGCGTTTTCAGTGGCTCGGCGAAATTGACAGACCGTCCACCCATCAGCTTATGAACCGTTGCCGTGCCATGGTTATCAGCTCGGTGATGGAAGGAGGCGCTAATGTCGTATCCGAAGCCTGTCGTGCAGGGCTGCCGGTTATCGCGTCGGACATCTCCGGCAATATTGGCCTACTGGGTGAAGATTACCCGGGGTACTTCCGTGTAGGCGACGAGGCTGATCTTGCGAAGGTGTTACTGTGGGCGGAACAATCCCCCGAATATCTCGGGGAACTGACCGATCGCGTCACCGAACTCGCCTCTTGCTTTGTTCCTGAAGCTGAGCAAGCGGCCCTGCTCACTGCGATTGAGAAGGCCAGGGCCAAAGGCGACCGTCTCAATCCCTGAGTGTGATGGGCTCGATGGGGCCGCTCTCATCCTGCGGCAACACCCGCCCTATAATGGCAGTGTGGGGATAGCCCATTGCTTTCAGCTCACTGATACAGGCATCCGCCTGGTCAGCGGGCACGCTGGCCAGCAGTCCGCCGGCGGTCTGCGGGTCGAAGATCAATGGGTAGCGAGGATGGTTGACCCACTTTTCCTGGTCTCGAATACCACGCCGGAGACGAATGTTGGCCGGCTGCAAGGAGCTGAGGATACCTGCTGCTGCAGTTTCCTCAGCGCCAGGCAAAATCGGTATTGCCGTGAGATCGAGCTCCGCATCAACGCCAGAGGGGCGCGTCATCTCAACCAGATGGCCAAGCAAACCAAAACCCGTTACGTCGGTGCAGGCTCGTGAACCATATCGGCGCAGGCACTGGGCCGCGTCTTTGTTGGACTGCATCATTGAGGCCAGGGCAGAATCAATCCAGCGGCCTTTCGCGGCAAGTTTGGCGTGGGCAGCGAAGAGCGTCCCGGTACCGATAGGCTTGGTCAGCAGCAGAACGTCTCCGGCCCGCAGGCCGCCCTTGCTCATGACGTCATCCGGATCAATCAACCCGTTGACGGCAAAGCCCAGTGCCAGCTCCCGGCCTTCGCCCGTATGGCCGCCCACCAACGCGCAGCCAGCTTCATCCAGCACTTCCACGGCGCCGGACATCATCTGGTAAACCACGTCTTCCACCTTGGACTCTATGCCGTAGGGCACGGTCGCTACGGCGGTGGCACTCTGAGCTTCGGCGCCCATGGCAAACACGTCGCCCAGGGCGTGATTGGCGGCAACCCGGCCGAACACATAGGGGTCGTCAATAAAGGCGCGAAAGAAATCGACGGTGTGAACCACCGCCTTTCCGGGTGGGACGGTCAGTACGGCGGCGTCGTCTGGGGCGTGTAGACCAATCAGGATGTCATCCCGCTCTATTGGTCGCAGCTCGCCGAGGGCCCGTGACAGCACGGTACTGCCGACTTTGGCTCCGCAGCCACCGCAACGCATGGCCACCGCGGAGATGGCCTGGGACGCTTCCTCGGGGTTTTGTGCGGCGCCGGTGTCGGGCAGGGCGGCGTTCTCTTCCATGGCGGGAAGATCATTGAATTTCGCCATGAAGCGTCTATCAATGCTGTTTTTCCAGCGCCAGACCCAAGAACCGGCCAACGACAGGTCACCTCTGGAGGCCACTGCGAATTTGTCGCCGGTACTGATCAGCGCCAGCCATTTTTTCTGCGGCCGGAATGGCTTCGCGGGCTTTCCGAGGGCATGGCGGCGGAGGTTGTCCGCTAGTGGCTGGCCCTGACGAACGGCAAATACGCCGGCTTTTTCCCGGGGGTGATTTACAACGTTGGCAATGTCACCCGCCGCGAAGATATCGTTGTCGGTTTCTGTCTGCAGGGTGTCCGTCACCCGGATAAAGCCACCGTCGTCCAGTGCCAGGCCGGTATCCCGCAGCCACTCGGGGCCGCCGGCACGGGTGACCCAGAGCACTTCGTCAACCGACAGGGTGTCGCCGGACTCCGTGGTCAAACGATTGGCCTCGACCTCTGAGACTGCGGATCCCAGGTGAACCTTCACCCCACGGCTTGCGAGTGTGTCAGCGAATACCGCACGCACCCTGGCGTTGTGGGTAGGCAGGATCTGCTGGTCTGCATCAAACAGATGAAAGTGCAACTGGTCCGGGTCGTGGCCGCGCTTTTCGAGCTCATTTCGTAGCCGGAACTGCATGGCCAGTGTGAGTTCAACGCCACCTGCACCTGCGCCGACCACAGCAACGGTCATCGGGCCGTCATGGTTTTCCAGCCGCGACAACAATGACAGCCAGCGATTGTTGAATCCGTTGATAGGCTTGACGGGCACTGCATGTTCAGTTGCGCCGCTGACGTCACCGACCTTGGGAGCGGACCCGATATTCACCGACAGAATGTCGTAAGGCACGTCCGGCCGGGAGCGGCAGACCACACGTTTTCGACGGCGGTCGATGCCAACAACTTCATCGCGGTAGAAGCGCGCGCCCGCGAACTCGGCCAGTTTGCTGAGGTCTATATGGACGTCGTCGTAGGAATAATGCCCAGCCACGTACCCGGGAAGCATTCCGGAGTAGGGTGTATGGGTATCCCTGCAGATGAGGGTAAGGCGGACACCAGGCACTGGGTTCATGGCAAAGCGCTTGAGAACGCCTACGTGGCTGTGTCCGCCGCCAATCAGGACAATGTCCCGTAAAACAGGCTGTTCGGATTGTTGCATTAAATAACTTTCTTGGCTTCGTCGCTGAAGGTGTTAAAGCCTTTCACGCTTGAAAATGCCTGAAGCTTTTCTTTGTCCGCGTCAGACGGATTGGCGATCTGATCAACCGAGGTGATACCGGCTTCCTTCATTTTGCGGGCGGTGGCCGGCCCAATACCTTTAACCTGGGTCAGGTCGCTCTTGTCCTTCGGCTTTGGAGCGCGTGTTGCTGCAGCCGGCTTTGCCGCTGGCTTCCGCGCGGCCGTGGCGGCTTTCTTGGGAGCGGCTTTAGTGGCTGCGGCCGGACTTTTGGCGGCGGTGCTCGCCTTGGGTTTGGCGGCTTTCTTTGCAGTTGCCGCTTTTGGTGTGGCGGGCTTCTTGGCGGCCTGGCCTGCGACCTTCTTCGCATCATCGCTGGCTTCCTTGCTGGCAATACCAAGGCGGTCCAGGATATTGTTTTGCAAATCGTGGAATTCACCCAAGCGACGTTCAAATTCTTCGTTGAAACGTTTCATTTCACGATCACGAAGCTCATCCACTTCCTTCAACAGTTTGCGGACGGGTTCCTGAATCTGGTTCTGCAGGCTGTCGAACTGCTTGAGGGCGTCGTTGATCAGCTTTTCGATCTGTGATGACGTTTTATCGAACTCTTTGTTCACTTTCTTGACGACTTTATCAACGCTTTGCTTGTTGGCTTTCTTCGCCATGAGGACTTTCTCCTTGAAGTGCAAGTTGATGTGGGGCGTTGGTGAGTTCAGGCCAGTTGCCGAATGCTGGAGGCGGGCCCTGAGGAACGTCTGGATTTTAGCGTCTGCTTCTTGAGCACCACCTCACGAATGCGCTTGAGTTTTTCGCTCAGGGCAGACGAGGAGTTGTCATTGAGTTCTACGAAATCAACGGAATAGAAGAAATTGCTACAGTGTTTCCTGCGTTCCGTTACCAGGCCGGTAATTCCATCCGCCCTGATGTCGTCAAACGGCATTTCCATCACGAGATCCAGAATAACCGTATCACCGGGGTTAAATATCTTGTCCGTCTTCATCACACATCCGAAGTGATCCAGCTCGAACAGCGCGGCCTGTACACGCTCCCGGCGAAAGAGGCCACGCTTGATGTGAAAATGTGCGACAAGATCCGGTAGTGCTTCGTTCATCTAAAAGTGATCTCTTTTGCACCCCGAGGGGGTCCGGACGACACCCCGAGGGCGTGTTCCTGAAAGTATATGGTTAAACAATAGCCACACTCTGTTGGTTTGGCAACGTGTTCAGTGTCATACGATAGAGCTCTCAGGCGGTTCATCAACTGTTTTTATCATTTTGGCCCGTTTGTAGCGTGTTGAGCTCGTAAATATCCGTGCGCCGGTCTTTCAGGTTGGTCACCGAGCCTTCATTGCGCACCAGCTTCAGCTTTTCCAGATCCATATCTGAAAACATGATCATTTCCGTATTCGGTGTGGTTTCCGCCATCACCGCATCGTGGGGGAACGCAAAGTCCGACGGTGAGAATACGGAAGACTGGGCGTACTGCACGTCCAGGTTCTCAACCTTGGGAAGGTTACCCACACTACCGGTGATCACGACATAGCACTCGTTTTCAATCGCCCGTGCCTGCGCACAGTGCCGCACCCGAAGGTATCCGTTCTTGGTGTCCGTCCAGAAGGGCACCATAATAATATCCACCTCTTCGATGGCCGCCAGGCGCCCCAGTTCCGGGAACTCGATGTCGTAACAGATCATGATGGCCACGCGGCCGGCGTCGGTGTCGAACACCTGGAACTTCTCGCCGCCTTCGATGACCCAGTCACGGCGTTCGTGGGGCGTGATATGAATCTTGCGCTGCTCGTCGACGCGGCCGTCGCGGTGGCACAGATAGGACACGTTGTAGACCCGATCATTTTCGAGCAGGGGCATCGAGCCGGTAATGATGTTGATGTTGTAACTGACCGCCATTTCCGACATCTGATTGCGGAATTGCTCGGTAAAGCCTGCCAGAAAGCGAATGGCCCGTGTCTGGTCCACCTGGTCCGTCAGGCCCATCAGCGGTGCGTTGAAAAATTCTGGAAACAGGGCGAAATCGCTCTTGTAATCCGAGAGCGCATCCACGAAGTACTCCACCTGTTCCAGCACTTCCTCCACAGAGGTAAATTCACGCATCTGCCACTGAACGGCACCCAGGCGTACTTGAGTCTTCTTGACGTTAAGCACCGGCGACGGCGGTGTATAGAGGATGTTCCGCCATTCCAGCAGAGTGGCGTAGCCCAGGGATTTCTCGTCTTCCGGCAGGTACTTGTGCATCAGCCGGGTGACCTGGAAGTCGTTGGACAGCTGAAAGCTGAGGATCGGGTCGTAGATGTCCTTGCGATCCACACGCTGGATGTATTCTTCCGGGGAGTGCTGGTCTGAATACTTGTGATATCCGGGGATGCGGCCACCCGCCAGGATGGCGCGCAGGTTCATGGATCGGCAGAGTTCTTTGCGAGCTTCATAAAGCCGCCGGCCAAGGCGGTAGCCGCGATAATCCGGGTGGATAAACACATCGAGGCCGTAAAGCGAGTCGCCTTTGGCGTTGTGCCAGATCTTTTCATTGCGCAGGATCAGGTCGTCGTAGGTGTGCGGATTGCTGAATCGCTCATACTTGACGCACACCGTGAGGGCTACGGCCACCAGGTCACCGGACTCTTCGATACAGATCTGACCATCCGGAAACTGTTGCACCAGAGCTTCGATCGTGTCCTCTGGCCAGGCACCGCCAATATCGTCGTAGACCCTGTCCATCAGTCGCTGGAGCTGTGGGTAATCATCACTGGTCAGGTTACGAAGGTTGAGGTGCAGTTCTTCGTGGGCCATATACGGCAGCTCCCGTTGGGTGTGGAAATGACGGCAAGAATTGTCGATTGCTTCGGTATTTTATCAGAGAGCGCTAAAGACTTCTTATCACATAAAGTTAAAGACTTTGCAGCAAACGCCGAAAACCAGTTTATGAATGATAGACAGCCGTTAGGCTGTTTGCCTGACCCCCCGAAAAGACTGTCTCGAAAAGGACCCGGAAAATGAACCTGAGTTTCGGCCAGAAGTTGCTCGTCGCCTTTGGTATTTTGCTTTTACTTGTTATGGGGGCGTTCACGCTCAGCGGCAACCTCCGGTTACAGGACACTACGGATACCTATGTTGATGCGCTGATTGAAGACACCGTGGCTCAGAGTACGTCCAGCATCGCGGATTGGCTCAACACCCGTCTTGCCATGACCGAAGCAACGGCAAAAGCGCTGGAGTCGGTGGAAACCGACGCCGAGGCGAGGGTTATCCTGGCCGCTGCGACAACCGGTGGCGGGTTTATTGACGTCTACGTTGGCCGTGATGATGGCTATATGCTGATGAAGGACGATGCCTCAGAGGCCACGCTGCCTGCGGATTTCGACCCACGCACGCGGCCCTGGTTCAAACAGGCGAAACAAAAGGGCTCAGCGTCGTTCACCGAACCCTACGTGGACGCGGGCACTGGAGGCACCATCATTTCCACGCTGGCGCCTGTCAAGCGCGGGGCCTATCAGGGTGTTGTCGGTGGTGATATTGCCCTGAAGACCATAGAACAGACGCTCTCCACGATTACGCTGGCCAACACCGGCTATGCCGCTCTGATCAGTGACGATGGCACCGTGTTGTTTCACCCGGACCAGAAGCTGGTTGGCAAGAAGATCAGCAGTCTTCTGGGAGAATCACCCCGGCTCAGTGGTGAAGTTCATGAATATGATACCGGAGATGCCAGCTGGACTGCCGGTTTTCACCGCATCAAGGGAGCCCGTGGTGTTGAGTGGTATCTCGGCACCTTTATCAACGAGGACAAAATCAATGCGCCGGTCCAGGCCGCCCGCGTAACCGGGCTGATTATCGCGGTGATTGGCCTGTTGGTGTCGCTGGTGATCCTGCGTTTTGGTATCCGCGTGCTGATGGCTCCCGTTCGTAAGCTTAATGCCGCCATGGCGTCAATCGCCAGTGGCGAGGCGGACCTCACCAAGCGCCTGGACGATAGCGCCAACGACGAGTTCGGCAAGCTCGCGGCGGAGTTCAACAGTTTTGTGGAGAATATCCAGAATGTGGTCCGGGACGTCCAGCAAGGCACCGCCGAGCTTGGCGAAAACGTGTCCTCCCTGCGGGATACCGCCAGCACCAGCCGAGACAGCGTTGAAAAACAGCAGGCCGAGATTGATATGGTGGCCACGGCCATCAATGAGATGTCTGCCGCTGCCGGGGAAATTGCACAGAATGCCCAACAGACCGCGGATGCCTCCAACACCGCCGATGCAGACAGCCGTGCTTCCCTTGAAACCGTTGCCGCTTCCCGGGATGCAGTACAGAAATTGTCAAAAGAAATTAACGCCGCTGCGGAAGTCATCGATAAACTCGGCAAGGACGTTACCGACATTACCTCGGTTCTCGAGGTAATTCAGGGGATTGCTGAACAGACCAACCTGCTGGCACTGAACGCGGCGATCGAGGCCGCGAGGGCAGGGGACGCGGGCCGTGGCTTTGCGGTTGTTGCTGACGAAGTGCGCAACCTGGCTCGCCGCACCCAGGACAGCACGGAAGAGATCAACAACATGATTGAGCGCCTGCAAAGCGGTGCAAACCAGGCGGTGGACGTCATGAAGGCATCAACAGCGGTCTCGAATGTGAGCATGGAGAAAGCTCAGGATGCCATGGAGTCGCTCAACCGTATTGCTGATGCGATAACGTCGATCAGCCAGATGACCTCCCAGATCGCAACGGCTTCTGAAGAGCAGACCTCTGTGACGGAAGAGTTGAACTCCTCCATCACCCGGATTGCCGACCAGGGCCAGGAAGCCGCCAAGGCTGCCAGCGAGAACGACGTCTACAGCGGTCAGATTGAATCGGTCGGCCACACGCTTAGTAAGAACGTGTCACGATTCAGGGTTTGAGTAAGACGTTTTCTGGGGCGCGGATAGTATCTGGATTCGCCGCTGGAGTTCGAGGAGGGTTCTGCTGCCAATGGTCCAGGACTCGTCCGTCAGGTAGGGATTATCCAGGACAAGGACGTTCCGGCTGTGCAGGTTCAGCTCGTCGATGGACTGGCCGTAGTATTGGTTGAGGTACGCGCCAAAGCTGCCATCGAAAATGGCCCTTTCCATGCCCAATTGAAGCCGATGTGCCGTTTCGTGGTCGTGCCGGTTGACGAAGAAATAAGAGGGCATCGGATAGGCCAGTAGCAGGTTCGGCTCGATGACGAAGTCTTCGTTGTTTTCCAGCTCCAGATCGAAAAGAACCTCGTTGACTCCCCGGGCGAAGCATTCAAAACGATGATTCTCCAACATTCGGAAAAGGATTTCGTACCGCGAGTGAGTCACCACGCTGACTCCGTTGGCCTGCAGAATCGACGAATCCGGCCAGTGTGCGCCCTGGCCGATGCGGATACCGGACTCCTGAAGATCGCCAAGACTCCGGATACCCATAAACCTGGGCAGCGATTCTTTAAGCACCACGCACACTCGAAGCCCCAAAAGCCCTCCATCGATAGGTATGGGAATGGCCTGCAGACTTTCTTCCCTCTGGCTTGATGTCGCGACATTCGCGAGATCGACCAGTTCTGATTGCTGGCGCTCAAGTTCGCGGACGACCCGGCCCTGGGCCATCTCCGGGGTACGAGTGATTCGATAGGAGCCGTATTCCGGTGTCTTATCGAAAGCGAGGGCGACCAAAGCACGTATGGGTGGGCTGTCGTAATTGCGGTACCACAGGCGATATTCCTTCGCCTGTGTTTCTCCAGACAGGTATTCCGAAGACACACTGGTTCCCGGGCAAACCAGAAACAATGCCAGGGCGCTCAGCCAGCCACGCGCACGCCTCACTTTCATCGAAGACTTACTCCCGCGTCCATTCGAGTTTTTTGTTGTCGCCCGTTTTGATATCCAAGCAGTTTAGGTGAATTTTCTTTTCCGGGAAGGATTTGCCGTAAAAAATCCCGAAAACAGTTGCGATACCTTTTAAACGGCTGCAATCATGGGCGTTTAATCACCAATAGGTAAGAAAACATGGCGTTCATCGACAATCTGATAGGTGCAACCGGCCATTGGGTGTCTGAATCGAATCCTGGGGCGCGAATCACCCAACCGCTGGCCTGGCTCCGTAAAACCAGTGGTTATGCGGCCGTCAACCGGATTATTGGCCTATCGATCCCGTTTGCACCGCGAAATCGATTCAGTGTTGAGGAGATTCGCCCGGGGTTCGTTAAGGCTAGAATACGCCTGAAAGGCAATAAGAACCACTTTGGCAGCCTCTACGCCGGTGCCTATTTCCTGGTGGCGGAGATCCCCGGTGGTGTGTTGACGCTGTTTGATCTCGGCCCGGCTTACACGCCGATTCTCAAGGAAATGACGCTTCAGTTCCTGCAGCCGGCGAATTCCGATGTGTTTGTGGAGTTTTCACTGAACGCCGCCACGGTTGAAGCCATCAAGGCCGAGGCCGATGCTACGGGCAGGGCCGCGTTTGAGTTAGAAGGCACACTGTACGACAGTGACGGCCATCATGTGGCCACCTCGATGGCCCACTATCGTGTTCGCAAGAAAGGCTTCCAGGCGCAGTGAACTGAGGTCGATTCAAGCGCCGTCCAACTCCCGTAGGGCGGCAAGGAAAGTCTCCCCGTATTTTTCGAGCTTTGCCGCACCTACGCCGTTTATCTCAGCCATTTCGGCAAGGCTGTTCGGTTTCTTGTCCAGGATTTCAAACAGCGTGGCATCGTGGAAAATCACGTAGGGCGGCACGCCCTTCTCATCCGCCAGCGACTTGCGACAGGCGCGCAGCGCTTCCCAGCCGGGTTTGTCCGTGATCTGGTCTGCAATCCTGCGGCGGCCGGACCCTGATGACCCACGGCCACTGGAGGCCTTAACCACGGGATCCTTGCGTAACTGGATAGCTACCTCGCCCTTAAGTAGTGGGCGGCATTGCTCCGTGAGTTGCAGTGCTCCATAGCCTTCCGGGTCAGCCCTGAGGTAACCGTTGGCCACCAGCTGACGGAATACGGACTTCCAGTCGTTTGCAGACAACTCGGTACCAATTCCGTAGGTGGAAACCGTTTGATGGCCGGACTGCAGGATACGTTCGTTCTCAGAGCCGCGTAATACATCAATCAAATAGGTGACCCCGAAACGTTGGCCGGTTCTGAACACGCAGGAGAGCGCCTTCTGAACAGCAATCTTGCCGTCCCAGGTTTCCGGTGGAGTCAGGCAGGTGTCACAGTTGCCACAGGGTTGTTCAAGGGTGTCGCCGAAATACCGCAGCAACACCTGCCTCCGGCAAGTTGTTACTTCGCACAGGCCCAGCATGGCGTCCAGCTTCTGACGCTCAACGCGTTTGAAGTGGTCATTGCCCATGGAGCCTTCGAGCATCTGTCGCAGCTTGATCACGTCCTGCAGGCCGTAAACCATCCAGGCGGTCGAGGGTTTGCCGTCACGACCGGCTCGGCCGGTTTCCTGATAGTAGGCTTCCAGGCTTTTTGGAAGGTCCAGGTGGGCGACAAATCGAACATCGGGTTTATCGATGCCCATTCCAAAAGCAATGGTGGCCACGATGATGACGCCGTCCTCGCGTAGAAAGCGCTCCTGATTCCGCGCGCGATCACCGGCATTGAGGCCCGCATGGTAGGGCAGAGCGGTGTAGCCTTTGTCACTGAGCAGCTTCGCGGTGCTGTCGACTTTGTTGCGGGACAGGCAATAAACGATGCCGCAGTCGCCATCATGTTCCGCTTTAATAAAATCCAGTAGTTGTTTGTTTGCATTGGTTTTCGGAGCAATTCTGTACTGAATATTCGGGCGATCAAAACCACTGATAAAGTGTCGGGCTTCGGTCAGGGACAGCCGTTCAGCGATCTCCTTGCGGGTGCGCTCGTCCGCGGTGGCGGTGAGGGCTATGCGGGGTACGCCCGGGAATTCATGGGCCAGCCGGCTTAGCTCCAGGTAGTCGGAGCGGAAATCGTGCCCCCACTGGGACACACAGTGGGCTTCGTCGATGGCAAACAGGGAAATAGAAGCATCATGTAACAGGTCCAGTGTGCGAGGCTGGATCAGCCGTTCCGGCGCGCAGTAGAGCAGGTCCAGTTCGCCGGTCATAAGCGCGTTTTCAGTGTCCCGGGCCTGTTCGAAATCCATGGTGGAGTTCAGGAACGCGGCCTTGACGCCCAGTTCTTTCAGAGCTGCCACCTGGTCCTGCATCAGTGCAATCAGAGGTGATATGACGACAGCTGTTCCGGCGCGAACCAGGGCTGGCACCTGATAACAGAGGGATTTACCACCACCGGTGGGCATCAGTACCAACGCATCGCCACCGTTAACCAGCTCGCGGATAATGTCGCCCTGCAAGGGCCGGAAGGTCTCGTAACCGAAAACACGATGAAGGACTTCTTCCGGGTTCTGGTCGGTAACACGGGGGCGCTCTGTGCTGAGTTGTGCAAAATCCATGACTTGGCCAGCGGTGTTGGTTGAGGGTAAAGGGTGCCGTTCTGGCAGGCAGGCCATGATACCAGAAAGCGGTCACGGAATCGGCGGAGACAAACAAACCTTATAAACGCTACAATGCGCCTTTTTTCTGCACCCAACAAACAGGAACTCCATGCAGGAATTTGACGCCATCCGACCTTACTCGGACGAGGAAACCGGAACCGCCATCAACAATCTGGTACGGGATCCGGAATTTCTGGATATGATTGGCCGCTTCAAGTCGCCCACACTGGCCAAATGGGCGCCGGGAATGCTCCGGGTATGGGTCAAGCGCTGGCTGGCCAGGAACTTTGGCGGACTTACCCGTATCGACGACCTCCAGGCGCGATTGTCTGGCTACGTTGGTGAACTGGTTGATCACACAACGACCCGGGTTACCCACAGCGGGCTGGAAAATCTGGACAAGCAGAACGCTCACCTGTTCATCTCCAACCACCGCGACATCGTGTTCGACCCGATGGTGGTCAATTACCTGCTGTTCGCGAACGGCTTCAATACCACACGTATTGCCATTGGCGACAACCTGCTGGCGAACCGCGTATTTGCTGAAATGATGCGGCTGAACAAGAGCTTTGTGGTGCGTCGCAGTATGACCAGCCCACGCGAAATGCGGGACGCCTACATCATGCTTTCGGCGTTTATCAATCACAGTATCGACAACAACGAGAGCATCTGGATTGCGCAGCGTGAAGGGCGCGCCAAAGACGGGCTGGATTTCACCGATCCCGCCATTATTAAAATGTTCTACATGAGCCAGAAGAAAAGTGGGTTGGATTTCGGCGAAGCCATGAACCGGCTGCACATCGTGCCGGTGTCCATTGCCTACGAGTATGATCCCTGCGATATGGACAAGGCCCGAGAGCTCGAAACCCGCTCCCGCACGGGCAAGTACATTAAGGCCGAAGGCGAGGATACCAACCAGATAATGCGCGGGCTCACGGGGTTCAAGGGCCACGTGCACGTGCATTTCGGAGCACCCATCGCGGATGCCGAAAACACGCCTAAGGAACTGGCTGCCCGGATCGATCGGGAGATGCATGCCAATTATCACTTGCACACGTCCAACCTGGTGGCCTATCAGCAACGGGGTATTCATCCTGATTCACACGCCAGCAGAGACTCTGTAAGCGATGCGGTGGTGACGGCAGAGGCCTGGTCAGCGGCGGAAATAGAAGCCGCCGAGGCGGAGATGGAGCGTCGACTTGATGCCTGCGACCCGGCGATTCGGCCCTATCTGCTGGATATGTACGCCAACCCGGTGGTCACGGCGCTTGAAGCTCATAATGGCAACGGCTCGACGGATACACCAACGGAACACTCCTGATACCCGAGGTATTTTGTGCAAGAACTTCAAACTATCGAATTGGAAACCAATCCCAATCCTACTGCCGCCGTTATCTGGCTGCATGGCCTTGGAGCCAGTGGCCATGATTTCGAGCCGGTAGTGCCGGAGCTGGGGCTGCCCGACAATGCCGCGGTTCGGTTCATTTTTCCTCACGCCCCCAACATGCCGGTCACCATTAACGGCGGAATGACGATGCCAGCCTGGTACGACATCAAAGCGATGGATATTGACCGGGTGGTGGACACCGATCAGTTGATGGCCTCGTCAGACGCCGTTGCAAAACTGGTGGACCGGGAAATTGAGCGTGGCGTGAAGAGCGAGAACATTGTGATTGCCGGGTTTTCCCAGGGGGGCGCCGTGGCGTACGAGCTTGGGTTGAGCTATCCGAAGCGCCTGGCGGGTATTATTGCCCTGTCAACGTACTTCGCCACGGCGAAGACTGTGAAGCGCTCAGAGGCGAATCGTGACATCCCGATCCGGATCTATCACGGCACCTTTGACCCCATGGTACCTGAGGCCCTGGGCCGGCAAAGCGTGGAGAAGCTGCAGGAGATGGGATTTGAGCCCACGTATCAGACCTATCCGATGGAACACAGCGTGTGCATGGAAGAGATCGTGGATATCGGCAAGTTCCTTCGCGATAACGTACTGTAAAGCTCGCCTGACGTTCGATTGGCGAAGCCTAAGCAGGGCAGGTTGCCTCGCTTAGCTTCGCCAGAACGCTGGTGACAGCACAATTACCACGCTCAGTATTTCCAGACGCCCCATCAGCATACCCACCGATAGAATCCATTTGGCAAGCTCCGGGAGCGGTGCAAAGGTGCCCGCTGGCCCAATTGTGTCGCCGAGCGCCGGGCCAACGTTGGTCAGCACGGTGAGTGCTCCGGACAGGCTGGTGATAAAGTCCAACTGCAGGGCTGCCAGCGCGACCGTTATGATCAGCAGGCACAACAGAAAGATAAAGGTGTAGGCAATCATCGAAGCGATAATTTCGTCGCTGACCGCGCGGCCATTATAGTTGCGGGTAAATACGGCCCTGGGATGCAGCAGCCGCATCAGCTGCTCCCTCAGTACGATCAATGAGAGCTGGAAGCGGAACACTTTCATGCCCCCGGCTGTTGAGCCGGAGCACCCGCCGATAAACATCAGAAAGAAAAACAGCACAAACGCAAGTGGGCCCCACGCAGAGTAATCTTCCGAGGCATAGCCGGTTGTCGTGACCACAGACGTGACATTGAAGAGCGTCGACACGTAGCCGTTAACGAGGTCGAACTCCACTGGTGAGACGTACCAGCGGTAAAGAGTCAGTAAGGCAGGTACCACCAGCAGGATGGTCACGAACAGCCGCACCTGCTGATCCCTGAACAGTACGCCGTGCTGGCCATGCATTTCCCGGACAAAAAGAAAGAACGGCATGCTGCCGATCATCATGAACAGGGTGGCTTCCAACAGAATCAGGTTGGAGTCGAACTTGCCCATGGACAAGTCGGATGTGGAGAAGCCGCCGGTCGCAATACTCGTCAGGCCATGGTTGAATGCGTCAAACAGGCTCATGCCGGACAACCAATAGGTCGTTACCGCAAGCACCGAAAACGCCACGTAAACCAACAGCAGGCCACGACTGAGGGTTTTCATTCGCGGCAGGGCCTTGTCAGTCCATTCTGAAGATTCCGTTGCAAAAAGCCGCATGCCGCCCACGCGGAGGAAGGGCAATACGGCAACGAACATGCCGATGATCCCGATGCCACCAATCCATTGCAGTACAGAGCGCCAGAGAAGTAGGTCCTGATCCATGGTGTCCAGGCCGGTAAGTACCGTGGCTCCGGTGGTGGTGATGCCGGATGTGCCTTCGAAAAAGGCCTCGCCGAGGGTGAGCCCCAGATCACTGAGATAGAACGGGAGCGAGGAGAGCAGGGCGATAATAAACCAGCTGGAGACGGTCAGCACGAACATGTAGCGGGGCTTCAGGTCTCGTGCCTGGCGGTAGGTCGCGAGAATGCCCAGCAGCCCCGTGCCAAAACAGATAGCCGCAGACTCCGCAAACGCCATGGCATTCGGCGATTCAGAAGTTACGAGAAGAAGCACAGGTAAAGTCATGAAAATACTAAGAAGTATAAACATGACGCTCATGATAAAGATTACGGGGTTCAGGTTTCTCAAAGGACGCTCTAGCCGGCTGAACAGAGAGACGGCGTCAGAATACATGCGGCTTGGGGCTTTCGCAAGGTGGAACCCGCAGTGTGTCAGGGTCTTACAGGTACATTAAATCACTGTAAATTCCGCGTAAATAAGGATCCGAACGCTGGTGTTTGTCGTCAGCCTGATGCAACTTCGAATTGTGAGTTCGGTTTGAAACCGGAAGGAGAATTCAAATGAAAAAGTCGATTGCATTGATGCTTGGTCTTTCTACAGCGCCGCTGATGGCGGTCTCCCAAAGCGCCTTCGCTGATGTCTACAAGTCAGGTGGTGGTAGCCTTTATGCGGGCCTGAACTACAGCTTTATCAATATCGAAAACGGCAGTGACGACGTTGACGTTGGTACGCTGTCCGCGAAGGTGGGTGGCCTGGTGTCGCCTTTCTTTGGGCTCGAAGCCCGTGCTGGGTTTGGCGTGGACGATGATCGCATTGGCGGCGTCGATTATTCGCTGGACAATTTCTTCGGCGGCTACGCCACGCTGAATCTGGCGAACGAATCACCCGCAACGCCTTACGTTATTTTCGGTGTAACCCGGGTTGAAGTGGAAGCGAAGTCGTTCCTGGGGACCACCACCGAGGATGAGTCGGACTTTTCCTACGGCGCTGGTGTGAATGTTGAGCTGGCACCGGAAGTGTCTGGCAACGTGGAATACATGCGTTACTATGACAAGGATGGCTCCACCGTTGATGGTCTGGGCCTGGGCGTCACCTTCAACTTCTGATCGGAGCGCTCTGCACAAAGAAACCTTGGCGGCGGAGGCCTGTTCGCCGCCGTTATTGGGAGCCAGTTTGAATCACCTTGCCCATCTTTTTCTCGCACCAGATTCCCCCAAGGTTCGTGTGGGCAGCCTGCTGGGGGACTTTGCGAGAGGCATTGTGCCGGACGAACTGCCCCGGGAAGTGAGGGTGGGGCTGCAGCATCACAGGGCGGTGGATGCGTTTACCGACCAGCATCCGCAAGTCATTGCAAGCAAGCGGTTGTTCTCCCCTCAGCGCAGACGTTTTTCGGGTGTGGCGCTGGATATCCTCTACGATCACTACCTGTTAAGAAACTGGCAACGCTTTAGTCATGTGAATTCCGATACCTTTATCGATCAGGTCTATCGGGAACTCGATGAAAACGCGTCGTTGATGCCTGAGAAAATGCAAAAGGTGACTCAGCAGATCGTTCTCCACGACTGGTTCCGCTCATACCAGGACATTGACAACATTGGGTATGCTCTGGACCGGGTCGCCAATCGCATACGGTTCAGGAATGCGTTCAGCGGAATCATCGAGGAGATCAAAGCCCACGACCAGGAACTCGAACACAGGTTCCTCAGCTTTTTCCCTGAACTCAAACACTTTGCCACAAAGGATTTTGAATGTTGACGGACTCCAAGAGATACGTTGTCGCTGCGCTTTTCGCGTTCCTGATCCCCTCCATCGCCATGGCTGAGAGCAGCAGTAATGAAAACGCTGTGCCCGAGCGACTTGGCTTTGTTGAATGGCTTGTGCTCGAGGGCACGGGCCTACGCATGAAGGCCCGGCTGGACACCGGGGCCAAAACCTCTTCACTGCATGCCGTCAATGTTGAGCCGTTCATGAAAGGTGATGAAGAATGGGTCAGTTTCCAGTTGCCGCTGGCTGACCACCAGGATGAGGACGACGCCGACGGCAAGAATCTGGAAGAGGTGATTCTGGAATTCAGCCTGCCTGTTGAGCGTACGGTTAAGATCAAGCGCAAGGGCGCACCCTCGCAGCGCCGGTTTGTGGTGGTTATGGACTTCTGCATTGCCGGTACCAGTCATAAAACTGAGTTCTCACTCACGGACCGTGGGAAGTTTTCCTATCCGGCGTTGTTGGGTCGACGGTTCATGCGCGACGACAATATCCTGATTGATTCGGCGGACGCCTTCATCGCGAAGCAGGACTGCGAGTACAAGAATCTGGCCGATGTTGCTGAAGAGCACGCTGGGTGAGTTGTTTGTAAAGTCTGCGCATAGACAAAATGTAGATATAAGTCTACTATGATACCAAGAGTTAAGTGGGCGAAAGCCCGAAAACAGTGGTGTCCGCTATGAGTAACGCGCAGAAACTCGCAACCGTCGAAAAGAACAACGTCTCCGGCGTTGGCCTTAAAACCGTGTTTAATATTCTGGACCGTTGGGGCTGTACTCCCGAGCAGGTACAGAAAATCCTTCAGATCTCCCGCCCGGCGTACTACAAATATCGTAAAGCGCCGGATCAGGCGAGCCTGACCCATGACCAGATTGAACGTCTCAGTTATCTGGTCAACATCCATGGCTGCCTGCGGATGATCTTCGAGAACCCGAAGAACGTTTACGGCTTTATGGCCCTGAAAAACGACAATCCGTACTTCAACGGCAAAAGTCCCCTTGAGATTATCAGTACGGGCCAGTTTGCTGCTTTGTATGAAACGTTCAGGCGTATCGATGTATTGCGCGGGGGGCTCTGGTGAGTCAGGAACTGCCGCCAACGATCACACCCGAGAGCATTACCGGGTTTCGCCTGATCAACTCGAGGTTTCCGCCCATCAGCCTGTTTGATGATGTGGCGGACGAAGATGAGTTTGATGCGCTCTACGAACTTCAAGCGCTCACCAACCCCCGTCTTCAGACCGAGTTGGGTAATCTCAACCTGATCCGCAAAGCGGAGATCCCTTTCGGAATCCCTGGCTGCTCCTACGCCACCGGCCCGTTTACCCATGTAAACCCGGAAGGCAGCCGCTTCAGCGATGGCCAGTACGGTGTTCTGTATATGGGGGAGAGCATTGATACAGCGATAGCGGAGGTGGCCTATCACCAGTCACGCTACTGGCAGGGCGTTCACGGTTTGGATTACGACCGGCTGGTGTTCCGGGGGCTTAAGTGCAAGGTAGGAACGATGACCCTGCACGACGCCACAACCCTCTCCTTTGGGAACGCCATCTACGATGCTGACAGCTACGCGGCTTCACGGAGTTATGGTCGCAGGCTCTACAGGGCAGGTTCAGAAGGGCTTCGGTATCACTCTGTTCGAAAGCCCGGCGATACCTGCTGGGGATTATTCACTCCCAGGCACGTCCGCAGTGTTATCCAGACGGCGCATTTCGAGTTTATCTGGAACGGTGAGCAAATCAGCTCGGTTAACAAATTCACCAAGGCGTGAGAATACCGTTACGGTTTCCATTCACTGACGATCAAATCGAACAGTGCCCGCAATTCTGAACGTTCATAGTTTCGCACGCCGCATATCAGATTGAGGTTGGTGATCATCTCCGGATCATCAAAAATACGCACCCCTCCGCGGCTCTGTGATTGTTCCGCGAACTCCCGCTCCACAAGCCCAAACCCCATGCCGGATTTGACCATAACCACCGTGGAATACTCGTCGTCGGAACTGGTGGCCGCGTCGGAGAGGCTTGCCTGAGGGCCAAGCAGGTCCTTCATGAAATCAAAAAACGGGCAGTCCCGGTTGGGCCAGACCCAGGGCAGGCGCCGACGTGACTCGAAGTCGGCTGGTAGGGTGTCGAACTCCGTATCCGCAGGGCCAACAACGGAAATACGTACTGGCGTGAGTGGCACCACCTTCAACCTCGGGTCCTCGCAGTTGCCATAGACATACCCCAGATCCAGCTCATCCGAAAGCACTTGCTCGACAATCTGGGTTGACGCCCGGGTTTTCATTTCCAGGTTGAGGTGAGGGAGAGCGTCCGTCTTCCGGCGAAGCACTTCGTCTACACGAAGGTATTCAGGCGGAGAGTTCAGTCCAAGGCGGAGTGTTGCGTGGGGCACCGAACGCAAGGAAAGCGCAGTGTTACGTACATCTTCCACGGCGGTAAACACCTGGCGAACGGGCATGAGCAAGCGCTCGCCAGCCGCGGTCAGGGACATTCCCTGTTTACTGCGCTCGAACAGCAGAACCTCGAACTCTTCCTCAAGCTGGCGAAGGTGCTCGCTCACCGCAGACGGTGTCGAATGACGACGAGCGGCCGCGCGAGTCAGATTGGCCTCTTCAGCCACCAGAAGAAAAGACTTGAGCCTGTCCAGCTTTATGTTCATATTTTTCGAACACCGGGTTCAAATAATGTCGATGGACGACCTGGTACGGCGGGTCGAGAATGGTTTCATTGTAGTCATCGTTCATATTTAAAGGAAGATGAAAATGAAAGCCATCCTCGTCAATCAAACACTCAGACAAGCACCATCGATTGCATGTGTTCCCTCAAAGAGCGCTTTCATGAGGCGAGCCATCGCTGCTATCAAACGCTATGCGGGACGTTGGAGTCGCCGGTACCAATTGCGGCAGTCGCTGTATGAAATGGACACCAGACTGGTCGAAAAAGACATAGGGTTGCCTCACGGCAGTCTGGTAGAGGAAGCGCACAAGCCATTCTGGCGGGAGTAGTCGTCACGCTGATCCCTTTCCCCAGGGCTCAGCGATGCGTCTTCCAGAACGGGCTGTGTGCCTCTCGTAGCAGCTGAGCTCTGGTTGTTCCGATGTCCCATGCCAAACGATCCAGCTCTCTCATCGGCATTCCCCGCAGGCGTCTTCTTAGGCGTGTGCGGTTTTTTTGGTTCTCAATATAGTGTTTGAGTGTGCGAAACAGGACTTTGTCGATGTTCATATTCCACCTCCGGTGCTTGTTAAAATTCTATTGGACCGGTGTTGGCGGAACAGACACAGAAGGGTGCTATTGGGGGAGTACAGTTTTAAGATACAGTTGACGCCAGCGAAACGGGTGCTAACCTTCCGTAGGTGCCGGGCTCCCATATAATTCATTTTTCAACATGACTACTTGTTTCGTGGCCGACTCGTGAGGGATCACCTGAAATATTCTATTCCCCTAGTTCTCAGCCTGTGTCTCAGCCTGGCGTCGGCGCATGCTTCCATACGCTCGGAATATGAAGTCAAAGCGGCGTTCCTCTACAACTTCACACGTTTTATTACCTGGTCAAATGGAGCAACCGCTTCCGATCCTCTTGATGTGTGCATCTACGGCGATGATCCCTTCGGCAACCTGCTTGACCCCATGCAAGGTCGTAAATCCCAGGGCAGGGCGCTTCAGCTTCGATACCCCAACGTTCCGGCCGATATCGCGGGATGCGACGTACTTTATATAGGCCAGTCCCAGTCCAGAAATGTCGACGAACTGCTCGAAATGGCCGAGAGCCACGAAGGCATACTGACAGTGAGTGATTTGCCAGACTTCATTCGCAAGGGCGGGATTGTCGGTTACGTGAAGCAGGGTAATGTTATTCGCTTCGAAATCAGCCTGAAGGCCGCAATGGAAGCGGGCCTTACCATTAATTCCAGGCTTCTGGAACTGGCGGTGAGGGTTTTAAGATGATTGGGCGGTGGCGATACTGGCGACTGAAAACCAAACTGCTTTTCCTCACGTTGTTCACCAGTGCACTTGGCATCACCCTGGTCTGCGCGAGCCTCATCTTTGTTGAGAACCAGAATTACCGGAAACAGCTCGAATCCGAGCTTCATGTCATTGCCGGCATCCTGGCGGAGCAGTCCGCTGCCGCCCTGGTGTTCGAGGACAACGAGCAGCTGAGCAGTATTATCACCAGCCTCAAGCGTATCGACACTATTCGGCAGGCCTGTGTCTACAACCAGCAAGGGGACGTGATGACGTCTCTTTCAGGCCGGCCACAGGGGCAATGCCCATCGGTTGGTTCGTCGTTGGAAGTAGGGTTCGTCGGGGACGTCTATCAGTTACTGATGCCGGTCACACTGGACAACGAAGTGGTCGGGCAGCTTTTCCTCTCATCACACCTTGAAGTTTTGCGGGGCCATATCCGGACCTTTGTATCCGTAGCCTCCGGTATCGGGGCGGTGATCCTCATCGCGCTGGTATTCCTGGCGCTCAGGTTACAGAGAATCGTATCCGAACCCATTCTCAAGCTTTCGGAGACGGCCGAGCGCATCGCCCAGGATCACGACTATTCCATTCGTGCGCCGGTTTCCGGCACCGACGAACTCGGGCGCCTGGGTAACACCTTCAACGAGATGATCAGCACCATACAGCAACAGAACCGCCGTATCCTGGAAAGCCGTGACAGCCTGGAGCGCATTGTTGAGGCCAGGACCTCTGAGCTGAGCATGGCCAATCGTGAACTGGAGGCGTTCAGTTACTCGGTCTCCCATGACCTCAGGCAGCCCCTGAGAGCCGTTGAAGGGTTTGGACAAGCCCTGGAGGAGGATTGTGGCGATCAGTTGAATGAGATCGGTAAGGATTACCTGAAGCGAATCCGTGCGGCCAGTGTGCGGATGGCAGGGCTGATCGATGGGTTGCTTGTTCTGTCCCGCGTCAGCCGACAGTCCATGGAGAATCAGACAATAGACTTGAGCCAGATGTTGGAAGAAATTGCGGAAGAACTGCAAGACATCAGTGATGATGTGCCAACGGAAATTCTCATACAGCCGGGTATGTGGATTGTAGGCGACAGCCGAATGCTGCGTGTCGCATTCCAGAACCTGCTTGCGAACGCATGGAAATACAGCGCCAAAGAAGAAAAACGGATTGTCGAAGTGTTGTCTCGAAGAGAAGGGCGCTGGGTTGCTATTGAGGTTCGTGATAACGGTGTCGGCTTCGATATGAGGTATATCGACAAACTGTTTGTGGCATTCAATCGACTTCATACGCCGTCGGAGTTCGGCGGCACAGGTATTGGCCTGGCGACTGTATACCGCGTGGTCCGCCGGCATCATGGCGATATTTCCGCTACGTCGCAATTGGGTGAGGGGGCAAGTTTTGTTGTGAAGTTGCCTGTTTCGGGAGATGAGGACTAGACTGTAGTCAGATTTAACCTATTAATGCAATTCATTGAAAGGGCAAATAAAATCATGGATGGCCATTCAATCCTTGTGGTTGAAGACAACCCGGATGATCAGGTTCTGGCAGTGCGAGCCCTCAAGAGTGCGAGCGAAAACAGCCCTGTCATCGTAAAAGAAGACGGGCAGGAAGCCCTGGATTTCCTGTTTGGCAACGATGCCAGGCAGCCGTGTAAAGATCTCGATTCGCTCGGTCTTGTATTGCTTGATGTGAAGCTTCCCAAGGTTAGTGGCCTGGAGGTTCTGAAAGGCATTCGCTCCTCGCCACTGACCAACTGGCTGCCAGTCGTGATGGTTACATCCTCTGATGAGCCGGCAGACCTGTTGAATGCGTACCGCCTGGGGGCTAATAGCTTCATCACCAAGTCGATCAATTACCGGGAGTTTACGGAACAAATGAAGTTGCTTGCCCGCTATTGGCTTTTTGTCAATAAAGTGCCCAAGGCAGGTGCGGTTCGCTCGTTTTAAAAAGGTAAGGCCATTGACAGACACAGCCAGCCCACTACGGATGTTGATCGTCGAGGATTCAGAAGACGATGCGCTGCTTCTACTGCGAGAGATGCGCAAAGGAGGCATAGCCCCCTATCATGAGTTGGTAGACAGCGAAGACCGTCTGTCCTATGCCCTTCGTCGGGGTAAGTGGGATATCGTCATTACCGACCACAACATGCCTGGCTTCTCTTCGTTTCGAGTATTGGAGCTGACCAAGAAGTACTGCAAGGATCTGCCAGTAATCATCGTATCCGGAACGATCGGTGAGGGCGTTGCCGTTACAGCCATGAAAGCCGGTGCGCAGGATTACATCATGAAGGACAACCTGTCCCGGCTGATTCCTGCCATTGACCGGGAAGTACGTGAAGGATTCATTCGCCAGGCCAAGCGTGTTGCCGAGAATGCCCTGGAGCATATGGCCTATCATGACAGCCTGACAGATCTCGTGAACCGCCGTGAATTCGAACGGCGACTGGTGCAGGCGCTTGAAGACACCCATAAAACCGGCCGTCATCATGTACTGCTCTATCTTGACCTTGACCAGTTCAAGATTATTAACGACACCTGCGGTCATGTGGCTGGTGATCACTTGCTTAAGCAGGTCGCCGCACTGCTATCACATCAAATTCGCTCTGACGACACTCTGGCTCGCCTTGGTGGCGACGAATTCGGCGTGCTGCTACGTGGTTGTGACGGGGTTCACGCACACAAGGTCGCGGAGAAGTTGTGCGAAGAGGTCCACGAGTTTCGCTTTGTTTGGCAGAACAAGCCGTTCTCGGTGTCGCTCAGCATCGGTATGGTGTTGATCAACGAAAACTACAACAGTGCTGGTGAACTTCTCAGCCATGCCGACCTGGCCTGCTACGCCGCCAAGGATCGGGGACGCAACAATGTCCAGCTTTACGAAACCGATGACGTTGAGATGCAGCAACGTCAGCGGGATATGAACTGGACCAGCCGAATTCAGCAGGCTCTGCAAAACAACAGTTTCTGCCTCTGGCAGCAGGAAATGGTTGCCCTTCAACCAGAAGCCTACGATGGTTATCGGACCGAGTTCCTGGTCCGCCTGAACGAAGGTGATGACATCGTACCCCCCGGTGCCTTCATTCCTGCCGCGGAACGCTTCAACTTGATGACAAGAGTTGATCGCAAGGTTATCGAACTGGCATTTAGCTATCTTGATCGCACAGGGCTCGGACGTGAGAGCACAGGAATGTTCTTTATTAATCTGTCTGGAAGCTCGTTTAACGAACCAGAACTGTTCCTGTACATTAGCCAGTTAGCAGAGCGGTACAAGTTGATTCCCGAGCGTATCTGCTTTGAAATTACTGAAACTTCCGCCATTGCCAATCTGAACGCGACTCAGAGGTTCATCAGTTCTGCCAAAAGAAGAGGGTTCAAATTCGCGCTTGATGATTTCGGCGCGGGCATGAGTTCGTTTTCCTATCTGAAAGCCCTGCCAGTGGACTACCTGAAAATTGATGGTGGTTTCGTCCGCAACCTGCTGGACGACCCGATCGATTTGTCGATAGTCGATGCGTGCAACCGGATTGGCCACTCCGCAGGGCTCAAGACGGTTGCTGAGTTCGTCGAGAACGATGAGGTGAGGGCTCGTCTCGTTGAACTGGGGCTCGATTACGCCCAGGGATACGGGATATCCAAGCCTCGGCCACTGGAATAGTTACCTCTCTGTTTTAATTCACACTTCAATGGACGTCACCTCCAAAAGGATTATCAATGCTCGAAAATGGTGATTTGATACTGCGCTACCTGGAACGCCTGGGTGTCGAATATGTGTTCGGCGTTCCTGGTGGGAGCATTGAACCATTTTATGATGCGTTGGCAAGAAGTGAACGCCGGGGAGGCATTCGGACCATTACTGCTCGTCACGAATCTGGCGCAGCCTTCATGGCAGAAGGGTATGCCCGCGAAACTGGAAAAATAGGCGTCTGTTGTTCAACTGCGGGTCCTGGCGCCACGAACCTGTTAACCGGTGTCGCATCAGCCTATGCGGATGGCATTCCCATTCTCGTCATAACGGCACAAACAGGGCTGGACAAGTTTGGGCAGGGTTCATTGCAGGAAACGTCTTGCACGGGAATTCATACCGTCGAGATGTTTGCCAAATGTACGCGTTACAACACTCTGGTATCGCATCCTGCGCAACTCGAAACCAAACTTCTTCAGGCTGTAAGCCATGCTGTGAGTAATCAACCCGGGCCGGCACACCTTGCGATCCCTCTGGATGTAATGCGCCATCGGATTCCGGATAACGTAAAGGATCAGGCGCTCAATGCTTTTCTCAACCACGAAGTTGCTCCCAACCAGGCGTCCCTCCAGTCGCTGCTGGACGATTTAGAGAGCACCGATAAGGTCACGCTGGTATTGGGTGAGGGCGCTACGGGGGCAAATGATATATTGGTAGCGTTGGCGGAATCACGTAATTGGCTACTCGTTACCACGCCGCGTGGAAAAGGGCTCGTAGATAGTTTTCATCCACTTTACAGGGGCGTATTCGGTTTTGCTGGCCACAATAGTGCTTCTGACGCGTTAAAGGTGGAGAATGCGGATCGTGTTGTAGCCATTGGCACAGCCCTCGATGAAGTATCCACGTGTGGGTGGGACCCGACCACCATACTGTCAGACCGCCTGATTCATATTTCCAGCAACCCTTCACACCTCAGCCGTTCAACAATGGCGAGGTTGGTAGTTCTGGGCTCCCCGAAACTCGTTTTTGGACCGATCGCGGATAAATTGATTGGTGACTCAACTGGAGCGTCCAGACAGCCTGTTACCAGCGATGCTCCCTTGCCGGAAAATACCCGTTTTGATGAACCTGAGGTTTGTCTTGAAAGATCGGGGCGTATTAAAGCCCAGGCACTGATGAATTTCATGAGTAACATATGCCCCCGGGACTCCCGGGTCCTCATGGATACCGGGAACAGCTTCCTTTGGGGGATTCACTACTGGAACGTTCGGCGCCCGAAAGGCATGCCAGCTGAAAGGAATCTGTTCAATATTGGGTTGGGGTTTGCTGCAATGGGCTGGGCGATCGGTAGCTCTATCGGGATGGCCGCAGCCAACCGGGACAAGCCGGTTGTCTGCTTTACGGGAGACGGCAGCTATCTGATGTCAGGTCAGGAATTGACAATTGCGCTCCAGGAAAACCTGAATGTATTGATGCTCGTTCTGAACGATGCTTCATTGGGCATGGTCAATCATGGACAGAAGTTGAGCGGAGGGGAACGGGTCGCCACTCAACTACCAAGTGTGGATTTTGCCATGATGGCCAAAGCATTGGGTGTTGAGTCTCACAAAGTACAGACCATGGAGCAGTTGATAGACCTGGACATACCCGAAATTCTGTCACGTCCCGGCCCTTGCCTTCTGGATATCATCGTCGATGGTGATCAGGTACCTCCATTGGGATCAAGAATGAAGGTGTTAACCGGCTCTATACCCAACGACAATTAGCTTAGGGGAAATCGCGTGCCCTCAGATTACGTCTATCACTCTGATTTCTGGTTTGAAGAGCCGGAAGAGTCCAACCCGTTTGCCGCTAAGGCCAGCTACTGTCATGGCTATGATGTGTATGGCCAGGTGATCGCCAAGGCTGGTTGGTTCGAGTATTTGCTACTGATGTTCAAGGGTGAACGGCCCCGGCCGGATGAAGCAGTGCTACTTGAGAAGCTTGCCCTGGTTCTTGCCAATCAGGGCCCCAAGGAAGCAAGCATTCGTGCGGCTATGAACGGCGGCGTGGCAGCCACTAACCACAGCTCCGCACTTATGTCAGCACTTGCGGTTGGGTCCGGTCTGTATGGCGGTTCCCAGGAACTGGAGATCTGTATCCGCTTATGGGAAGAATGTGGTCAGGACGTTGATCGCTGGAAAGCAAGGCTGCAGGCTCCAGAGGAAGATGAAAGAGCCGACATATGGCCCGCGATAGAGCACCCTCCAGGGTTTGATCCTAACGGCGATCAGATTCCAACCACGCTCCTGCAGTCGCTGGAACTTTTGGTGCAGTTCGCGCCGAAAGACGGAGCGTTGCACTGGCTGCGAAAACAACGCGGGGCCTTGGAGGAGTTCTTTGGATGCCCGATATCCATAACGTCTGTTGCAGCGGCGGCGTTCGTTGATCTTGGTCTGGATCGCGACCAGGGCAGCATGCTTTATCTGATGCTCAGGCTGCCCGGTGCAGCAGTCCATGCGTTGGAACAACGTAAAATGGGATGGAAGAAATTCCCATTTTATAGCTCCGCCATTGAACTGGAGGATGACCCAGGGCCGTTTAAACAGCGAGACGAGGAGGGCGGACGATGAACCATGAGCAGTTACTTGAAACAGAAAGTCGCTGGCTGACCCGTATCGGAAAAGCCTTTCTGACAGAACGTGTGGTCATGCATGGTAAGGATCTCCACCATGAACTGGATCACCTGGAATGGCTGCATCTATACCTGTACTGCATTCTTGGGAAAGATCCAGGAGAAAATGTCGCTAAGATGCTCAACTCCTATTGGGTTGGCACCAGCTATCCGGACCCATCTATCTGGCCCAATCACGTTGCGGCTTTGGCAGGCTCCGTTCGAACAACGCCGTCTTTGGGACTCATGGCGGGATTAAGTATTTCGGAAGCTTCTATATACGGCCGTCGGCCAGAGGTTAGAGCCCTTGATTTCTTCTACAGAGCAGGTAAATGGTGCGATGAGGGAGGAATTTTGGAGGAATTCGTTGACCACGAAAAGTCCTTAGGGCGAATTCTTTATGGTTATGGGCGTCCGCTCGCGGCAACAGACGAACGCATTGCCTTCACATTGGATAAAGCAAAAGAATACGGTTTTTCTGAGGGTCGCTACCTCAAGATGGCTTTTTCTGTATACGAACATCTGAACACGACGTACGGATATTCGATGAATATTGCTGCCGTTCACGCCGCCTTGGCTGCAGATATAGGATTTAGTTGTGAGGAGTACCAGCTCATTATGTCACCTTGCTTCATCGCAGGAATGCCGCCCTGTTTTCTTGATACAACGCGCCGTCCTGAAGGTAGCTTCTTCCCGATCCGCTGTGAAAGTATCGTTTACCATGGCAGGGACAAAAGGGACTGGGAAGGTTAGGCAATCAGGGCCTGGTCAAAAGCTATAGGAGAGTTCACCAACCACAGTGCGCCCCGGCATTGGGAAGTCATTTGGAATGGGTGGGGCAGGGTCTGCAAATGGGCTGGGATCTCTCACGTCCTCGTCGAAAACGTTACGAACGGATAGCGAAAGATCCAGCCCCTGCCATAGCCCTCGGGTACGAAGGGTCATATCGACGGTGGTGTAGTCCGATACAGGCTCTCTTTGATCGGCAGCGGTCCTTTTTTGTTTGCCCACCCAGTTCACCTGCGAGCTCAGCAACCAATGTGTCGATACTTTCCAGTCAACTCTGGTGTAAACCTGATGATTAGGGGCTTCGCCAACCGATTGCCCGGTGCCTTCATCTTTTGCCGTTTGATAAGCATAATTCGCTTGCAATGACAGGTCTTCATACGCCTGATACGTCAACTCGAGTTCGCCACCGTGCCCGGTACGTTGGCCCGCATTTCTGTACTGCGTGGCAATCAGCCCAGAAATTGGGACCGCGTTAATAAGGTCATCAATTTCATAGTAGAACAGGTTCACCCCGTAGAGCAGTTGGGCGGTAATCTGATGGGAGACGCCTATCTCGAAAGTGTCGATGGTTTCTGCGTCAAGCTCGTCGTTACCCATGAACACCGGATTATTGGCGACATACAACTCGTTCAGTGACGGGGCCCGAAAGGCCCGACCATAGAGCAGCTTGGTCGTAATATTGTCGGTAGTCGCCCATATCAGAGCAGCTCTCGGGTTTATCGTGCTGCCGAAGTCAGAATAGTCGTCAAAACGAATGCCGCTGACCAGTTGCCAGTTTTGTGCAAACTGCCATTCATCTTGAACGAATGCATAGTAGTTCGTGCGGTCTTCCTCAGGCATCCAGACTTCAGCCGGGTCATCAGACACATCCACTACACTGCTTTTGGGGCTGAAATCCGGATTGAAGTTCTTGCGTTCAGTAACTTCATAAAGATCCGCCCACAAAGTACCAATCCCGGTATGTATACGGTGGTTTTCGAGGCCCCGATAAATGGCGTTCAGATCGAATCTAAACTGATTCTCTTTATAGCCGGGACTTCCAATCAGGCCCTCAGGGAAGTTTCCGTTAAACGCACCTGGTGGATAGAGAACGATGTCGTTCTCCGGATCCTGCGTTATGTTGAAGTAAGAGACCCGTGCCTCGACATCGAGGCCTTCGGCCAGATCAGACCACCGATAACTGTAATCGGCATTCACACGTCGAGACGAGAACTGTCCTTCAGGATCCAACGCCTGCGCAACGCCTGGGCCGGTGCCAAGATTTCCTCTGTCCTGCAAGCCTGCCCGAAAAGTCCATTGCTGTCCGCTCAATTCGAATCGAGCATCTACCTGGTCGACACCTGTATTGACTGGGCCGGGGGCCAGCGACGCTGACGTACCAAACCTTTCGTCGAAGTTGGTCTGTGCATCACGTTCTATGGTTTCATCCCAACCATCCGTCGTTTGATATTCCAGTACCAGGCTGAGCCCCATATCGCCGATCTGGTGCCCCGACTCCAGCCAACCACCACGTGTATTATTACTACCGAGCCTGCCACCAATTGTCTGACCGTCAAAGGATTGCGGGCCCTTCGTGGTGATATTTATGACGCCGGAATAAGCGTCTGCTCCGTAAAGGGCTGAGCCCGGTCCTCTGATAACCTCGATTCGTTCGATTGCCTTTACAGGCATACCTCCCCATGTGTTACCACGATTTCCATACATCATCGTGGTTGTAGGAATACCATTAATTAACAACAAGGCCTGTGCGTTGTTGCTAGAGGTGATGCCACGAAATACATACTTCGGAGAAAATACTTGATCAGAGTGATTCACATGAAGCCCAGGCACCGTTTCAAGTACCTGGTCCAGGTCCGTGGCGCCCATGGCTGCAATGTCGTCCGCATTAATGACCGAAGTGATCGCAGCGGCTTTATCGAGAGGTGTTTCGGTTCCAGAGGCGATAGAGACAACGCGAATTTGACCGAGTTCTTCCAAGGGAATATCCCAAAGGGAATCATCTGCGGCAACAACATGGGAAGAGGCTGAATAGCAAAGAACGGCGGCTACCACCCTCGAAACCACTTTGGGGCGTAAAGCTCTGCTTGGGGGCGATAGACGTTCCTGCATGCGCAATCTCAGCACTTTACTCTTAGCATTATTTGAAACGATTCAGTCAACGGCTGCACTTCGGGACCCGCTACTGACAAACCTGGCGGTTACACTGCCAAGGATGGCACATTTCTTAGGCAAACAGCGACGAAAAATGCAAGCTGAATAAGAGTTTAGCTGCATTAATCCTATAAGCAAGTCTTAAAGGGCATGGAACCTGACGATACGATCAAACCCGCGTTACTCGGCAGGCGGAGGGTAGCAGGGCGCCGCCCTGGCGTCCCAATTGACCAATTTGTCTTCCAGTATCCGCGCAGTTATTGGTGTGCTGTTCTCGGCGACCGCTTTTTCAATGATGGCTTGGTACCTGCCGTTGCTGCGCAACTTTGCTAATCCATCATTGAACGCCTGTCTGAGGTCGGCTGATTCCGCGTTAAACAGCAGATGGTAAAACGCCTTCCGGAGTGGTTTGGGATGAAACGTCAGTTGATAAGCCTGGGAAGCAAATTGGTTTCTTATCATCGCTTCACCGACGACGGGGTCCATGGGAAACAAATCAATGCGTTTAAGGAGCAGTTTCTTGAAATTAGCCGCATCGGAGGTGGTGATGTCGGCATCGACGAGACCACTCTCAATTACACCACTGAGTGTTTCGCTGTAACTGTAATCCTGTGTCAGACCAACTCTCTTTCCTTTCAGCTCTGCAAGGGTTTCCCAGTCAAAAGCTTCATCAGCGCGGTGATAAAAAACGTATTGGTAGGGCAGTAGAGGAGAGGAGAACAGGAAGTCACGGCTTCTTGATTCCGTACAAGACCAGACCGCCGAAGCCTGGAACTTTCCCGATTTGGTCATTGCCAGCGCCCGCGACCATGGAAGATATGAAAACTCTACGGTGACACCTTCGATTTCAAAGGATTCACGAATAATCTGAGAGACAAAACCACCACCAGGTAGGTCCTCGCTCAGGTACGGCGGCCAGTGCCCAGTGCTGATTTTAATGGTGTTGGCTCCAGGCAAGGTCGGACTAAACGACACAAACATCAGAATCATTAGGTACTGTAGGTACCGAAAGCACCGACCTCTTTTTTGGCCTTTCATCTGTCCAGAATCCCAGGATTACTGCATTGGAGGGACCACATTTTATACTGCTATCAAACCTCGCAAACATGACAAGGCCATGTTTCTCGCAACATTATGTAAACGACGACCTGAGAAAAACCGTCATCAAGCGTTATAGAAACGTTATGTTTTGGAAGGAACCAAAACCGCCACCTTTTCTCTGATCCATTAATACAGATGGCCAATCCGATGAGAGGTTCCCATGACGAAATGGTTTATTGCGCTGTTTTTCCTGGCGCCGTTGTTTGCCAGCGCCGCAGAGTGGAGTAGTGGAACGAGTAAAACCGACGTTGTTGAGCTGTTTACCTCAGAGGGATGCAGCAGCTGTCCTCCCGCTGATCGTTGGCTGAGCTCTTTGAAGAGCAACCCTGAATTGTTCAAGGGATTCGTTCCAATGGCGTTCCACGTTGACTACTGGGATTACATTGGGTGGAAAGACCCGTTCGCAAAAGCTGTTTATAGCGAACGCCAGCGGAATTATGTGCGTGAAGGGCACGTTAGCCAGTCTTACACTCCGGGAATCGTTATCAACAACAAAGAATGGCGCCAATGGTTTCGAGGGCAACGCGCCTGGACCGACGATACAAGACAGGTCGGGGTACTCAAGGCTAGTGTTGATGACAAACGTCGCTTCAAAGCGGAGTTTGATGGCGAGAAGGGCGGCCAACTGCATATAGCCATACTCGGTATGGGGCTAACAACATCCGTGAAAGCTGGAGAAAACCGGGGCCGGGAACTCTCACACGATTTCGTGGTGTTGAAGTTAATAACAGTACCTGGAGAGAAAAGCTGGACCGTTACACTTCCAGAGTTCCCCGAAAAAGGGCAGAAACGAAATGCCATCGCGGCCTGGGTAACACCCAGCAATTCACAGACGATTTTGCAGGCAGTGGGTGGTTACATCGACTGAAGGTTGCGCATATGCCTAATGACGACCGTTCGAGTAAGCTGCCCGACGACTTCCCGTATGTCACGCGTCCGCCAACCAAGTTTGAGCATGCGAATGTGGGTCCTAGTGTGCGCCAAAGCATACTTCTGGCTCAGAATATGGGCGCGTTCAAGGTGGGCGAACGCCTTCGAAAAGTCATCCGACTCTTCAGCTTCGCGCGCCGCGGTAAGTTCCGCGTTATAAGACTGTTTCAGTTCAGTTTTCATTTCAGCAATGCTCCCATTTAATCTGTGCCACAAGCGGGTATCAAAAACCCTGTAGTAGATGCAGAGTCAATGGTTTGAGGAAGATGGCTTACGGGAAGAGAGGGGAATTTGGCCGGGGCTGCTGTTTCTAACTTTAAAGAGCAACATACACCATTTAACTTATACGCGGTGGTGTTGTTCATTGAACTAGACTAACTCCAATAAATCTCACTTAAACAACGGCCTAGCTCTATAGCGGCTGGGATTGGTTCACCAGATACTTCATGCAGCATCAAA
>Ga0098054_1000137_pt1 | contig 75598 bp, 69 predicted proteins | sample 16_taG_FD_75048 | JGI IMG/M metagenome (GOLD analysis project Ga0098054, IMG submission 75048) | Marine viral communities from the Subarctic Pacific Ocean - 16_ETSP_OMZ_AT15313 metaG | ecosystem: Environmental > Aquatic > Marine > Oceanic | place: Pacific Ocean | collected 2015-01-18
AACATTGTATATAAGCCATAGCGGAGTTAATTCTTCACCAATGGCTTTTTTTGTATATTTATTGTCTGTATTAAACCGAAGAAATAGCATATAAATCCGCTACGGCTCATATACGAGACCGTTAGCTGCAATTTGCAGAAAAAATACTTTTAATCCGAATGTTTGAATGTAGATTTTCTGTGGGAAACACCCCAATCAACCATTGCATCAAGAACTGAGAGAATGTTTTTACCTGATTCGGTCATTTTGTATTCAATGCGAACTGGCGTTGAATCATAAACGTTTCTTGTTATAACACCATTAAGCTCTAATTCTTTTAACTCCTTAGACAACATTCTAGGTGTAATTTTATCGATATTGGCCTGTATGTCTTTGTACCTATAATTACCGTAAAGAATAGAAGCAAGTATAGGTAACTTCCATTTACCACTTATCACGTTCAAAGTATCATTAATCGCCAAAACATATTGTACAGGGCATTTTTTTATCTCAGAAATATTTTTCAAATCGTTCATTATCATCAGTTAGTGTTACTACTATACAAAAGTATAGTAGTATTAATTAGTAACTAACTATACTTTGAATAGCAAACTTAATACTTTTGTGTTATTATTAACGATAAAAAATTTTAAAAAATGATATTAGTAACAGGAGCAACAGGGATGTTTGGTAAACATGCCGTTCAGCAATTAATGAAAAAAGGAGTAAATACCTCTGATATTTCGGTACTCTCTAGAAGTATGGAAAAGGCAAACAACTATAAAGAAGATGGGATTACAGTTAAAATAGGTGATTATACCAACTATGACTCTTTAGTAAAAGCCTTTGAAGGCGTAGATAAACTTTTATTTGTTTCTAGCAGCGAAATAGAAAACCGAGCAGAGCAACATCAAAATGTGGTTAAAGCAGCAAAAGCCACTGGAGTAAAGAATATTGTCTATACTTCGTTTATGAGAAAACAGGAGACCGATAATTCTGCAATTGCATTTTTAATGGATTCGCATCTAAAAACCGAAAACTGGATAAAAGATAGTGGTATAAACTATACAATTTTGCAAAATGCCACTTATTTGGATATGCTACCTATTTTTATAGGAGAGCAAGTTTTGGAGACCGGTGTAATTATGCAACCAGCAGAAAATGGAAAATCCAGTTCAGTGTTAAGACAAGAATTGGCAGAAGCAGCAGCTGTGGTATTGACTTCTGAAGGGCATGAAAATAAAGCCTATCCACTAGTGAACAATCAAGCGATTTCATACAATGAAGTAGCTGAACTAATTGCTGAGATAAGTGGTAAAAACATCACCTATAAATCGCCTTCACCAGAAGAGTATCAGGCTACACTAAAAACGTATGGTGTTCCAGATGAATACATTGGATTATTTACCGCATTTTCGGTAGCACAAGCCAATGGCGAATTAGAAATGTCAGACAATTCATTAGAGAAGTTATTGGGAAGAAAACCAACAACCGCTAAAGAATTTTTGACCAAAGTATACGTTTAATATGCAGCGTAAAGAGTTTTAAAGGTAGCTGGACTAACCACATTAAGTATTCCTATGATGTCAACATTAAACAAATTAGAAAACATAACAGATTCTTTTGAATCTTCTAAGCGAATGCCTGTCCTATTTTTAGGGCATGGCTCGCCTATGAATGGTATTGAAGACAATGAATTTGTTAGAGAGTTTAAAAAACAAGGACAACAATTGGATAAACCCAATGCTATTATTGTGGTTTCTGCTCATTGGGAAACAAATGGAACTTTTGTAACAGCCATGCAAAACCCAAGAACAATTCATGATTTTGGTGGATTCCCAAAAGAGCTTTATGAGGTACAATATCCAGCACCTGGACACCCAGAACTGGCTAAAGAGATATCAGAATATGTTAATCCAACAGGAACTGTTCACTTAGATGATAAATGGGGTTTGGATCATGGGGCTTGGACTGTAATAAAACATTTATTTCCTGATGCTGATGTACCTGTGATTCAACTTAGCTTAGATTATAAGATGACGCCACAGCAACATTACGAGTTGGCACAACAATTAAAAAAGCTAAGGGAAAAAGGCGTGCTTATAGTTGGTAGTGGTAATATGGTTCATAATTTAAGAAAAGTTGATTTTAGAAAAATTAATGAAAACTACGGCTATGATTGGGCAATAGAAGCTGATAGCAAAATGAAGAAGTGGATTTTGGAAGGAAATCACCGAAATTTAATTGACTTTAATAAGCAAGGTAAAGCTTTTAACCTAGCGATTCCAACGCCAGAGCACTATTTGCCCTTATTATACACCTTAGGATTAAAAGACGAAAAGGATAATACTACAATCTTTAACGATAGTCCTTTAGGCGGTTCTCTGACTATGACAAGTATAAAATTTGGATAAAAAAAGCAGGTAACAAGGTATAAAAGCAATAGCGGTTTGGGTTTAAACTCAAACCGATTTGCATTTAAATAAGTATATTATAATTCGAAAGGTAAGTTTAATAATCCTGCTACTGCTCTTATACAGTACGTTGGCAAACATTATGAAAAGAATAGAGATATTTATATTAGGCACTTTCCTATTAATGGCTGAATTCTGCGTAGGCCAAGTAAAAAATGATTCATTAACTTTTAATGACTTTAACAACAGGACTTTTGAATTTATAGAATATGTGAAGTCAAGCGATAACTTTGATGACTTTAGCAACTGGTACGAAAGTGAAACAACCGAGAAAGTTTTGAAAACATTATCGAGGTTAAAGAAGATTAGTAAAAACTATCCAGACGGTGTGGAGATTACAGTCATTGCATATGGTAAGATTCCAATGAAAAACAAGCCATTAGAAATTATTTACAATCTAAAGGACATTAAGTCAAATAATGAATTTGGAGTGCTTTTAAATTATCGTGATGATGGTAACTTGTTAATTGATCAAATAGACTCTATAAAATTGACAGAATTGCTTAAACATACTTTAAGAAATCCACTGCCAATGCCACCAAAAAATAAAAACAAATAACATTTGCCAACACCGTGTATAATTAATTGCTTTTTTCTTCTCTACTTGCGAAAATTCCTGCGGAATTTTCACGGGTTCGTAAAAGTTTGCTAAATTAATTGCTAAACCACGCAACTAATCATACACAAACACGTTGGCAACAATTGTACAGATTCCTGATAAGTATTTCTTTCCTTATCACCTTATTTCATTTGTCTGTAAAGCTTATAGTTAGTTTGATATATTCAGCTATAAGTGAAAACTTAGGACATCAGGTGCTGTTAAAATTTTTTTCCGGGAAATATCACCAACCCAAAATTGAAAAGCGGATTTTTATGTTCCTGGATATGAAATCTTCGACTACCATAGCCGAAACTCTAGGACACATAAGATACTTCAAGTTACTGGATACCTATTACAATATTATGTCAGAACCCATCATCAATTCATTCGGTGAAGTATACCAGTACATAGGAAATGAAATCGTGATTTCATGGAAACCCGGCAATGGAACTAACCAGGCAAACTGCATCAAATGCTTCTTTGACATACAAGATCATCTCAATGAACAAAAAGAAGTTTTATTTCATGAATTTGGCTTTGAAATTGGTTTCAAAGCAGGGATTCATTTTGGTGAAGTCACTATTGGAGAAATTGGAGCCTTAAAAAAGGAAATTGTATTTACCGGGGATGTCTTAAATACGACCGCTAGAATCCAAAGTCTTTGTAAGGAATTAGAATCTGACTTACTGATCTCAGGTGCAATTAAAGAATTATTACCCCATACTAACTATCAATATTTCTCTCAAGGAGAGATAGAACTGAAAGGAAGAAATAAGAAAGAAGAACTGTTTAGCGTAACTTTAGAAAAGAAGCCGACAATCACTTACAATATGTAAACAGAACGAAAAGAAACAATTATGTTCATTAATCTTAATTTTAACATCCAAAAAATGAAGAAAAAATATAATACTATCACATGTCTTCTGTTCATCTCATTATTTTTATGTAATACCTCCGGTATGGCTCAAAACAAAACCAGTAATGCTGTTAATGTATTACCGTCCGAAATAAATTCGGAAATATACTTTGGAATGAATTTGGCCGATTTCAAGAATGTAATTGGAAGCAATCTGGTACTAGAAACTAAGAACGATACTGATTTTAGACTTGTATACTCGCAAAAAACTACAATAACTGAAATACCAACCGTGGTTTATTACTTTGATAATGAACAAAACAAACCACTCTACGAGATAATCATAAATTATCAAAACGTAGAGCAAGCTAAAAAGGCTGCTACCCTTCTTTTTGGACAACCTAACTTTAATCAAACCGAATGGAGAATTAAGATCCAGGGTTTTCCAGAAATTTGGAGTTGGGTTTATAAAAACAAACTTATAGTAGTCGCTAAAATTTATGGCAGCGAATGGATTGATGAATGGAATAAGGAATAGCTATTTAAATAAATAATAGGACTTGTTGTTATCGGAATTTTGATTGATATCGAAAAGCAAATATAAGAGTACAAAAGCTAACGAAGTCATACCAAGCACTTAACATGTCAATCTCTCCCATTCGGTCGCCACATAAACTCCATTCACCCTTGAAGCATATTAAAACTATCCCGAGAACTTGAATAAAATCGAAGTAAAAAAAGGACAAATTCTACAAAGAAAAGGTGACTTAAACACAAAGGTTTATCAAGTTGAATCCGGGTTGTTGCGTAGTTATTCCATCGACGAAAAAGGAAAAGAACATATTTATATGTTTGCTCCTGAAAATTGGATCGTAGCAGATAGCCTTCCTCCGGAAAAACCCTGTGAATTGTTTATCGATGCTTTAGAAGATTCGGTTGTTATTTCAACTGAGAAAAATGATTTATCCATCACCAACGAAGATTCGAAAAAAATAATTAAACGATTTGGCGTACTTCAAAAACGAATAATTATGTTAATGAGTGCTTCTGCAATCGAGCGCTATGAACACTTTATCCAAACCTACCCGGATATCGTACAGCGAGTTCCCCAAAAACTGATTGCCTCCTACCTGGGTATAACCCCTGAAGCACTTTCAGCTGCTAAAAGAACCAGAGCGCATAAAAGGTAATTCTTACGCCTCTTTTATTTCTTAATGTAGATTAATGACATTGGTTACTCTATGCCTGATATTTGTTTCTAGTTAAACAAAACGATCAAGGATCTTAATCTCTCAAAAGAATAGAAAATATGAATACAGCACTTTGGATTGTTCAAGGACTATTGGCTGCCATGTTTCTCATGGCCGGCCTGATGAAATTGGCTAAATCAAAAGAAGAACTAAAACCCAAAATGGGTGACTGGGTAGATGCCGTTTCGACACCCGGATTCAAACTTATTGGATTATTAGAATTTTTAGGTGCCGTTGGTGTCGTATTGCCTATGGCGATTGATGTGTTACCGATACTAACACCCGTTGCAGCAATCGGTCTTGCCATGACTATGCTAGGTGCCATGGGTTTGCATATTCAAAGAAAAGAATACGATGCGATCAAGAAAAACGTGCCGCTATTGCTTCTTGCATTGTTTGTAGCCGTAGGCAGACTCATCATTATTCCTATTTCATAAGTTATAAATCACAAACAAAATGAAAACTTCTGTACTGCTAAAGGTCTCTTAAATCTTGTGGATCATCTGGGTCATTGTTCACATATTTGCAGGAATAATGACCATGAAAGGAATTTTAACTAATGATATTTCTTCCTCTGTAGCAGGTATTGCAGATGCAGTTGAACCAAGTCTTGTACAGATGGACTATTCAGAAGCATCAGGAGCAATAATTGGACAACACGGATTCAATCTGTTTTGGATTGGGATCGTGACTTTCATTTCAGCATTCTTTGTGTGGAAAGGAAACCGAAATGCAATTTTCCTTGCAGCTATTACCGGCGGACTTGCAGATTTAGGTTATTTCCTTTTTATGGATCTGGGTGGGTTTGTGAATTTCGTACCGGGAACCGTAATGACCATTGTTTCTTCATTTGCAATCATTTTGAGTTTTTACGCTTATTTTAAAACTCGGGATAAGAAACTTACCGAATAAAACACCACATTCAAGATTGTATAGTATAGTAGCGGTTTGGATGTTAATTCAAACCGCTATTTCTCTAGTAGAGATTGTTAGCCGCAAGTAAAATCAAGCTTCTTGTTTTTCTAAACGAGCGTACATGTTTTGAATGAATCCTTCTTTATTTGATTTGAATTTATTGACAAATGGTTTGGCTCCATCTTTCAAATGATCATTCAAGTTGTTGTGGCTCCATTGGGCAATTTCCAATATGATCGGCAACAGCTCTTTCCCCTTCTGTGTTAGACTATAAATATTGGTCTTTTTGTTTCCTTCAAGTTTACCTTTGTTAATAATGCCTAGTTCTTCAAGCATTGAAAGTCTGTTTGAAAGTATATTCGTAGCTATTTTTTCGTTGGAGTTGCTGAACTCACTATACGTTTTCTTTCCGGAGAACATCATATCTCTAATAATTAATAATGACCACTTATCCCCTATTAAGTCCAGTGCTGAACTAATCGGACAATTCGACCTGAATTTTTGTTTCATTATTTTCTGATTTTAACTTGCATTATGAAAGTTATTCTATATTTTACTTGCAAAACAAAAGTAAAAATAATCAAAGGAACTACAAACCTAATATGAAAGATTCTGAAATAGCTGTTTTAGGAGCCGGTGTTGGTGGATTAACAACGGCAATAGCTCTTCATCAAAGAGGTTTTAAAAACATTCAAATTTATGAGCGTAGAAATGAAGCGACAACGATTGGAGCCGGTATCGTTATTTGGGCAAATGCGAGTAAGATTTTCACTAGGCTGAATCTAATAAATGAGATCGAGCAAGCTGGTGGTTCAATAAATGAAATGCAACGTTGGACAGAAAAAGGTGAGTTTATCGGCTCAATAAATATTAATGAAATTGACTCTTACACGGGAGCAAAAAGCTTTGCTATAAGCCGTAAAGATCTCCAAGAAATTCTGCTTCAAAAGATTGATAAACTTAATATTCCCATATACTACAATCACAATGCACAACAAATTTCCACACAAGAAAACTCGGCATTCATAAACTTTGGTAATGAGATTTCAGTTAAATCCGACATCATAATTGGCGCAGATGGAAGAATGAATTCAATTGCCCGAAAATATGTGAATGGTACCAATCAGCCGATCTATCAAAATTTTGTCAATTGGATTGGAATAGTAGAAAGTGAACATCCTGTTTTTCCGGAAAACAACGTTTTAGACTATTGGGGTTGCGGTGAACGCTTCGGAATCGTACCGATAAATAAATACAAAGGTTACTGGGCGGGAGGAAAATCCTTACCTCTAAATTCATCTTTCAAAAATAAGAACCCGAAAGATCTATTGCTTGAACTATTTGGTTCCTGGTCTCCAAATATCAAAGAAGTTATCGCATTGACCAACGAAGAAAACATCAAATACATTGAGGTCTTTGACCACAACCCTATTCCCAAATGGTATAGAAACAATGTGTGTTTAATTGGTGATGCTGCTCATGCTGCTTTACCAACTTCGGGTCAAGGTGCTTGCCAAGCAATAGAAGATGCGTGGCATTTTGCTTCAATTTTAGAAAAAGCTGAAACTACCGAAGAGGCCTTTAGTCAGTTCCAAAAAATAAGATTTGATAAAACGACTGCAATCACAATGGCTGGACGTAATTTTGCAAAATCAGTATTCAATGAAGACCCACAGTTTTGCGAAGAGAGAAATAAAAACGCAAAGAAAGCAGACTATAAAAGTGCCGGTAAAAACATTGCGAAACTTTGGAGTACAGACTTACCCAAATAAAACCGTCAGCTATCATCATTTTAGCTTCATAATTACTAGATTATTCCGGCATCAGATTTATAATTTATCTTTCATCACTATCAACTCTATGAGCAAGAAGATCAATTGGGGAATTATTGGTTGTGGAAATGTAACAGAAGTTAAAAGTGGTCCGGCATACCAAAAAGTTGATGGCTTTGAGCTAATCGCTGTAATGAGGCGTGATGAAGAAAAAGTGAAAGATTATGCTAAACGCCATAAGGTAAAAAAGCATTACACCGATGCTGATCTCTTGATCAATGATGATGACGTTGACGCTGTTTATATCGCCACTCCTCCCGACTCTCATTTAGAATATGCTCTCAAAGTTGCAAAAGCCGGAAAACTGTGCTGTATTGAAAAACCAATGGCACCAAGCTATGAGGAATGCAAAGAGATTACACTGGCTTTCGAAATCGAAAAAATCCCTTTGTTTGTAGCTTATTATCGCCGGTCGTTGCCCCGTTTTCTTAAAATCAAAGAATGGCTTGATCAAAAGTACATCGGAGAGGTCAGGCATATAAACTGGAACTACTCCTGTCCTCCAAAAGAGATCGATCTTCTTGGTACTTATAATTGGCGTACTGATGCCAAAATAGCCAAGGCCGGCTATTTCGACGATCTGGCTTGCCATGGACTAGATCTATTCAGTTTCTATTTCGGTTCTGTTCAAACAGCTAAAGGAGTAAGCACCAATCAACTCGGTTTATACACTGCTAAAGATGCGGTTACGGGTTCATGGATTTACGAAAATGGAATCACCGGATCGGGAAGTTGGAATTTTGGAAGTTATCGTTATGAAGATGAAGTTGAGATCATCGGCAGTAAAGGAACGATCCGATTCTCTGTTTTTAAGAATGAGAATGTTGAACTAGATAGCGAAACCAAACAAGAGAAAGTCTTTATAGAACATCCCAAACACATTCAGTTTTATCATGTTGAGAATATGAAAAAAGCGTTGATGGACAGGAACTTTTTGCACCCTTCTTCCGAAAATTCAGCTACTCATACTGCCTGGGTGATGGATCAGATATTGAAATAGTAGATTCTTCTAAACACCATACTACAATTCCTGTTAATTCAGATTTACTTTTAGGTTCTAACTAGACAAGATCAGATCAAAGCCTTAAAATATTAGTAACAATTATTGGGTATTGGAGTATCCTTAGCGAAAATGCGAAACACAGTATGAAAGATGTTGAAGAGTTTTGTCCTAATGACAAAAAGGATTGGAGAGATTGGCTCGAATTGAATCACAGAAAAAAAGATGCGGTTTGGCTTATCTTTTATAAGAAAAAGTCTCCCAACTACAATTTAAGCTGGAGTGAATCGGTTGATGAAGCGCTTTGTTTTGGCTGGATAGACAGCACCAAAAAAGCCATAGACAATGAAAAATACAGACAGTATTTCTGTAAGCGAAAACCAAAAAGTAATTGGTCTAAGATCAATAAGGATAAAGTGAAAACTTTAATGGATCAGGGACTTATGAAAGAAGCGGGTTACAAAACTATTGAAGTCGCAAAAGGAAACGGCTCCTGGACAATTTTAGATAAAGTTGAAGCACTTGTAATTCCTGAGGATCTGAAATCAGCATTTCAAAAATATAGTGGCTCAATGGAATACTTTAACAGCCTGAGTAAATCTGTTAAAAAACAACTCTTGTACTGGATAGTTTCTGCTAAAAGAGATGAGACAAGGCAAAAAAGAATTCAACAGATCGTAGAAGATGCCGGTCAAAACATGAAGCCAAAACAATTCCGGTAACAAAAAGATAAAAGCCCTGAAATCGAATGAAAAAGAAACCCAATAAACTTGTACTCAGAATAGTATTGCTGGTTGGAACTATAGTTTCCTTATTCTTTGTGCCCTGGCTTTTAGTGTGGGCGTGGATATTGCCTCTGCCCGACTCGGTTCAGGATCAAGCAAATGAAGCCATCGAACATGGCTTTGATGGAATAATAGTTTATGTAGATGAAGGAGGCGAACCTCCCGCTTTTTATGCAGCGGGCTTTCACAATAAGGAAAATAAAATCCCTGCTAATCCTAAAGCTTTATTCAAGATCGCCAGTATCAGCAAGCTCTACACTGCCGTTGCTGTTACTAAATTGGTCAATGACGGTCGTTTGGATCTCGATGAAACTCTTGCTGATTACCTACCCGAACTTGATGGAAGAATCGAAAATTCGGACACAATCACTTTGAGAATGATGGTAAAGCATCGAAGTGGTATTCCCAATTTTACGGATGCCCCAAATTTTTGGGCTACCCCAACACAATCCTATGATGAAAGTCTTGCACTGATTCTGGACAAACCGGCTAACTTTGAACCCGATGAAGACTATGAGTATTGTAATACTAATTATCTGTTGCTCAATAAGATCATGGAAAATGTTCTGGGTTATGAAACCTTTCAGTTCGTTCAGGAAGAGGTTCTGACTCCGCTAAACCTTAACAATACTTTCGCAACACTCGATGAAGTAAATATTGACAGCGTGATGAGCGGTTATCACGTTGGACATCCATTTGATTTAAAAGAAGATGAGCATGGTATGCTGGCCACCGCTGAAGATGTCGGGATCTTTCTGCGTGCATTGAATAATGGTTCATTATTTGAAGAAGGAGAACAGGAAATCTACTCTTCAATTTATCAATATGACCACAAAGGATGGGTTCCCGGTTATCAGAGTATTGCCGAATACAACGAAGGTATTGATGCGGTAGTTATTCAGTTTACAAGCACAACTGATCCCAAGTTATACAACTGGAATTTAGCGGATATTGTATATGGTCGAATTATTAAAATACTGGGTAAAAATTAGAAACTTAGGATTTATCATTTATACAGCTTGCTGCTCCGGAATCCAAACTTTTATTAAATCAGTTGCCTTTTTTAAACGATTATTTTCCGAATGTGATTAGAAATGATCAGATCAATTCCGTAAAATATTAAACGTTATTTACAGGGAGCAGGAGCTCCTTTATTGCCATCCCAAGCAAGAGCTTGGGATGGAGAATAAGTTCAAATTATGCAGTTGTTAGCTACAAATATCAAATCCGCTTCTTTAATTACAGCATTTCTACTGCTGACTTTACCGGGTTTGGGTCAAGATAGAATGTATGTTACTGCGAAAAGCGGGTTAATCGTCCGAGAAAGCCCATCTCTGGAGTCTAAAAAGCTTTACACTCTTAAACATAATACAATGGTTTTGATTTCAGAGAAAACAGGTGTCAAAATCACTATAAAAGACGAAGACCAAGAAATTCATGGAGAGTGGTTAAAAGTATTAAGCTTAGATCACGACGATACTCAGGGGTATGTTTTTAGTGGGTTTTTAACAAGCGAAATTCCTGAAATATGGTATTCCCAAAAGAATGCCTACTACAAAAGCTATAGCTATGAAAATTTACAAGAGGGTACTTTTGAACCAAAAAGCACCTCTGCAAAATATTTGAAGAAAGACTTACCAGTTATTCCTGCTAATATGGAAACCTTAAACTCAAAAGAATATCCTGATTTCCTAAATCCTATGAATAGGAAAATTGTACTTTTCGAAAACCATAACCTGAAGAACTTAAAACCTTCCGGAATACTCAATAGCCTAACACAAGTCAGGATTGATTCCACCTTTTATAAATTTAGATACAAAGATTTAACTAATAATGTTTGGAATAGGATCAACATTAACGGAAAATATTATTACACAGATGTAGACATCCATGATTTTTCTATATCTAAAGATTTAGTAAATCTAAATCAGAAAGTTACAATTATTGGCCAATATACCGGATACGACGGTGCCTATCATTTAGGATATCCCGAACATTTCTTTATAGTCTTTACAGATAAACACAATGATGTTATCTATAAAACAGAGATACTCGATTTCCATCTAAACAATGAATTTGCAATGGAAGAAGAGATCTTAACGGTAGAATGGAATGAAAGAAATAAGTCTTACAAAATAACCCTAACAGGTTATAAAGATGAAGTAAGAATTGATTGGAATGGTAAAGTATCTAGAACTATGCAAAAGTAGACATAAACCATTTCCCAAATTCGAACATTAAACTTCATCTTTTCAACATTTCTAAATACTCTATCCCAAGCAAGAGCTTAGGATGGAGAAAGGAACCTGAAAACCACACTTTTGTAATTTGAAATTTGGGTTTTGTCTTTTGTTTCTAGAAACTCTAGCCTACTCTAAACTTCAATTCCTCAATCGTAGCTAATATCTCATTTCGGTCCATTTCGCGGTAACGCTCAGGAAGTAATTCTTTAGATGTACATTCGATCACTGCATTCAGAGTCTGTAACTCCACCTCTTCCGGATAGGTTGGTGGGATGAAATCAGCTAGTGCCGCATCCAGAATTTCAGGTGTGACTTTCTTCCTGCCTTCAGCAGCTGCACGGAATTTTGCTCGTGTTAAAGCCGCTTCCATATCGGCTCCCGAGAATGTTTTTAAACCTTGCTGAACAACTGCAGGAATATAATCCTCAGTAAGCTTCAAGCTAGTCTTCTTAGCCATTGCTTCATAAAGCTCGATCCGCTCTTCTTTGGTGTGAGGTGGAAACAATGCTAAATGCTCTTCCGCCCTACCCTGTCGCTTTAAATCAATTGGCATCAGATCCGGACGAGCCGTCATCAAAAACCAAACAATTTTACCACGATTGGTGGTATCACTCATAAAAGTAGCGATCTGCGAAAACACACGGCTGGAAACTCCGCTGTCTCCTCCTGCATTTCGATCTCCGAGATAAGCATCCGCTTCATCGATCATCACTGCTACCGGCGACATCGCTTTCAACAACGACAAGATCTTTTCGAGATTTCCTTCGGTTACCCCCTGCCATTGGCTTCTGAAATTCTTCAGTTTCACCATCGGAATTCCAACTTCACTCGCAAAACAAGTCACTAAAAACGTTTTTCCCGTTCCTACCGGACCACAAACCAGATAACCCATCGGCATTACATCCTGTCGGCCTGCTTTAAGTGCTTTAACCGCCTGACGAAGGTGTTGCTTCACATGAGTGTGTCCGGCAACGTTATCGAGCGAATACGGCGTTTCCACAAATTCTAACAATCCATATGCTTCCGCTTCGATCAGATCTTTTTTGTTTTCCGATAATCCATCAAAAGTGATCTTTTCCTGATTTTCACGAGCATTCGAAAGCACACTTCGGATATTCACATAATTCAAACCGGCCGTTTGCTGAGCTATGATCGCAGGAGAAACATCCGATAACTTTTTGAAATCGTCGTTTCGCGTCTCGTATTTTACAAATGCCAGACGATCTTCCTCTCCCGGAATATTGATCTTGATCTCTGTGGTGTAAGGATTCTGAACAATGGTTTTATTCAGATCAGCAAGGTTTTCGGTGATCATCACACAAGTAAAATCCGACGCCAAAAACATCGGATCGTGTGCCCATCGTGATAAATAAACCTGAGAAGTTCTGTCCTCATTTCCGGTTGAACCGGCATCACTCATCGGCACGATGGTTTCTGCATAATCGATGATAAGCGCTATGCTTTTCTTTTGATCTAGACGAAGTCGGAAATACTGTTCCAGTAAAGACATCACACGAACAGGATCCTTAGGCATTTTTTTGGCGTATTCTGTTCCAACAATGCTGTCACGTCCTGCTATAGCCTGATTAAAATCCTGTTGAGATTCTTTATCTCTGAAATAAATTCCGGAAGCTCTGTCATAGAAAACCACGAAATCACGTGCCCCAAAAAATTCGTCTGACAGAAACGACTTCAAACGATTGAATTCTGTGCCTTCATCGGTTTTGAGAGCAACCATATCGTGCACGTTTCCGTGAATCAAAAAAGTATTTATGGTTCTGCTAAGGTATTTTCTCGCAAATTCCTGCGACCACTTCGGATAATGATCAAACATATGCCCTACTCAATAATAGTTAGTCTTATTGTCTCAATTCGGCTTTGAGTCGCCTTACTAATAATGAATTTATTGCCTTCAATCAGCACTTCTTCATTCACTTTTGGAATGCGCCCCAAATGATTGATAACATAACCCGCTACGGTATCATACTGAGAAGGTTCCAAAGGAATTTTAATTTCTTCGAAGGCATTCATTAACTCGTCAATTTCAACATTTCCGCTTACCACAAAGTTGTTTGGTGCGATTCGTTTCATTACCTCACTGTCGGTATCGTATTCATCCTGAATATCACCAACTACTTCTTCGAGGAGATCTTCGATGGTGATCATTCCTGCTGTTCCGCCATACTCGTCCAGAACAATTGCTACAGATAAATTAGACTGACGAAATTCCTGCATCAGATCTTTGGACTTTTTACTGGAAGGAACCAATTTTATTGGACGAATGATCTCATGCAACGACTTTGGGTTTTTGAAGAAATCGTGAGCAAATACAACACCAATCACATCGTCAATACTGTCGCGGTATACAGGAAGCTTCGAATGTCCTGATTCGATCATGGTATTCAGCACTTCTTCAATTGGCGTAGATTTATCCACAGCCTCAATTTCTATTCGGGGAATCATGGATTCTTTCACACGCATATTTGAAAGTTCGAGGACGTTATGCAAGATCTCAGAATCATCTTCATCAATATCTTCACTTCCTCCGCTTTCCCTGAGTTCCTTTACGATCAGCTCCACATCTTGTCGTCGATAAAATTGTTCGGTTTTCTCTGCATCAGGAACCAACCATTTGATAAGAATATTTGAAGAGCCGTTTGCCAGAGCAATCAAAGGTCTTAAGATCCAATAAAATAACCTCAATGGAAGTGCTATCACATTAACCATGATATCTGCTTGTGCTCTGAAAATCGCTTTAGGGAGTATCTCGCCAAAAAGCATAATAATGAGTGAAGCTATAAATGTTTGTATTGCCAATATCTCAAATGATGACGGCTCAACACCAAACCACAATTCAGTGTAATGCATAATGGGTTCTACAAGAAACAGAGCCATTAAAGTAGCATAAACAACATTTACGATGTTATTTCCAACTAGAGTAGTTGTGAGAAAAGTGTCCGGATTTTTAGTAAAGAATCCGATAGAACTGGAGATGAGATTATTTTTTCGGGAAGCTACTTCAAGTTTGAGTTTGTTTGCAGTTACAAATGCAATTTCGGATCCCGAAAAAAATCCACTCAGTAAAATAGTTCCGGTAATGAGAAGCCATTCCATAGTTTACCTGGCTCCTTTTTCTACTTCTTTACAATATGTGAAACTCGATGGAGGTTCGTCTTTCATTAACGAAATGTTAGTTCTTATTTACCGGTAAAAGTTGGTTTCCGTTTTTCCAGAAACGCACTTGTACCTTCTTTAAAATCATCAGTGTTATACAATTCTCCAAATAAATTTGCTTCAGAATTATACCCTGACTCATTACCTGATTCTTTAATTGCCAAGATAGCATTTTTTAAAGCAAGTGGTCCTTGTTTAAGCATGCTTTTGACCATTTCTTTGGCTGACTCTAAAGCTGATTCTTCTGCTATCTGATTCACCAATCCAATTTCTTTGGCTTCTTGGGCTTTTACAAATCTGCCTGTCAACGTCAATTCAAGAGCTTTAGCTTCTCCCACTAATTTAGGTAAACGTTGAGTCCCTCCATATCCCGGAATTAAACCAAGGCTAACTTCAGGCAAGCCCAACAGTGCATTTTCAGAAGCAATACGAATATGACAAGCCATCGCGAGTTCACACCCTCCTCCCAAAGCATAGCCATTAACGGCTGCAACCACAGGAATGGTCAGGTCTTCAAGTTTCTGAAAAACCCTTTGCCCACGAAGTGATTTCTTTTTTGCCTCAGAATCTCCCAGAGTGTTTAACTCTTTGATATCAGCTCCGGCTACAAAAGCTTTATCCCCGGCACCGGTTACTATAAGCGCCTTAATTTCTTTGCTCTCTCTGATATGATCAAGCGCTGAATCAAGCTCTTCAAAAACCTGATTATTTAACGCATTCATTTTGTCGGGACGGTTTACAGTAAGTACACACACTCCAGATTCATCTACATCCAGAAGCAGTGTTTCAAATGATAAGCTCATGAATTATTCTTTAACTTGTTTCTTTGTACTTGACACGTTTGATACATCATCAGAAAGTTCATCTAAAATAGAATCAAAATCCAGTTCAGTTTCCCATTCTGTGGTGTACTCAGGTAAGATATCCTGATCTAAGTCGTCAATCAATTGCGAAGTTTCATCCACTTCGGTTAACAAGTTATCTAATTGGAAGCCAATTTCTTCCGGATTACTCATGGTCATAGATTGCTCGTAGATATATCTGACAGCGTCTTCTATGGTTTCCAAATGAGTTTCACACACTAAATATTTCTCTTTTGCGATCTTAAATTTCTGAAGCCTTTTTTGCATGATCGCCACACGTCGTGCTTTTGTACGCTTCAGTTTTTCTGATTCGATCGTCTTAATTTCTTCTATTTGCCGGATTACTTCTTCTTTGAGATTTGTTTCCAGAGAAGTATTCAGATACACTTCATAGCGCTTTATCAGATCCAGAAGTGTAAGATAATTTCCTAACAGTTCTTCAATTTTCTTACCAATATTATCCAACAATCCCTGTGAGCTATACGGAAGTTTTTCGAAGTTTTCCTGCACCATTTTAGCAAGATGCTTAAGTACTAAAAAGCGTTTCTGGCTTGCAGAATCCAGCGATTGAAACAGATCTTTTTCATTACTGGAAGCGTGGCGCTCCTTGATCTTTTTAAGCTCCGTCTTTTTTCTGAAACGAGGCAGCTTAGGAACTATACCCAAGTACATCAGCTCCAAACCAAACACTGTGGTTAGCATCACGCTTGAAGCATCTCCAAAATCGCTGATGAAAAAAGCGGTAAGTGTAGCGATCAATAATCCTCCCAGGTTAATGGGGTTCATAAATGCTTCGCGAGTATAATTGATGTTTAGTTCGTCTGCTGACATTACTCTTTTTCTGTATCGTTGCCTGGTGATGAATCGGTTTCTTTATTCTTTACCTGATCCTTTTTTGTCCCAATCGTTTTTTCCGTTTTTATTTCGTCTGCGGTTTTTTCGATCTCGGAATAAAGCATCCCCATTTCAGCCTTAACCTGTTGTAAAGTTTGTTTGGCCTTTTGCTTTTTTAACTCAGCTTCGTGCTGTTCATTCTTTATTTCTCTTTCAAGTTCGGAATCTTCATCCATGCTATCCATAGCAACGTCTAGCCTGGCTTCCGCATGAGTAACTTTATCGCGAACTTTTCCCAGAAACTCATCAACTGATTCCAATAAACTATCCGGATTCATGTTGTTGACAGCCTGAGCGATCTTTCCTTTTTGCTCAGCCCTTTTACCGCGCTCTTTTATTTCTTTGATGCGACGGTAATGCTCCTTGTATTCCTGTTTCAGGCGTTCGCGTTCTTCTTCACTTTTGTTACTCATAAGAGTCTGCGTTAGTTTTTCTCTTTATTCCCAACAGATTTCTTTGGAGATTCTTCTACAACAGGTTCTTCATCTATGTTGATTGAACCGGAAGATTCACCCATTTCTAACTTGAATTGCTCTACCAATGATTGAGCACGGATCTTTTCAGCATTCGCTTCAATTTCCATGGTCTCAGTATCGATACCGTCTAAAGCAATCTCCATTCGAGCTTCGTTCTTAGCCGTTTTTTCGTTTAATCGGTTGATCATCTCATCATGAGTCTGATCCATACCACCAACTTCAAACTGCTCTAATGTATCAGCAATTTTAGACTGCCATTCAGCTCTTTCGCTGGCACGTAAAGCTTCTTTAGCTTCCTGAATCTTGCGGTCTTTTTCACGCATGAAAACTTTCTTCACTTTCAGTGCTTTGTCGTACGCTTTTTCCGCAAAAACTAACTGGTCTTTTGTGTGTGCAAAATTCTCTTTAGCCTTTTCTAGTTGAAGTGCATATCCCTCAGCAATGTCATCACGATTTGCCTGAATTGCAGATTTGATCTTAGAAGTTAGTTCACCGATCAACTTTTCATTTCGGTTAGACTCCTTCTGAAGCATGATCAAGTTTGCTTTAACCGTCGCAATGTTTTCATTCATTTGCGGTATTTGATCGTTCAGATCACGAATATTTTGCTCTAAAATTAATTTTGGATCTTCCATGGAGCTTATTACCCCACCAAACATTGATTTTAATGCACGTATGAATCTTTTAAACATGATTTTTTCCTTTTTTTAATGCCCTATGTTCATTAGATACAAATTAACTGATTATTAGTGTAATTCAACATTTTAAAGCCGGAAATCCCGAACCCCGTTTTTGTCAACTACTTTTGTAACCAGAAACTCCTTTTCAGGTTTTGTATCTGAGATCGTTACTGCTCCATACAACTGTGCGGTCACAGGCTCGATCGTGGTTGGCTTGTTCGTATATGCCACTAAAATTGTTTCACCTTTTGTGATTTTATCTCCTACTTTCTTTTTTAACACAATTCCGGCCTGAGGATCCACGTCATCTTCTTTGACTTTTCTCCCGGCTCCAAGTTCAACAGAAGCGGTTCCGATCTCGAAAGCATCCATCTCAGAGATATATCCATCTTCAGATGATTTCAATTCAAATTCGTAATCAGCAGTCGGATATTTACCGGGATTGGTGATGTATGTAATATCTCCACCCTGCTCTTCCACAATATCCAGCCACTTTTGAAAAGCTTCGCCGTTTTCAACTTGTTGTTTACTAATTTCTATTCCTTTTTCAACTGAATCTGCTTTTCCTCCTAAATAGATCATAGTTCCGGAAAGCAGGTGTGAGATCTCCATTATATCTTCCGGTCCCTCTCCTTTCAGAGCATCGATGGATTCCTCCACTTCAAACCAATTCCCGATCTTGTATCCCAAAGGCTGTTTCATATTGGTAAGATACGCGATGGTTTCTTTTTCGAATTGCTCTCCAATACCAACCAAAGCCTGAGCGAGTTTAGCTGCATCTTCTTCTGTCTTCATAAATGCCCCGGACCCGTATTTCACATCCAGTACCAAGGCATCAATTCCCTCGGCTAGTTTTTTGCTCATAATGCTCCCTGCAATTAACGGAATGGATTCTACCGTTGCTGTTACATCCCGTAATGCATAGAGTCTTTTATCTGCAGGGGCAATTTCCTCGGTTTGTCCAACAAGCACCAGATTCTGTTTTTCCAAGATCTCCTTATAACGAGCCAGATCCACATCCACATAAAATCCGGGAATTGATTCTAATTTATCCAAGGTACCACCGGTATGCCCAAGTCCTCGACCTGATATCATAGGAACCGGTACTCCGGCACTTGCTACAATTGGCGCGAGTATAAGAGATAGTTTATCACCCACTCCACCGGTAGAATGTTTATCTACTTTCTTTCCTGATACATGTGAAAGATCCACAACTATACCTGAATGAAGCATGGATTCTGTTAATGCAGCAGATTCTTCGTCATTCAATCCATTGAGGAAAGCTGCCATCAGAAATGAACTGATCTGATAATCAGGAATTTCATCAGCAGTGTAAGAGTCAATTAAAAAACGGATCTCATCCTTAGAAAGAACTTTTCCGTCTCGTTTTTTGCGAATTAGGGAAACAATATTGTACTTTGAATTCATAGCCCAAGTATAGCCAAAAAACTAATATTTCTTCTACATGAAGAGAGATTTTTCATACTTCAATTCCGCAAAAGCTTATCTGCTCTTATTTTTTGGGGTCTTATTTTTAACAGGATGCAGCTTTAAAACAATAGTTCATCCCTATCCTCAGAAATTGGAAGAAACCATAAACAGTTATAAAGACGACATAACGCTCCATAAAGATGGTAAACTTAAATATTTACCAAACAGAGATGATGCTGAAGTTTTTGAAGATCTGAATTATAAAGAAGGAGCTTTATATGTTGATGCAGGACGTTTTTACCGTTTAAAAAAAGAAGATCAATTTTCAGACCCCTTTTCCGGCTCCGGTTTCATTGTGACTTCCGAAGCATATTTTGATGACCAATTAAGAGAAGATGTGTTCAGAGTGATTCTTCGCAATAAAGAAAGTTCAGAGTACAAATATATAATTACAGGCACTTCTCAAAACGTAACTATTGCAAGATCAGATTCAATTAATTATCAAATTATTGCTAGGGATTTTTGGCCTCCTTCTGTGAAGAAAGTAAAAGCAGAGGATGGCAATGAATGGCATCACTATCCTTTAGGGGGAAGCTGGGATTATATTGATCCATCAAATGAAAGGTTTTTAGTAGTTCAGGGAAGTCCTGTTAAAAAAAGATTGGCAGCGGAAGCTAATTATGGACAATCCTTTACTTTATTATCAAATACTGAACTTTCCGATGAATTTAGATCTGAATTTATAATTGTATTTTTAGGCTATTGGCATCTTACCAACATTCAATATTATTATGAGGAGTGCGATTTCGAAGATCTATCTTCTGATGCCTGCCCGGGATCTGTAATCATTAAATAACCTTTTCACTCAACAGAGTTAATTTGCTGAAAATTATTGCTGATAAAAACATTTATAAATTAGATCATTTTTTGAATGACAATGTGAAACTAACCACATTCGATCCAAATGATCAGTTACCGGGCTTAGAAACATTCGATGCCCTCTTTGTCAGAACGGTGACAAAACTCAATTCTAAAACATTAGAAAAAATACCCAAATCCTTAAAGCTCATTGGAACCGGTTCATCCGGAAGCGATCATATTGAGAAAGAGTATTTCAAGTCAAGAGGTATACAGGTTATTGATGCTAAAGGCTCAAATGCTGATGCGGTTAGTGAATACGTAATCACATCACTTTTGCTGTGGTCTATAAAAAGAGATATTGAGCTATCAGAAATGACAGTTGGAATAATTGGAGCAGGAGCAACAGGAAGTGCAGTCGCTGATCAACTATCACGGTTTGAAATTCCTTTTTTGAGTTATGACCCTCCAAGAGAACAAAGAGACAAAAACTTTAGCTCGGCTTCTCTGAAAGATATTCTTGAGTGTGATATCCTTACTTTTCATGTTCCACTGGAGAAAAAAGGGGCTCATTCCACATTTCACTGGTTGGATAAATCTAAACTCTCTGCCAATTCTTTTGAACTGATCATTAATGCTTCCCGAGGTGGAATTGTTGATGAACTAGCTCTTCTTAATGCCGTCCATGAAAATACAGTTTCGGATATAATTATAGATGTTTGGGAAGGAGAACCGGACTTTAATACAGCAGTCGCTGAAGCAGCATTTATTGCAACTCCTCATATAGCCGGCTATTCAGAACAAGCAAAATTAAATGCGTCGAAAATGCTTGTCGAACAGTTTTCTGATTTTTTTAATCTAGAAGTTCCCGATTCCTCAAAGCTTTACCGGTCAAAAGAAATTGATCTGGCTGATTTAAATTACACAGCTTATGAGTTAGTTCTCAGATTACATCCTCTGAGAGAATATGATGCTGATCTTAGAGATCTGAATTTACGCCCGGATAAATCTATACTCTTCCAGAAACTCAGAACAGATCGTCCTTACAGATATGAATACCCCTACATCAGTCTGAACAAAACTTTACTGAATGAATTTAATGTGTTTAAAAAGCTGGGTGTTAAACCTCTAACTAATACTTAAGTTCTTTCAAGGATTTGTTTTTATGATCCGGCTCAGGGTCTTCCAGAAATTGAACTACTTTGATAGTTTCTTTCCCTTTCATTATAGCCTTCAGAATACGATGCATGCCATCCATTACACTCCCATCTGAAGAAAGAATAACAGGATATTTAAAACTTGTTTTTTCTGCATATTCAATGTGTTTTGCTATCTCACGAACTGAAGGCACATCATCTTTACCCTGAAACCAAAAATTTTTGTCGATATCGTCAATCGACTCGATCATCACTTCTTTTGGTAAATAATGTTCTGAAATTTTTACGAGTCTATCAATGTCCCATGCCAGAGTATCGCCATTAACTTCTCGTATATGATATTGTTTTCTCATTTATTGCTTTGGTATTTTTATCCAACTGCCAGCAGTGATATTCTGGTCCAATTGAACTTGATTAATAATTGCTATGTCTAACGGTTCAATATTCATTGGCAGATTTGAAGGCAGGAAACTGGAAAAGGAACCTGATCTTGTAGTTTTTACCAGTTCCAGTCTTACAGGTTTTATGTTCAGAATAGACGAGTCGGTAAGTCGGTCAAAACCATTAGGAACTGCAGCAAACTGTTGTTCATATTCACCGAACTGCTGAGATACAGTATAACTCAGAAACCTGTAAATATTTCCATTATAACTCAGAGCGGTTATATCAATCGTCAATGAAGTTCCGTCTTCCTGTTGGAGGTTAGCTTCGGCTTCGTAACCGTTCAAACCGTTCGGGTTGGTTGAGCTTTGCTCAGTAGTGTTTACTCCTTCCTGATTCAGGAATGCCTTAACAGAAGCTTCCGGTGTTGAATTCTCATTATCAATGGAAAATTGTACAATTGCATCCTGATTTTCATTCACCAAAATAACTGCTGAAGCCTGATTGATGACGCTGAAACCAGCAGGCACCAGGAATTGAAATTTTAGATCCGGATGGTAAAATATTCCATTCCGTTCAAACCCTTCTCTTGGGTTTTGTCCATACATGATATTGTCGATCATGTTTAAATATTCTTCATTATCTACAATAGTTTGTTCATATCCTTTTTGAGCCCATTCAGCAGCTAGTTCAGGAATATTTTTTTCTCTTTCACCGGGATCAGGATGTGAAGATAAATGCGAAGGGATGCTCTGACCTGATTTCTCGGAAATTCTTTTCAGGGAAGTAAAAAACTCTCCCCCTTCTGCTGCTTTGTATCCTTTCATTGCAGAATACTCAACCCCTAGCTGATCAGATTCTCTTTCGTCATCTCTGCTGTAGCTTAGAAATAACAATTGTGCAGTCTGACTACTTAACTGAAGAATATTCCCTCCATCTAATCCGATTGACTCTCCCAATACTGCACCACCAATTATAGCTAATTGCCCAAATTGCTGCTCTGCAGCGCGTTGAGAAGCATGTCTTGCAGCTACGTGTCCGATTTCATGTCCCAATACAACCATTAACTGAGCCTCGTTATCTAAATGAGCCAGCAAGCCTCTTGTCACATAAACGTATCCTCCCGGAAGTGCAAAAGCATTTACAACCGGACTTCCAAGTACTCTAAAAGTGAAATCCGTGTTTTTATATTCGCTTGGAGTGTCCTCTCTGCTGAAATGACTTACCTCAAGAAGCTCATTTCCCAATTTAGTCACATAATTCGCAAGTTCTTCATCATCATATAATCCATATTGCGCAATTATTTCTGCATCTGCTTCTTTACCGAGTTGTAATTCCTGTTCCCATGAATAACCATAAGCTCTTTTATTCCCGGAAACCGGGCTGGTTTGAATAGATACGCAGCTAGGAAGCACCAAAGCTGTAATTACAACAAGTATTGTTGTTTTAATAAATGAATTCATAATACCTTTTTGTTAACCTTAACCTATCACATTTACTTCCGGAGTGAGGTCTATTTTAAATTCAGTACTTATAGAAAGGCAAATTTCCGTTGCTAAGTTCCAAATTTCTTTTCCTGTCGCATTTCCATGGTTTACGAGTACCAGAGCCTGCTTATCATGAACACCGGCATCTCCAATCCTTTTACCTTTCCATCCTGCTTTTTCAATCAACCAACCAGCCGGAACTTTAACCTGTCTTTCAGTAACAGGATAACTTGGCAGATCCGGATATTCAGACTTTAACTGATTGAAGTGCTGAACAGAGATCACCGGATTCTTGAAAAAACTACCTGTATTACCAATTTGATTAGGATCAGGAAGTTTACTCTGACGAATTTCTATCACACAATCACTTATATCCTTGATATCAGGTTCGGATATTCCTTTTTCTAACAACTTCTCCGATAAAGCTTTGTATGAAGTATTCACGGTGTGATCTTTGGATAAGCGTAAAGTCACTGATGTAATAACTGCTTTTTCTTTAAGCTCTTTTTTAAAGATGCTTTCTCTATAACCAAAATTACACTCATCCTTGGTGAAAGTTTTTAATTCACCGGAATCGATCATAAATGCTTCAAGACTTAAAAACACATTTTCTAGTTCTACTCCATACGCCCCGATATTTTGAATAGGTGCTGCACCAACTGACCCGGGAATAAGTGACAGATTTTCGATGCCACCCAACCCATTTTCTACGCAAAATAAAACGAGTTCATGCCAGTTCTCGCCTGAAGCAATTTTCAAATTCGTTTCTGATAAAAAATCTCTTCCTTTGAGTGCATTATAAATTACCAGGCCATCAAAATCCTTTCTAAAAAGGATATTGCTCCCTCCTCCCAGAACCAAGATCTCCAGATTCTTGTCTTTAGCAAACTTAATAGCTTCCCGAAGTTCGGGAACAGAAGCTACTTCTGCGAAAAATGCAGCTTTTGAAGAAACACCCATCGTGTTAAAGGAAGACAGGTCAAAATCTTTGTGAATAGAAAGCTTAATAGACATTGAGGCTAATCTTCTTTTTCAGAGGTTTCTTTTTGTCCCTCTACGAGCTTTACACGAACTTTTTTAATTCTGTTATTCTGAACGGAGTGGACTGTACATTCCAATCCTTTGTAGATCACTCTTTCTCCTACCGTTGGCAAGCTTTCCGTCAGATGATAGATCAACCCGCCTAAAGTTTCGAAATCATCATTTTCAGTGCTCAATTCTAAATCTACGACGTCTTCCATATCATCAAGATCGATCTGTGCGTCAAAAATATAGATACCGTTTTTGAATTGTGTATATAACTGTTGGTCATCTGATGATTCATCGGTGATATCACCTACTAATTCCTCCAGAATATCGTCCATGGTAACTATTCCTTCCGTACCACCATATTCGTCGACCACAACTGCAATGTGAGTTTTCTCCTGCTGAAAATCTCTCAAAAGATCGTCCAATTTTTTTGTGGCAGGTATAAACAGCGCGTTTCTGGAAATAGTCTTCCAGTTAAATGAGGGCTCCTCTCTCTGATCATTCAGGTATGGCAAAATGTCTTTTGCATAAATTACACCCAGAATGTTATCCAGATCATTTTCATAGAGAGGCATTCTTGAGAGCGCTTTATCCTGAATAATACTTAATATATCGGACAAGGAATCCTGAGTTGAGACTGCAATTATATTAACCCTTGAGGTCATGATCTCCCGAACGGTTATATTTCCAAATTCTATTACATTCTCAATAATTTCTCTTTCATCTTCTTTAATTGAACCGTCCTGTTCGCTCACTTCTGCCATGGTTCTGATATCATCAGTAGTCATCTTGTTAGATGGCTTTGGAAGATATTTTTCCATAAAAATAGTGCTGTCAGCAATCAATTTTGAAAACGGTTTAAGCAAAACAAAAAGCACATAAATAAAAGTACTCCATCTTCTGGAAACCGTTAGAGGATCATTTATGGCAATGATCTTTGGGGTTATCTCGCTGATGATCAAAATCATAAATGTTAACACAACAACTTCAGCAGTAAATACAACTACTTCCGACAACCCAAAGTGAGCCACAAAAGAGCCTGTAATTACAGCAGCCATTACTGAAGCCACTATGTTTGCGAAAGTATTCCCGATCAAAATAGTAGCTAACAATCGTCGTGGTTTATCCAACATTGTTAATATTCGGGAATCAGCTGCGTGAGGGATTTCTGCGCCGGTTAAACTCTCAAGACGTGATGAAAGAGAAAAAAAAGCAACTTCAGATCCTGAGAAAATTGCTGATACTGCAAGCCCGAATATCATTACCACAAACTGTATGGAAATCACAACATAATCTATTTCTGCTGAAATGCCTGACACAGAAATATCTAACAATAGGGCTATAATTAAATTATGAAATTCTAAGAGGGTGCTCAATTATATAATATTTTGATTGGGGGAATTTAACTAGGTGAACGCTTCCTAACAAAAATAAAAAAAGGCGGTGAAAGTATGACTTCGCACCGCCTGAAATGTTTCAATTTTATCTAAAATGGAAGATCATCATCCATATTATCAAAATCTTTTCCAAGCTCAACATTGCTGGACATCTGTTGATTTTGATTGCCGGCATTTTGATTTCCACCTTGATTACCGCCCTGGTTTCCACCACCACTGCCCTTGCTGTCAAGCATGGTCATTTGAAGTGCTTTAATTTCAGTGGTATATCTTTTTTGACCTTGATTGTCTTCCCAAGATCTGGTTTGAATCGGACCTTCAATATAAACCAAAGAACCTTTGGTTAAATACTGCTGGCAAATTTCAGCCAGTCTTCCCCATGCAACCACACGATGCCATTCAGTTTTTTCCTGTTGCTCGCCGTTGCTGTCTTTATAACGCTCGCTTGTAGCTATGCTTAATGTAGCCACAGCTGTGTTTGATTGCGTGTATCTTACTTCAGGATCTTGCCCGAGTCTTCCGATTAATTGTGCTTTATTTAGTGAACTCATTACGTATTGGATTAAGTTATTTTGTTTGTAAAGTAAGACAAGCTCAGAAGAATTCCTTACAAAAAAAGTTTAAAAAAAATTTCAAGTATTAATACTTGGGTATGCATTTTATTCCAATACAAGTACCATTTGTTGATTATCTAATCGTGAAACTTCGTTCATAAAGTCTATAAAATCCGAATACTGTTCAGGTTTTAATTTTCTTGACTTAATACTGAATGACCTTGTAAAAAGAACTTTGTTTGAGTCTAATTTTTCGAATGAGCCATTATAAGAAGCAAAGCTGTTCTCAATATTTTCTGACCTCGGAATTCCTTCAAGTACAAAGCCTTCAGGTAAATTAAAAACTGTGCTGTCTTTTTCCTGAAAAGCAACAGGCAACCAAACATCAAACTTTCGGTCATCTTCATTAGAAAAACTAACGTTCCAATTGCTTAATACATTAACAGGCACAAACAAACGCTTCGAAGAAGTTGAAGCATAGCTCTCTTTTTTAAACGAAAAATCAAAATTGTAGTTAGGATCATCGTCTATAAGATCTTCAAAATTGATACCTATAATATCAGAATTGGGAATATCATAACTTGTAGATAACCATTCTACTCTTTCTTTTTCTGATTTGGGTAAGATTTCATGTAAAACCTGATCGCGAACAACCCCTTCACTTTTAATATTAACATTTATACTCGCTTCGCCATTTTTTGATAACAATACATGCGAGACGATTTCCTGATTATTTAGAGAATAAGGTCTTTTCGGCGTTTCAATTAGTTCTCCTCCTGTTGGAGTAACTAAAAGAGCTTGTTTATTTTCATTCCCATTACCAATACTGCCAAAAGGCATGTATGCGCTTGTACACTCCAGCCAAATATGTTCTCCATCAGAAAGTGTAACTCTTAGAATAACGTGATTAAACTGACTACTTGGAAAATCTGCTATTAATTCTGGCTCATCAGCACCATTTCTGATGAGTACCGGATGAGATTCTATCCCTGCATACTCAAGTACGGCCTGCATAAAATTAGTTAAAGCTTTGCAATCTCCGTATTCGTTGTTAAAAACATAATCTGCAGAAAAGGGTTTCCATCCTCCTATGCCTAGTTGAATACTAACATACCTCGTTTTTTGCTGCAGATATTTGTAAAGAGCTTTTACCTTCTGTTTTTCGTTTTCCACCCCTTCAAGAATTTCATCTACCTCTCTTTTTGCAGCGTCACTCAGTTCTCTCTCATTTTTACCCAATAGATAATACCATTGTCCAAATTCTTCCCATGAACTGGTTGATCCATAAGTATTCTCTATTTCAAAAATTACGGGAGCGACTAACACTTTTGGTAGCACCTCAGGCGCAGGCGGACTCAAAAGCTCATGCGTCATTGGCTCATCATTACTAAAACTCCATGTGTATATCTTACCAATTGTGGAATCAGAAATGGTAGGCTTATCATTAAAACCATCAGCATGATATTTTAAACTTCCGTTGGTTCTGTCTATGATCTTCAATTCTGATTGCTCAACGATTTGGTCGTACCACAACGGATACCAAGTCGGTAAATTCAACAACCCGTTGTACTTGATCTGATAATCAGTAACTATTGTATATGGAAAGTCGTTATGAAAAAGCTCTAAAAGTTTTACTCTACTATCAGAAAAGAAAGTATAACCATCAGCCGAACTGAAGTCATAGGCATCATCCGAAGTAAACGACCTTACAAGATTACCATCTTTATCAATTATATTAGCATTTATGAAGTCAATGCTTCTGAATTTATCATAGTGTAGGTAGACATTGGCAAGATGCTTATCCTCTTTATCCAGAATTGTTATAGCTTCTTTAACCCTTAGAACAGCGCTATTTTGGTTTATATATTCCAGTACTGTTTCATGATTTCTGACAACTGAATTTACATCTTTATCCCACTCAGACATCTCATAAGAATATGAAAGTGTTTCAGCTTCATAAATTTCTTTAGTACCGCCACAATTCAATACAAACAGCAATATCAGAATTGTGCTTAGGCAGACATTAATTTTATTCTTCATTTTTCTTTAAAACTATTTGCTCAGATTGGTTTTCAATTAGTGTTTTAAAAAAGTCTTTTAAGAACAAGTAGTCCTCAGGATTATAATTGTGCTTATTAATACTAAATTTATACTGCATCATAATAGTATTTCCCGCTGCCTGGAAAAGCTTTCTGTAATTTGCACTTTCATCAGGTGTTCGAAAAATTTTCGATGTTGGAATTTCATCCACACTCCAGCCCTCAGGTATTGTGAATCTCAAAGTCACTGTTTCATCAAATGTATAATCAAAATCGATAGGAAATACACGTTCCTCTTCTTTAAATGGATTATCTACTAAACGCTCCACAATCATGGGATTTAAATATATTACGTTTCCTGATGTATTTGCTGAAACCTCAAAATGTGCACTGTATCTAAGATCTTCATGCAGTTCACTTTCTTTTATATTCACAGAGTCTATTACAGTATTTACAGGGTCACTAAATGTATTTTGTTTAATGCTTTCCTTTATATCGTCTTCATCTTCAAATTCTTCTCTGGTGTAATGTGCATAGTATCCATTTGATTTGGAATTCAACTCTCCAACTAATCTGCCATCTTCATTCATTGTAGCATCTATATAAATACTCAGATTGTTTTCATCCTTGTTTTCAATATTTATCCATTTAAACTGCTCTTTAGGAATATCGATCAAAAACCCTACACTATTTATAGAATTTGCTGGAAGTAAATTAAATGGCCTTTTCTCATTTTTTGCATCTAAAAAATAGAACTCATTACCAATTTCTACATATGCAATAACGTGATTGAACTGTGAAATCAAAGGGAACATCCGAATAACATCTCCATGATCAGTTGTACTCAGAACCACAGTATGAGCACTTAAACCAGCTTCTTTAAGCATATTAACGAGCATCAAGTTGATATCCGCGCTATTCCCATCTCCTTCTTTATAAGAATCTTCCAAATCTTGTGAAGCATTAAATGAAAGCATCTCATTCCAATTCATTTGACTTGAAACATGGTTATAAATTTTTTTCATTTTTTCGAGTTCAGAATCTTCCTCGGAAATAATGTCTTCCAAGACCTTGGCTAAAAACTTATTCCTCTTGAGTGTTTTACCGTGGCTCGATGATTCCGCTAAAGCTCCCCCTACTCTTGGCCAATCAGATAAATAATCTTCATAAACAACACCCGGTACTGTTATAGAAGCCAGCTGGAATTTAATAGCTGATCTATAATTGTCAACGGACTTCATATAAGGGGCTTCCTCTATCGCGGGTATATCTTTCATGATCCAGGTAGATTCTGTACCAACATAATTTTGACGACCTCCACTTTGGTAAGGTTTTTCTTCAATACTAAAGAACTGTTCGTATCCTCTTGATACTTTTAAGTACCTGAACCATTCCGGAATTCTGATCATGTATTCACTCCACATGCTTGGGATTGATTTTTGAAAGTCCCAATCAGGCAGATCAATTGGAGATTCAGATTTGAATAGATATTCATATTCTATAATAGAGCCGGGGCGTAAAGCCGGCATAGTAAACTTTACTTCAGTATAATCCTCTCCCTCTTTATCAATTAAGATATCATCTTTATCCAATTCGGTTTTTACAATCTCGCCATTTTCCAGATTGTAAGTAGCAGCTTTTATCTTTGTTATATCTTGTTCTGGGTTCTTCTCTATATACCTTTTTGAAAAATCTCCATATGTAAATCCTTCATCAGTCAAAATTTTGATCCTGATGTGTCTTCTGAACTCAACTTCTAACCTATTATCCAGTTCTGCATCTCCCACATCAAAGATCACAACTGCACTGGCAGTAGAATCTTTTTCGTACACATCCATTTCAATCATTTGCTTTGAAATATCGCCGAAATCTCTTTTTTGGGCTTCTGTTAGTTGCGGGATAAACATGAACATTACAATCAATAGCAGGGAACAATTTTTAATCATCACAAGAATAGTTAGATATTTTTTTTAGTTGATAAGCGAACATAATTAATTATTTACAGTTTTTCTTTATGATTTTATGTGACTCTAGTAATCTCTTTTTTGTAAGTCCCCTTTTTATATAGTTAATTGTTACTCAGGTAACTATTAACTAATTCGAACATCATGAAAAAACTAATACTAATTATTGGATTGGGGGTTTTAACTATGCCTTTAATGGCCCAGTTAAGTCAAGCCGAAAGAGATTTTGCGATAAATTATCTCGAAACAACGCATGCAAACATTGTTGAAGCTGTAAAAGATCTTCCGGAAGAGTCTTTTAACTATACCCCTAAAGATGGCGGATGGTCTGTTTCGAATGCATTAGAACATATTTTACTTACTGAAACAGCCTTCTTTGGAATGGCACAAGGAACATTAGCTAATGACGAAGCAATGTCAGAGAAGGATCTTTCCGCTCAGGACGCAGTACTGATCGGCATGCTTGCAAACAGAGGGACTAAAGTTAAAACGGCTCCACCATTCGAGCCATCAGGTAAATGGTCTTCCAAAGCTGAAATGTTATCAGAATTAGAAAAATCGAGAACTAAACTCGTTGAATTCTTAAGCTCTACAAATGCTGATCTCAGAGGTCATGTTACTACTCTTCCTTTCGGTGATGCAGATGTATATCAGATCATCCTGGTAATTTCTGCTCACAGCCAGAGACATACATTTCAGATGCAGGAAGTATTGGCAGAAATGAACGCGATGTAATTGGTTTTTAATTAATGCCTTTAAGCTCATTGTGAAAACAGTGAGCTTTTTTTATATAATTTTTGCCTTCTTTTAATGTTTTGATAATGGTTGTTTCGTATCCTTAGTAAAATTGAAATTAAATCTGGCTCATGAAAAAAATTCTAGCTTCTACCCTTGCACTCTCATTTCTTCTAACGCTAACATTAAATCCAACATCTGGTATTTCCTGGAATGCTACCGGTCACCGTGTTATTGCTGCTATTGCCTGGGATAACCTTACTCCTGTTGCTAAAGAGAATATTATGTCTATTCTCAAACAAGCTCCTGAGGACTCTGATCTGATGGAATTCTATGATGAAGAAAGTGAAAACGCAGATAAATATTATTTTATGAATGCTGCGTATTGGCCTGATGTGGTTCGTGACAGAGATGAGCAAGCTCGTTACAATAAATACCACAAAGGTCCGTGGCATTATGTAGGCACTTACTGGAAGCAGACAGAAGACGGCCCAGTTGATGCAGAAGGCTTTGTTGATGATGAGCATATAGTGGAGCGCATCGCTTTATTCAGAGAAACCCTCAACAGTTCTGAAGTATCTGCAGAAGAAAAAGCTATTCAAATTGCATGGGTTCTTCATTTAGTTGGTGATATTCATATGCCGTTGCACAATACTTCTCGCGTTACAGAAGAAACTCCGGATGGTGACCGTGGTGGAAATAGTTTCAGATTTGGAGACAGCTGGCCTTGGAATTTACACGCGTACTGGGATGGCATCATAGATGTAGCAAACCCTAAAGACGATGACGTTGACGACTTCGACTACTATCTTGCCAATGCGGAAATGATCGAAAAGAAGCACCCAAAGTCTGAGTTTAAGGGCTTGATAGATCTTCAGAATTCTACAGCTTGGAATAAAGAAGGAAAAGAGATCACCATGGAAAAAGTATATCCGGAAGATCTGAAACAAGATGAACAGCCTTCTCAGGAATACAAAGAAATGGCCTATAAGATCGCTCAAAAGAGAATGGCACTTTCTGGCTACCGTATGGCCGAATACCTGAATCAGATTTTTGGGGAGTGATTTTTAAGGTCCAGATATTTAAAAAGCAGTGTTCAAAAAAAACACTGCTTTTTTTATTTAATTATCAGTCAACGAACTAACCCCAGGAAGTTCCTTACCTTCCAGATACTCTAAACTGGCTCCACCTCCTGTTGAAACATGAGAAACCTGATCACTCAATCCGGATTTTTTAATTGCAGCAGCTGAATCCCCACCACCAATAATTGTTGTTGCTCCGAATTTTGTAGCCTCTGCAAGTGCTTCAGCAACGGCAAAAGTACCATCCGCAAAATTACTCATTTCAAAAACACCCATCGGACCATTCCAAAGTACCGTTTTCGCCATCTTGATCACATTACCATACGAAATAGCTGACTGTGGGCCAATATCCAGTGCCATCCAACCATCTTCTATTCCATTGTCATTTACAACTTTATGCTCGGCATCATTGTCAAATTCTTTGGCTACCACCGAGTCCATAGGCAGCATCAATTTAACACCTGCTGTTTTAGCTTTTTGGATCAATTCTTTTGCCAGATCGATTTTGTCTTCCTCCAACAATGAATTACCAATTGGTAAACCTAAAGCTTTATAAAATGTGTACGTCATTCCCCCTCCAATAATAATGGTATCTACTTTGTTCAGAAGATTTTCGATCACTCCGATCTTATCAGAAACTTTAGCTCCTCCTAAAATTGCCACAAAAGGTCTATCGGGATTGTTTACGCTTTCACTTAAATATTTGATCTCTTTTTCCAGTAAAAAACCCGAAGCAGACTGCTCCATAAATTTAGTTACCCCTGCTACAGAAGCGTGTGCTCTGTGAGAACTTCCAAAAGCGTCGTTTACAAAAATATCAGCGTGGCTGGCTAATTGACCACTAAAAATCTCATCATTATCAGTTTCTTCTTTGTGGAATCGAACATTTTCGAGTAAAACGATCTCACCAAAATCAGCTTGTTCTATTACCTTTTTAGCTTCATCACCGATGCAATCAGTAGCAAAATGAACTTTAGTCTCTATCAAAGTAGCTAAATGATCTGCTACCGGTTTGAGTGAGAATTCTGGATTTGATTTTCCATCCGGTCGGCCTAAATGACTTGTTAATATCAATAAACCGCCATGTTCTACTACATAATTTATGGATGGTAAAGCCTGTACTATCCGATTGTCATCTGTGATCACTCCATCTTTCAAAGGCACGTTAAAATCAACGCGCATAAGTACTTTTTTATCTTTTACTTGGATATCAGTAAGGGTAAGTTTTTTCATTTTTTTTGTAAGGAATGTTGTTTTTAACTGTCTTATTTGATTAAATAAGATTCAATAACTCAATTGTACACTTTACTCATCAGCGACAACTTCGGGGTAAAATACACAGTTGTATTGTTCTTTGTGTTTTATTTTAGTTAATAAATCAAACTTATGGAGATCAAATGAAAAAACTGATACTATTTTTCCTTTTTATTGGAATAGGAACAAGTCTTTCAGCTCAAAACCTATTTGTAACAAGTACCAGCCCTGCCCACGGAGCTGAAGATGTTGATCAGGATTCGATCATGATTACATTCAACAAGAAAATCACTTTCAATGACAGTTCTTTTACAGAAGAACTCCAAATCCCCTTTCTAATCCTTCCTTTTGATTCAATTCAAATAAACCAGTTGAGACTAAGTGAAGATTCTTTATCTATGATCATAGATGGAGATTTAGCAGATAATACTGATTTCACTTTTATTTTATTGGATGCTCACGCAAAGGACGGAGATAAACTTGGAGCGCCCTATCTGTTCAGATTTACTACTAATCCTACTGCAGGTCAATTTGTTGTAAATGGTAAAATAACAGAAGAAGAAATGTCGAAATTGAAAGCCAATTCTTCTTTAGATCACTTGGGTGGACTAACGGTTATCCTGAGCGAAGAAACTTTGGATATCGGTTTAGATTTCGAGGGGACTGAAGATGAGCCAAATGAAGAAGATGATCCGTTAGACGCATCTCATATAGCTTTCGTAAATCCTGAAACCGGAGAATATTCTATTGACGGTATCAGAGAAGGAGACTTTTTCGCTTTTGGCCTTAATATCTTTTCTATTGAACAAGACAACGAAGGATTTCCGGAGCTATTTATTCACGATCCGAATGAAGATTTTTCTTTAGATACCATTAAAGTGAATAGCACTGATGTACCAACTGACACTTTAAATGACATCGATCTCAGAAAGTTAATTTTTGAACCATTTACTTTTGGAGAAGCTTACGAACGAACCTCCAGTCTGAACTTCAGTAGCGATGTAGAAGCTAAAGCAGGTATTGCATTAATTCCATTGGTTTTTGATTCTTTCGATGAGCCTCAACCAAAACAACTTTTTAAAGGAATCCCTGTAACAGCTACTTTAAATGATCATCAGAATCCATTTTTCGAGCCTGAAAATGGAAAGAGTATAATCTGGAGTATGTACTTTTACGATACTGTAAAAGACTCTGTTCATTTAGTGGGAATCTCACCATTCGGAGCAGAATTAATTGAAACCGTTATATCTGACGATCTCGATATTCCTGTTTCAATAAGTACGGTAAACTCTTTACCTGAAAACATGATCGATAGCGACTCAGCAGCTGCTATAGCTGAAATGAATGGAGGAGCTCAATTCAGGCAGGAAGCCGGTAATGCCACTTTTGCAAGTGTTGATTTTGCCGCAGCTCATGCTTATTGGGAATATCCTTTAGATAATACTACTTCGGCACCTACACATTGGAGAATTGATTACAAAGCTCAGAATTTTAATTTTGAATTCAAACAAACTAACGATCATGACGGTTTCGGCGAAGATTCTCTTGTTTTCTATATTGACATAACAACCGGAGAAATTCTTTACAAAGCCGGAAATAAACTAGAAAACGGCCCTTCGTTTAATGTTGTAAGTAGCTCCCCCTCTGATGGCGATGTTGCCGTCAGCAGTGATACTTCAATTGTTAGTATTACCTTTGATGCACCCGTAAAATGGAACGAATATGGTTTTTTTGAGGATGGACTCGAAATTATCCCTTTCCCTCTCGATTCCATTTATATTGTGGATTTCACTTTAACGGATGTGGGCAGAACTATCAACTTTAAAGTAATTCACTCACCTGATACTGATTATACATGGTTAGTTAGTAAAGCAAAAAATACTGCAGGCGGCATTCTCGAAAGACCTTATGTATTTAACTATACCACTGCATCTGCTTCAGGCAGTCAATCTGTTTCAGGTTCTATCAATACAAATACTGATACACCCGCTAAGTCTGTTGAAAATGAATATGACGGGGTAATGGTGGCGTTATTTACATCCAATCCATTTGTAGATAATGAAAATGAGAGTGAATCTGAAGGGCCTGGCTTTACTATTGCTAAAGCAACTCTTGCAGATACTACCACAGGAACCTATACTCTTACTGGTGTGCGAGACGGAGTTTATTTCCCACTTTCAATTAATCTGATTAAAGATGGCTTTGATGAAACACCTTCTGCAATCGGATTTTATGATCCTGACAACGATGGCGCACTGAATTCGATCACCGTTTCAGGTGGAAACTTAACCGATATAGATATTCAGTTTAAAGCATTTGAGCCAATTTCGGCAAGTACAGCCGTTTCATTAGCAAATTCAGTAGCTGCAGAGTTAGATCCCGGATTGGAACTATACTTTATGTTCACCGAAGAGGAACTGGTAGAATATGATGACTTTAATGATGAGGTCTATCAGAAAAAAGGACTCCAAAAATATTCATTCAGCCATTTTAAAATTGATGATGAGATAGCTACTCCAACCGGTACCGGTGAAGAATGGGGTTTACTATACTATAACTCAACAACTGAGGTTGCTTTAGCATTTGGAGTTAATCCTTTCGGAGTTGGATTCGTTGATACATTAGACACAGAAGAATTCCTTTACGATCTGGAGTTAGAGGATGCCACTTTTGATGATCTATCTCCACTCCCTTCTTCTTTCTTTGATTCCGATTCTGCAGCAATTGTAGCTGAACAAAATGGTGGTAGCGACTTCAGGCAAGGAGATGCAGAATACCTTTACGTTGAATATATAGCAATAAATGCTCCTTCTCTTTTACCGGAAGGTATTACTGCCAATGGTGGAGTTTGGGGGGTGATCTATTCCAAAGAGAGCTTTAATGAGCAAACCTTCAATTACGAATTTACCGGATTTGAAGTATTTCTGGATTTTGAAGATGGAACATTCCTGGGTTCAAATATTGATCAGGATGAGCCAATTACTGCATTAGATGGAAGAGCTGCGGCCGACACCTTAGCTATAAATATCTATGATGATAACAAGCTTTACTTCATTGACGCTACTGGAAATATATTTTCAGATCCTGCGCTTGATCAACAGAAAAAAGCTTTAAAGAATAATGAGGAAAACTCTGATCTTCTTGAAGGAAAGTTCTTCTTTGTAGAATATAGATTCTACTCAGAAATGAATGATTCTGAAACACCGATATTTGTAGATGCAAGCGGTGAAGCATACTTCTCAGGAAATTCATTTGATATAATTCCTGAAGGAGTTAGTTACGCTGATCTGACAAGCATTTCTGAAAACATTATTGATAGCGACTCTGCAGTAGCTATTGCAGATGCTTCCGGAGCTGCTGATTTCAGAGATGATCTGGGCGCTGATTTCGATCTGGTTCGACTCGATATACAAGTTCAGGCAGGTAATCGCTTCTGGTTACATCCTGAAGGAGTTGATAGCTCATTGGTTACGTGGACTGTTCGCTTTTTAAGAACTTCGAGGCATAAGACCACTGAGGAATACGAACACGAAAGTGCTGAATATCTTATCAATGCAGAAACAGGCGCTGTGATTGATGCAATGGTTATCACTTCGAATGAAGATGAGCAACTTACAGATATTCCAAGTGAAACCACTCTTGGTCAAAATTATCCGAACCCATTCAACCCTTCCACAACTATTCCGTTCAGTTTAAAAGAAGCTGCGAATGTTGAAATTACTATCTACAATATGTTAGGCCAAAAAGTCACTTCTCTCGTTAATGAGAAATTCGCTGCAGGAAATCATTTTGCTACATGGGATGCCTCCTCTTTGGCAAGCGGAATGTATATATACCGACTGAAAGCCGGGAATGTGGTTAAAACCAAAAAGTTAATGCTCATTAAATAATCATATTTGATCAGAGCTTCTAAAAGCCTTCTTCGGAAGGCTTTTTTTATGGGTGATATTCAACGCTATTTTGAATATTTTCACAGGTGATTTTAACTCTACATTCCGATCTATGAAAACAGTTTACTTCGATAATGCAGCAACCACACCAATTGATGAGCGAGTACTGGAAACAATGCTTCCGTTTATGCGCGAAGATTTCGGGAATGCAAATTCTGCTCATCATTTAGGCCAAAAAGCCAAAGTTGCAGTAGAAGATGCTCGTGAATTTGTGGCTTCTGTAATTGGAGCCGAGCCATCTGAAGTTATATTTACAAGTGGTGGTACAGAAAGCGATAATGCTGCTATCAAAGGAGTCTTGGCTGTTGCCGGAGACAAAGATGAGATCATTACTTCAGAGCTTGAACATCATGCCGTTCTCCATCCTGTTGAAATGTCCAAAATGAGGGGGTTTAAAAATCTTTTTGCGGAACCAATTCAGTGTGGAACAATTACAGCTTCAGCTGTAGAAGAAAAGATCTCTGATAAAACTGCTCTTGTTAGTATTATGCATGTTAATAATGAGATTGGTTGCATAAATCATATCAAAGAGATCGCAGAATTATGCAAAGGCAAGAACATACCTTTTCATACTGATGCAGTTCAAAGCTTAGGTAAAATTCCTGTTGATGTGAAAGACTTGGGAATCGATCTACTGAGTGGTAGCGGACATAAGATCTATGGGCCTAAAGGCGTAGGCATCATGTATGTAAGAAACGGAGCCAGATGGATGCCCTGGATGACAGGAGGATCACAGGAACGCAGACGTCGGGGAGGAACCTTAAATGTTCCCGGAATAGTTGGTTTTGCAAAAGCGCTTGAGCTTATGACCAATGAAATGGAAGAGAATACCAATCACTATAAAAAATTAAGGTCTCTCCTGCTTTCAAAGATGGACTCGGAATTGGATGTGGATTACAAGATCAATGGAAATCCTGAAACCGGCGTTGCTCATATTCTAAACCTTTCCTTCTCGAATAAAGATGGACACTTTATTGACGGAGAAATGCTTCTACTGAATCTGGACATTGATGGTATTTGTGTTTCCAATGGCTCGGCTTGTACTTCCGGGGCTGTTGAGCCGTCTCACGTACTTGCAGGAATAGGATTAAATGATAATCTGGCTAAATCAAGTATCCGGGTTAGCTTTGGGAAAAAGAACACCGAAGAGGATGTAATTTATTTTGTTGAGAAATTAAATAATGTATTAACCCGAATGTTCGCTACAGCATGAGTATAAATATTTGTGTGTACTGCGGATCAAGAATACCGGAAGACAAAAAATTTGAAAACCTCGCAAAACAAATAGGCTCCACAATAGCTTCTAAAAACTGGGGATTGGTGTACGGTGGTGGCAAGGTTGGTATGATGGGTGTAATAGCTGATGCAGCACTTGAAAAGAAAGGCGAAGTGATTGGTATCATTCCTACTGCTTTAAAGAGAGCAGAAGTCGTTCATACAGGTGTTTCAGAGATCATAGAAACTCCTGATATGCATACCCGAAAAGCTTTAATGGAGAAAAGATCATCAGCTTTTGTTGTGCTTCCGGGAGGCTTCGGAACTCTTGATGAGTTTTTCGAAATTCTTACATGGAGACAGCTGGGAATTCATGATAAACCTATTATCCTTGTAAACGCTTTCGGATATTTTGATGGATTGTCTTCCTTTGTGGATACAGCTGTAGATCACGATTTTGTTAGAGCAAATAACCGTGAATTATTTTCAATAACTTCAAACCTAGAAGAAACGATTTCAGTACTTGAGCAAAAGCTATAACCATGAAAATATTCTTCGCAGTTTTGGTTTTTCTGTCTTTTACTGTGATTATTAGCTGTAATAACTCTATTAAACCTATAAACTCAGAATTGAAAATTCCTGAAAACACTTTAGCTCCCTGTCCGGAAAGTCCGAATTGCTTCAGGACAACTCAGGCTCTAAAAGCCGCGCCTGAAACTGTTCAGCAAGCATTCCTGAAATCACTTAGCTTAAATAATGCTGAGAAAATAGAAGAAGTAAATATTTCTGATAAAAAACTCATCAATGCTGTTTTTAAAATCCCGATATTCGGATGGTTAGATGATGTTGTTATTCATGTTGATTCAAATTCATCGAATGCAGACATTACATTCGTTCATATTAAAAGCTCCAGCAGAGAAGGTTACTACGATCTGGGAGTTAACAAAAGAAGAGTAAACAAAATTTTAAAACACGCTCGAAAAGAGATTAATAAACCGTAAAAGCCATGTACAATATACTATTACACTTACATTCAGTGAACAGATGGATCGTTTTAATATTAATAGTTTTGGCGTTATTTAAGGCTTTTTCTGGTTGGTTCGGGAAAAAAGAATTCACAGCTTCAGATAAAAAAAGTGCTTTGTTTGCACTCATTTTTACCCATATTCAATTGATACTCGGACTTGGCCTCTACTTCATTAGTCCTTTGGTCTCTTTTGAAGAGGGAGCTATCAAAAGTGAAATATTCAGATTTTATACAATTGAGCACTTTTCTATGATGATCATAGCAATTGTGTTGATCACACTAGGATTTTCATTATCCAAAAGAGCGCCGGAAAGTATTACAAAATTCAAAAGAGTAGCTGTGTTCTACCTCATAGGTCTACTAATCATGCTATCCTCTATTCCATGGCCTTTCAGAATTACCGGTGCGGGCTGGTTCTAGGATAGAGATTCAAATTTAGACAACATTTCATTGTCTAAAATATACACGTTGTCTACTTGTTCGATGTTTGGGATTACAACTTCTCCTGAAACCTGCTGTTTATCCAAATCGACAGCAACTACTCGGTTGTGAAGATATTTACCGGTAGGAATTACTTTTAAATATCTTTTTCTGGTGGCGGAAAGTCCTATATAACCAACGTTATCTTTTTCTGAGAAAGCCATTCCTCTTCCAAATCCGCCAAGTTCTATAGTTGACATTAAATTCCATTTCTGATCAAATATCTTAACAGATCTATCTCCACTATCCTGAATCCAATAATTTCCATTTATTAACCGAACTGAATGCGGACTTTGTAGCTTTAGCGGGAAAACCTCTTGTGTGTCTAGATTTAAAACACCTCCATCCCCTTGTTGTTTAACCAGCGCTTCGAAAAGAATCCTGTAGTACTGCCAGCCACTAACATGATGAATTAATGCACACTTCTGGTTTTTATAGTTCAGAAAAATCTGATTACAGTGAAATCTGTCTATTACTTTTTCCAGATCATCGCTCTTCTCATACTCTGTCCTAAACGAAGCTAAAGAAATTCTCTCTTTTACCTTATTAGTCTCAGGACTGAATCCAATTGCTTCATCGTGCTCAGTGTTAGATATCCACAGAATATCATCTAGAAAATGTATGTCATGGATATCACCGACTTTTCCGATGTCTAGAGTTTTAAAAGATCTTGAAGCTACATTAAGCCTTCTTATTTCTTCATTTTCGGAAACAAAAAATTCATCAGCATACCTTGAATCCCAGGCAATAGAGCTAACACCAACTTCACCCCAGGAATTGAAGAAATTCACGGGTTTAATTGAGCCATCTCTGTATAAAATCTGTACCGGCCTTACTTGCTCTCTGGTTAACTTTTGATCTTGTTCCTTAGCATTCTGAGATCCAAGAACAAGTAAGTCATGCTTTATAAAACCCATTGATCAGTTTTTGTCATCTTTATAGATATCAGCAATCTGATCTGCATATTTTTCTGCAATAACTCTGCGCTTTACTTTCATGGTTGGAGTGATCTCTCCTGTTTCCACTGTAAATTCATCGGGTAGTAATCTGAAATCACGGATCTTCTCATGAGAAGCCAGATCTTTTGAAAAAGCCCGTATCTCTTTTTTGAATAGTTCATTCACTTCAGGATGCGAGATCAACACTTCATTGGTTTTATATTCAAGTCCATTGTCTTTGGCATACTTTGCAAGAATTTCAAAGTCAGGCACTATCAATCCGGCCATAAAATTTTGAGCTTCACCTACCACAACCATTTGATCGATCCATTTACTGGTCTTAAACATATCCTCAATTGGGCCGGGATAAATATTTTTACCACCTGCATTAACGATCATATGCTTAATACGATCCGTAATCTTCAAATTTCCTTTTACAAAACGTCCAACATCTCCGGTGTGTAACCAACCGTCTTCATTGATCATTTCCTTTGTAGCTTCTTCGTTACGCCAGTAACCTTTCATTACATTCGGCCCTTTACAAAGTATCTCTCCGGGCTCAGAAGAAAGTTCTGTAGGATAATCTTCTCCACTTATTTGAGCTATGATCTCACCGGATTCCAGATCTTTAATTCCTACAGTAACGCCGGGTATCACAGCTCCAACAACTCCGGTTACTTCTTCACCTACTCTGTTTGCAGCCATTACCGGTGAAGTTTCTGTCAATCCATATCCCTGCAAAATGGTTAAACCCGCAGCTTTGAAGAAATCGTCGATCTCAGGTGGCAAAGCCGCTCCGCCGGAAACGAATATCCTTACCTGACCTCCAGTGCGCTCTTTCAGCTTATCAAAAACCAATTTATCAGCGATCTTCTTTTGTACAGATACAAAACCTCTTTTACCGGATGAGTACTTTCGTCCCGTTTCAACAGCCCAGTTAAAAATCTTTTTCTTGGTGTCGCTTCCCTCCTCTACACTTTTAACGATCAGATTATAGATCTTTTCGAAAAGTCTTGGCACACTTATCATTACTGTTGGCTTCACTTCAGGCATATTTTTAGAAACCGTATCTACACTTTCAGCATAATAGATCTCAGCTCCACAGGAAATTATTGCATAATAACCTGCTGTTCTCTCAAAAGAGTGACATAGTGGAAGAAATGAGAGAAGTCGATCTTTATCATCCCAATAAATATGTTGTGTAGCAGCTTTAACATTGCTCACAATATTTTGATGGGTAAGCATCGCTCCTTTTGGTCTTCCTGTTGTACCTGAAGTGTAGATCAACGTCGAAATATCTTCTACTGAAACAGCCTGTACTCTTTTTCTGATCTCATCTTTAAATTTCTCAGCCTGCTTTGCACCTTCATTCAGTACATCTTCGAAAAGAAGAACAAATTCCTTTTCGGCATGCTTTTTATTCTTCGGATTATCGAATGCAATAATCGTTTTTAAATGCTCACAATTATCATAAACCTCTACAGCTTTCTTTAACTGGATTCCTGTAGAAACGAAGAACATCTTGGCTTCAGAATCCTGTAAGATATATTCGCACTGTCCGGCAGGAAGTGTAGTGTATAAAGATACATTGATTCCGCCGATCATTTGGATCGCAAGATCAACAGCCGCCCATTCATATCTGTTTTCACTTAAAATCCCAACTCTGTCGCCATGTTCAATTCCTTGAGAAAGCATGTAAGATGCTAAAGAATGGACATCCTCGATCACCTGATCCCAGTAAATGGGTGTGTATTCAGATTTAGGATCTGTTTTACGATGAAATACAGCTTTATTCTTTCTGGCAAACTTATTCGCCAGGTTTACAGGAAGTTCTGCTAATGTCTCGAATGGTACGATTGTAGGCATGCTTGTAAATTTTGATCAATATTTTTCCGATTGGAATATACTATATATAGAAAGAAATTCTTGTGTTTCAAATGCACCTATACAAGTCTTATATTAAAAGAAAAATTTCATAGATGGCACATCCGGCACACGAAGAAACAATACAGTTAGTAAAAGAGATTTTCAGATCTTATTTGAAAGAGCATAAACAACGCCAAACACCCGAAAGATTTATGGTTTTGGAAGAAATTTACCGTGCCGACGGCCACTTTGATGCAGATGATATATTCTACAGAATGGAAGAAGTTGGGACCCGTGTATCACGCGCTACGGTGTACAACACACTTGATCTTTTAGTTGAATGCGGACTGGTTCAGCGTCAACAATTTGGTAAAAGTCAGTATTACTATGAGCGCGCTTATGCTTACCAACAGCACGATCATATTATCTGCAACGATTGTGGGCATGTGTTGGAATTTTGCGATCCCAGAATTGGAGAGATACAAGAATTACTCGGTAAGATCCATGGTATGAATATCGACTCTCACTCTCTTCACTTTTACGGAACCTGCAAAGATGAAAAAGCTTGTGAAGCTCGTCAAGAAGAAAACACTAAAAAGGAAAGCGCTGAAGCGTAAAAGGATTAACAATGTTTCAATTACCAATTAAGAATTGACATAAATCAATACTTAATTGAGCCATTGTTAATTCTTAATTGCTTATCCAGAGATATAAGTTTCAGCAATATACTTTCTGGAAGCGAGTCTGCTGCCCCACCAACCCATCAAAACTGATAAACCGACCATCGCTCCAACTAAGAAGTACCAACGTCCGAATGGCCATGCTACAATTCCCACGTCAGGAACATAGATCGGAACCAAAAACTCAAAGATCGCAAATACACTCAGCACCGCTAAAGTACCGGCAATCAATCCCTGAATAATTCCTTCCACAATAAATGGACTTCTTATAAAACCATTCGTAGCTCCAACAAGCTTCATCGCTCTGATAAGATCCTTTTTTGCGTAGATAGTCAAGCGGATAGTATTATAGACCAAGACCACAGCTGCCAGTAAAATTAAGATTCCCAAACCGCTGCCAATCAAGCTGAAAATACTCAGATTTGATTCCAGCGCTTTCAGCAGTGCTCTGTTATACTCTACTTCGTCTACTCCGCGGATATTTTGAATTCGGGAAGCTAAACTTTCTACCAATTCAGATCCCGAATCAGTATTCACATCTACTTTAAAAGAAGCCGGTAAAAAGTTCAATTCAATCAGTTCGGTAACGCCCGCTCCTAATTCTTTAGCTGCAATCACGGACGCGCTGTCTTTGGAAATATAAACCACATTCGTAACCAACTCTTCGCCCTCGATTTGGTTACGCACTTCTTCCACAGAGCGTTCATCCATATCAAAAAGGAAAACTTCAATCTGGATCTCCTTCAAACTCATAGCTTGTGTATACACGTTGTACGATACACGCCCGAGAATGCCCAGTAACAGCACTGCTATAAACAAGGAGAATATAGATGTGGTAACAGCCAATTTAGCTCTCTTAAAGCCGGCTGTCCCTTCTTTTATTACATATTTTAGACTCATATCAGTTTCTGAATTGTGCTCTTATTCCAACAATTAATCTTCGAGGTGGCATCGGAAATGATGACGCCTCAAAGTAGCCTGCCTGACCTAAACCGTCAAGTGCATTTTCCCATCTTATCACTACCATTATTGCACGAACTCTGGCAGAAAGTTCCGCATCCATTCTGAAAAATGCAGGTACAAATGATTGCATGCTTCCGTCATTGGTTAATGAATTGGATTGCCAATAGTCTAACTCTGTATTATAAAACTGACTTTCATAAGCGAATGGCGAGAGCAACGTGCGCACACCGATCTTAACAAAAGCGGCCCTGTTGAAAGCATAGTTCTTATAAAATAGCGCATTTCTGATCCATAATTTAGTATCAACAGAACCAAATGTTGAGTGACTTTGATCTGATTCAAAACTCAACGTTGTTTCATAAGCTACTGAACTTTCGATCTCAAAATTGGGATTCTGAAATTTGACAAAACCGGAAATAAAGGCCAGATCCTGAGAGTTTGTATTGCTAAAGGTACTGTCTGAGTCTAATACTATTCGGTTTTCAGTAAATTTGAGTCTGCCCGAAGCTCCTGCTTTCCAATAACTACCAAGCGAAGAATTTACTTCCCCATAAAGCGATGTTATTTTCTCATTTTTAAGATTTGAATTCCCCGAATAGTCCTTCGATGACCAGTACAAAGTCTGAATGGTCGGAACCCTGCTTTCCACACTCGCAGTTAATTTCAGATTCAAATTTCCAGGATTTCCGATGTTTATACCTGATGAAAATTCCGAACCTGAATGGCCTGTATTTCGCGATACTACATTACCCGAACCGATCAATTTTAATCCATCAAACAACTTCAATTCAGTAGTCATTTTTGCTTCTGATGTAAACCAATTGTTCCGGGTAATGGAATTCCCTGATTTCAGGTCTGACAAATTAACCGCGGCATCACCTTGTATTGAAAGCAAACCCAATTCCACTTTCTTGAAGATTTGAGCACCATGTGTTAGCAACTCTCTGCTGAGAGTATCAGCGCTAATTCGAACTAACCTGTCGTTCTTAGTTCTGTTAAATATCAAACCACCTGACTCAGCCGTAGCTGTGTCCGATCTTTGGTAGAGACCCAGCTTTATATCATTTCTGAGTATTTCTGAATTTCCGGAACTGCTTACAGGATTTGAAGTAAACTCACCAAAACCAAAAGTTGAAGGATCATTAACTACATATCCACCGGATTCATCATTATTAAAATCATTTCGTAGGATCAATCCCTGAATCTGATATTTATCTCCCAAATGATGGTAAATCCGCCCCATGATCTGACTTCCTTGAACGGAATTATTTGGATAAAAACCTCCATCTCTCCTGTCCCAGTACGACAACTCAATATTTGTTCCGGGCGCCGTATTCTGAGCTACAAAGAACTCCAGATTCCTATAATCATTAGAAGCTTCATCAAAGTTCAGATAGCTTACAGGTTCATTTATGTAGTAATCACGAATATTCACATATGAATTTAGATCTCCGTTATAAGTCTGATACACTGTTCCGATCTTGTGATGCGGCACATAGTTGTAATTGATCAGCCCCGTAACCGGATCGTTCAGAAGAATATCATCCAGCCATAAGTTCTGTTCATATTGATCGTAACCATTGATATTAAATGCATCAGTCCTCCCGATTGTACCTTGCCTGTAAGAAATCACGTTACTTTGATAGGCGTAAAAATCTCCCCAGTTCGGATAAATATTCCATCGCAATAGACTGTCGGTAGTTATTTTCTCTGAAAATGACGGGATACGATTCTTCCAGAGATTTACAGTTTTTACTTTTACTTCCTTTTTCTGTGATGCGATCACACTGTCGTTTTTTGCTTGAGTGTTCGGAGATGTGATCTTAACCGAATCTGTTTTGGCAGAATCTGCAACTTGTGCAAATAATGCTGTTGAGCTTACAATCAATGCGATATAAAAGGATATAATAACTCTCAAGGATATTGTTTCTCCAGATTATAAGGCATTTCATCTATTCCCTTTAACACTCTGCGCGCCATTTCCAAAGCCGTTCGCATGCTTCGTTCCTTATTCAACAACCGATCTTTTGTAAACAAAGCTTTTATGGCAAAATGTTCATCCTTGCTCCAGTATCCCATCCATACGGTACCAACCGGTTTTTCTTCCGATCCTCCGCCCGGACCGGCAACTCCTGTAGTTGAAATACCGATATCAGAACCAAGTTTTTCTGCTACTCCTTTTGCCATCTGTAATGCTACTTCTCTGCTTACTGCACCGTGATCATTCAAATCGTTTTCTGAAACACCTAATTGATTTATTTTTACTGAATTGGCATAAGAAACAATTCCACCCAACATATATGCACTACTTCCGGCGATATTCGTAAGCTCATTTGCAATCATCCCGCCCGTACAACTTTCTGCGGTAGCAATTGTTTTATTTTGTTCGATCAAAATTTTACCAATAGCTTCCGATATGGTCAGATGTTTGCCTTCTCCGATAATATACTTAGAAGCTTTTTCATAAATATGGTCGGCTAGTTTATTTACTGATTCTTCTGCCTCTGATCTTGTTGCTCCTTTACCGTTCAATCTGAGAGTTACTCCTCCCGGCATCGGCAAATAAGCCAGACTGACACCATTGTTAAAAAAAGAATTCAGATCACCTATAATAGTATCACTTAAAGTACTTTCTCCGATTCCAACTGTTTTCAGATATCTGGAATGTAAGAAACCAACGTCTCCAAATACTTTTCTTAATTTCTGAGAAACTGCATTTTCCATCAAGTATTTCATTTCATAAGGCACTCCCGGCATAGAAACCAGATAGCAATCGTTCTCATAAAACCACATTCCGGGCGCTGTTCCCATCTTGTTAAACAATACCTCGCAATTTTCGGGAACTTCAGCCTGTATCTTATTCGACTCCGAAAAAGGGATATTTCTGCTCTCAAATAATTTTTTGATATAATCCAGAACGCGTTTATCTGACTTCATTGTCACACCAAACAATTCAGCAATCGCTGCTTTTGTAATGTCGTCGTGTGTGGGACCTAATCCTCCGGTACAAAGCACAACATCAGCATGCTTCATTGAATAAGAGGTCGTCGATTTGATGAGATTCAGTTCATCCGAGATAGTATGCACTTCTGTAACCTCAAAACCTAAACCGGTCATGAACTCGCCCATCCAGGTAGCATTGGTGTTTACAGTGTCTCCAATAAGTAATTCGTTGCCGATTGAGATGATCTGAACTTTCATACCTGTAAAATTCACAATTCCTTTGTCCAAAAGCTAGTTTTCATATTATTATATCCAATCTATTTCCTATCTTCGTTCAATGAAAAGTCTTCCGAACATTCTCAGCTCCCTTCGCATCATCCTTGCGCCGATATTTCTGTATCTGTATTTGCAGGGAGGACTGATCTGGGGAGGGTTAAGCATCCTGATCTTTACAATTGCTGCAATCACTGATTATTTTGACGGCCACTATGCCCGGAAATATCAGGTTGAATCTTCTTTGGGAGTATTTCTCGATCCGCTTGCAGACAAAGTCCTCACATTCAGTGCATTTATCGTGCTTCCGTTCATCGATCCCTCTCAGTTTCCATGGTGGGCAGTTATTTTGATCATCATCCGTGATGTATTTATGACCGGATTACGTGTTTATGCAAATAAGAAGGATATGCAGATGAAAACCCGTTCTTTTGCAAAAACGAAAACGACCATTCAGCTTACATTCCTGTATATCGCTTTATTCCTTGGTGTATTTGAAGGAACAGGAAATATTCTGGCGGACTGGTCCGAAATCATTCTTTCAACCGGTGTTATGTTTTGGTTGATGATGTTTGTGACTTTCATCACAGTTTATTCCGGTATAGAATATGTGTTTACTAATAAAAAGCTATTTCGCAATTCGGCATCTTCATGAGATCGCTTAAACTTTTCATTGGGTCAGGATTCGGCTCGGGATTAATTCCTTTTGCACCCGGCACTTGGGGTAGTTTACTCTCATTAGTTCCCATCTACTTTCTGATGATGTCCGGTAACATATTTTTGATTCTGCTGTTTGTGCTAATAACTTCTCTCCTTTCGCTATGGGTGACTTCTGCTTGTGTAGAGCAATGGGGTGAAGATCCCGGAAAACTTGTTATGGACGAATGGGCTGGTCAGGCGCTCACATTTATATCAATTTCATCGACCGGGGTACTCGATTCAGATTTAATGATTTTAGGGATTGGTTTCATATTATTCCGGATTTTTGACATTTTAAAGCCTTTAGGTATCAATAAGCTTCAAAAATATGAAGGCGGAGCCGGTATTTTACTCGATGATTTACTTGCAGGATTATATGCGCTTATCTGCCTAAAAACTCTTATTTTCATCTGGTCGTAAAAAAAGACCTATTCTCGGGATTTTAGAAGAGAAAACAAGATTACAGACATTTATGATTATTAACGATTCATTTGCACGCGAACTAGCGGCAGACTTATTAGATATTGACGCAGTTATACTAAGACCGAATAATCCTTTTACCTGGTCGTCAGGATGGAATTCGCCAATTTATTGCGATAACAGATTAACTTTAAGACATCCGGAAGTAAGAAAGAAAATTGCTCAGCAGTTTACTGCTTTTATCAGTGAAAAATTTCCGAATGTGGATGTCATCACCGGAACAGCAACTGCCGGTATACCTCATGCCGCATGGGTTTCTGAAGCTTTGGATAAACCAATGGCTTACGTACGCGCTAAGGCGAAAGCTCATGGAATGGGAAATCAAATTGAAGGTGGTGTGGATAAAGGACAAAGCACTATCGTTCTTGAAGACCTGATCTCAACAGGTGGCTCGGCAATCTCTGTGCTTGAAGCACTTCAGTTTGTTGGAGCGAATGTAGAAGGTGTGTTATCAATCTTCACTTATGGATTTGCAAAAGCAGATGAACGTTTCCAAAAAGTAAACGTTCCTGTGTACAGCCTCACCGATTATAAAACGTTGATCAATGTAGCTATTGAAAAAGGAATCGTTACAGGCGATGATCTGGATCTGCTTTCCAGCTGGAGAGACAACCCGGATACCTGGCCAAAATAGAATTTTAGTTTGAAAAGAGAAGTACAGTGAGTAACAAGAAATTTTTTATTGAAACCTACGGCTGCCAAATGAATTTCGCAGATTCGGAGGTGGTAAATTCAATTCTGATCGAAGACGGAATGCAATTGGCCGAAAATCCGGAAAGCGCCGATGTTGTATTGGTTAACACCTGCTCTATCCGTGAGAATGCTGAAACAAAAGTGTGGAATCGGTTAAAAGAGCTTCGGAAGATCAAAAAATCGAATAAAGAACTTACCGTTGGTGTACTTGGTTGTATGGCTGAGCGCATTAAAGACAGAATTCTGGAACAGGAGCACTTAGTTGATATCGTTGTTGGCCCTGATGCTTATCGCGATATCCCCCGCCTGCTGGAAGAAGTAGACGACGGCAGAAAAGCAGTTAATGTGTTGCTTTCTCTTGAAGAGACCTATGCTGATATCACTCCGGTAAGAACCGTTGGTAACGGCGTTTCTGCATTTGTTTCCATTATGCGTGGTTGCGACAATATGTGTTCTTTTTGTGTGGTTCCGTTTACACGTGGTCGCGAAAGAAGCCGACCGATGGAAAGCATTTTAAGAGAAGTTCGTCAGTTAAGTGAGGAAGGAATTAAAGAAATCACTCTGCTTGGACAGAACGTAAATTCCTACAAGGATGGTGAGAACTCTTTTGCTAAACTGATGTTGGCTTGTAGTCAGGTTAACCCTGAAATTCGCTTCAGATTCTCTTCTCCACATCCGAAGGACTTCCCGATCGAATTACTTCATATCATAGCTGAGCAGCCAAATTTATGCAACTATATTCACATTCCCGCTCAGGCAGGAAGTGATTCTATGTTGGAGAGAATGCGTCGTCCTTATACCCGTGAGCAATATTTGGAACTGATCGATCAGATGAGAGCTATTATTCCGGGAGTTTCTTTCTCAACCGATATCATAGCAGGTTTCTGCCACGAAACTGAAGAAGAACATCAGCAAACACTGAGCTTGATGAAAGAAGTTGGCTATGACCTGGCTTACATGTTCGCATATTCCGAAAGAGAACGAACATTAGCACATCGTAAATTCGAAGATGACGTTCCTGAAGAAGTTAAAAAGAGACGTCTATCCGAGATCATTACTCAGCAAATGAATATTCAGGGTGAACGAAACAAGAAAGAGATCGGAGAACGCCATCTGGTTCTTGTAGAAGGAACCAGTAAGAAATCTGAAGAGCAAATGAGCGGTCGTACAGATACAAATAAGATCTGTGTATTTGACCGAAGAGATTTTGAGCCGGGCGATTATGTAGAAGTTGAAATTACAGATTGTACCTCTGCTACCCTTCTTGCTAAACCGATCAAAAAAAGCAGTATTTCTGAATTTTTCGGAGTAGCTGTAGAAGCATAAGTGAAAACCCGCAGAACATATCTTTTGCGGTGGGTGCTTTTTGTATTCTTTTTGATGTTCGGTCATTCCTTAAGCTATGCTCAAAAGAAAGTAGCCGTAGATTGGGAAAAGCCTGCTGATTCAGAAGCTTTTAACAGTGAGCTGGATTTCTTCAGCAATCACAATGTCTCATATCTGTTTGTCAGCCATCCATTAACTGCAGATGAAATACCTTCATTAGACAGCGCAGGAATCTCTTTTTTTGTGAAATTGGATCACAAATTTATAACTGAAAATGAATTTATTAACAATTCTGATCAGTATCTGAAATCTGTAAACGAAGCCAAAGCCTATTACGATTCTTCTTCCGCTTTTAATGGGATCGTAGCTTTTTCACAAAGCGTTATTGCTCCGAATGTTTTTCCAAATGCTGGAATTTTGGAAATCAAAGGGAATACAGTTTATTCGGTAAATACTGAACCACAACCACTCTTCAGTGTTTTTGAAACATCCGATTCATACGCAGAAAGTCTTTCCCGTTTAAAAGAACAGCTTATTAATTCAGAACTGATTCTGTTATTAGATGGTGAGTGGTACAAATCTGTGTTAGCTCAAAATGCTGATCTAAAAAGTACTTTTGAAGGCACTTCCGGAATGGATCCGAAAACTATTGCGGTGCCTGACATCCCCGACCAAACTCCTCTCATTCATTGGTCTGTGTTAGTTTTGGTTTTGCTTTGGATCAGTCTTGCAGTAAATGTTGCTTCAAATCCTACATATCTGGAAACTATTCCTCGTTATTTCACAGCACATCGCTTTTATGTGGATGATATTATGAGCTATAGAGAGCGTTCATCTGCAAGTGCAGTATTTCTTTTATTTCAACATGCCATTTTTGGTGGCTTGGTAGTTTATATACTCTCTAAGATATTTATAAGTGATACCGGCTTAGAAGCTTTGTATCACCATATTCCCTATATCGCAGTGATGGGTAAAAACTATTTCTCATTGTTTGTACTAAGCTCTGTTTTGGTTCTGATTGTGGAGCTCATTGCGCTGATCTGGTTGTATGTCCCGAATAAAGAAATGACACATTTTAATCAGGGATTGAATTTGTTTACCTCCATATTCCATCTTGATTTCATTATAGTAACCGCAATTGTAACCGGCTATTTTGGAGATTGGAATACTACTTTAATTTCTTTTCTGGCTTTGAGTTATCTGCTTATCTGGTTCTCAAGTTTTAATATCACTGCTTTTGATGCCTCCAAAAGATTAGGAATGCATCGCAATTCTTATCTATTCAAAACCATCGGATTACATACTTTGGTAAGTTGCGCCCTTGTTGTATTGCTGGTCGTATTTAATGAATGGTGGGATATTTTGAAATTGGCTGTCTCGGTTTAATTTTGCATCACGTTCCGTACCTCCGGTACGGAATGCCCCCGGAAGCTCTGCTTCCATTGGTACTAGTTATTTCTGGCACATAGCGACGAGTCTGAAGACTCTACTAGTTTAAACTACATATATCACCGCGATGCTGAGCTTGATCTAGTTAATGGAATCTAAGCTTCACAAAGATCCTGAAACAAGTTCAGGATTGTAGATGTTAGGTAATTCGATGACAGTTTAATAGTGATAGTCTCTAGAAAAATTCGCCCTTAGTATTTAAGACGGAGAAGAGAGCATGATCCGGATGCGTCTGCGAAGCAGGAATAATCCTTTCTGGTGAGAAGTTTAGTAATTTCCACAGAATGCATGAAGACCTTTAGGATTATTCAGCGCAGGATCAGTGAACCCGTCTTAAATACTTCGGCTTGATCTTTTGTCCCGTTCGAACGGGATATCAAGACAAAAGTAGGTACCCTTGTTTTAACCTGAAAATAAGTGACTACCTCTTTGTTCTGTGTACTTTTGTGCCGACAAAAGTACCAAAAGCTCCCGACAAGAATTATTGGCGCGAACTCCATTACATCGACTAATCATTACAAAAGGTCTTCTTACGTATGATGCATGTTCAAGAATCATCCTGAGTGTAATGATTGCTCCTTCGGAGCCGTCGATTTCATTGCGTTATTGGCTCGCCAATAATTCTAAAGGTCGGTGTAGTTGAAAGCTTTTTTGAAATCCTGATTTTATTAGAAACTATTTCGCTAAAGAAGCAGAAATTGTTTTTGTAAGCGAATTATCTAACTTCTTAATGGATGACCTGTTTTTTCTGGTGCATATCGCCGAGCCTGAAGGCTCTACTAGTGTAAACTCCTCAGTTACATTGGGTTGCTACTTATGACTGACATTACTAGTCATAGTTTGGGAATTAGACTAAGTAAAACCTACTTATCACGTATCAATTTTCTATCCCATAATCCCGAGAATAGAAATAATAATGCTGTACTGAATAACAGTCCCCAGATCACCACAATTGCTAAGTTTTGCCAGAATTCATCGGTTCCGAAAATAACCATGGGCATTAATCCCATTACCGTAGTTGTGGTTGTAATCAAAACAGGTCGTAGCTTTTGCCGGAATACTTTATACCAGGCTCTCACTCCTCCTATTCCTCTTTCGCCTTCTGTTTTCCTTTGATGAATTAACAATATCGCATTGTTAACGACTACACCCACACACAACAAAGCTCCTGCTATTGCTCCGCGATCAAAACTTAAATCGTTAGCGAGTGTTCCCAACATAATTCCAACAGCGCTGAACGGAATGGTTAGTATTACAAACAATGATCCGGACCAGCTTTCCAATAATGCAGATATGATCATCCATACACTTAGAATACTTAGCATGGCAATCAGCCAAAGATTCTTTGTTTGTTCGTCATCGTTAAAGCTGAATCCCGAAAAACCGTACTTTATTTTAGCTCCGACAGGAACCGGAACTTCTTCAAGCATTGTTTCCGTAAAGTTCTGAGCCATACGATAATTGCCTAAGAAATTAAAAGTGATCACCCGCTCATATGACTGATCCGCTCTACGAATTTCAGTGAGCGCTCTCTCTTTGGTGATGGTTCCAAAAGCCTCCAGATCAAAGCTCAGATCCTTACTCTTCCGCATTCTTTCCATCAGATCCTCTTCATATAAACGATCGTTCTCGGTTCGGCTGATCAAATACATTTCCTGATCTTCAAATTCTACCTTTCCCAAAGAGTTCTCTCGGTTGATATCCATTGCTAAAGCGCTCAACATTGTTCGTCTGTCGAGTCCGCTTGCAAGCAATTTTTTGTCGTTGAGTTCCAGATTATACTGATAGAAATCATCTCTGCTGTAATACGAACTGTTGTTTATATCTACTTCTCTTACCCTTCGGTTTTTTTCGAGCCTGCGTTGAATTTCGCGTGCCAAATCATATAGTTCGTTATAAGCATATCCTGTAAGCGTAATTCTCTGGGATGATGAACCTCCTCCGAAGCCTGTACTGTGATTCTGCGCCAATCCGGATACAGATGTGGCAAAATTCCCGGTTTGAGCCGAGAGGTAAATCGCTTCAAATAAAAAATAGTATGGATCTACTTCACTCAAATACTCATTTTTCACCGAAAAAGTAAGATAGGCTCCAAAATCTTCAGAAAGTTGCGCCTCGTAATAGGAAAATGCTTTGGTATATGGCTTAGCGATCGCTTCGTAATTCTTTACGATCTTATCAATTTCGCTCAATGGTGTTCCTTGGGGACTACGGATATACACCGATATCTTTTCCTCAGTATCACGCCTCCATGGACTTCCAAAATAGGTTTCTTTAGCAAATTTATATGTTAATCCACCAATCAGCGGATCAATATCATCCCGATTATCAAAATAGATCTGGGTGAATTCCGGCCAAGATGTTTCCTCCCAATCATCCGGAGTTTCTAGTACAAAAAGTGGAATTCCTATTACAGCAATTAGCAAAACCGGTAAAATCCACCTCAGTCTGTTTCTGAAGATCAGAGTCCGAAGCACTATATGCTTTAAACGGCTACTGATGGATTTCTTTTTGACCTTCGCTTTCTCTTTTTTTGAAACAGGCGTTAACCAGATCAGTGCATAAGGAATCCAGGTAAATGCGATGATCACAGAGCATAATAAAGTAATGGTAAGTGCGACCGCTAATGGTACCAGAATCAGTCTCAATTCCTCCATGGCAAACAGAAGCGGAACAAAAATTCCTACCGTGGTTAATGTACTTCCCAATACCGGAACAAATGATCCGGGCAACTCTTTCTTCACATGCTCCACTCTATCTAAGCGATCTTTTGGTAATCCGGGGTTAACCTGTTCAAAAACGACTACAGCGTTGTCAATTAGCATTCCCAAAGCAATAGTTAGCCCTGCCAGAGTGATCACATTCAGTGTATAATCAAATAGGTACAAAGCAATTATGCTCATAAGAATGGAAAAGAACACGCTTCCGACTATTACAATCGGAGCACGGATTTTTCTTATAAACAGAAGCACCACCAGAAATACCAATAACGCACTGAAAATTGCCTGATTTGACAACTGATCGAATTGTTCGCGTAATTCTTCGGTAGAATCAACTTGTAGTCTCAGTTCCATTCCATCCGGAAGCACACGTTCTATTTCTTCCATCTCTGCCAGCACTAATTCTGCTAAACCCATCGCATCAGCGCCCGGTTCTTTATTCAAGCGAATGGTGAGAGCTGTACTTCCATTTACTCTTCTGATGCTTTTCGAGGGATAATCACTTACATAAACGGCAGCTATGTCGCTAAGCCTTAACTGACGAACGCTCCCCGGAAGAGAAATCTTCAAATTTGAGATTTCTGTTGTATTTCTGAAATCAGGAGGCAACACTAAACCAAAGCGCGAACTTCCGGAATCAATATATCCTGAAGTTCTCCAACTAAGTTTCTCTCTTATTTCATTTGAAATTACAGATGCGACCAAGTTATATTTTTCAAGTGCCTGCCGGTTATATTCAATGATCAAAGCCGGATCATCTACTCCTTCAAGAGCAACCTCTGAAATACCTTCAATACCCAGCAACTTTGTTTTTATAGACTGTCGGGCATATTCCAGCAATGCTTTCCCATCCATATCTCCACTGAGTGTATATACAATAAACGTTTGTTGATCTTCCAGCTCTTCAGGTACACTTCTGGTGATTTGAGCCGGAGAAACGCTCGGAGGTAATGCTTGTTCAATTGAGAATAATTGTTCGCGCAATTCCAACGACCTGAATTCAACCGGAGCATTCTTATTAAATGTGATTGTGACTCTGGATCTGCCTGACTGGGTTAAAGACCGGATCTCTTTAACATCCCGCAAATTATTAGAAACGCTTTCAACTTTACGAGTGATCTCCTGCTCAACAATTTCCGGGGCTGTATTTCCCCAGCTGTAAAACACCGTAATTCTTGGGAGATTAAGTTCCGGTGCATTTTCAACAGGAATGATCATCCACGTAGAAAGCCCGACGATACAAACGATCAAATAAAAGAAAGAGATCAGATATTTACGTCGCAGCAGTTCTCTCATCACATTAATTATCCATTAATGGAATTACCTTCTGTTGGTGGCTGATACTAAAGTGTTTATCAACAGCTAGTGTGTCGCCCGGATTTATCTCTTCATGATCGATAAGCACCCATTCGGTATTCATTTCTTCCGGAGTTACATAGATCCATTCCACTTCGCCTTTGTTCAGCTTAAACACGAGCGTTCTGCCATCTCTGGCCAGCAAACTTTCTCTCGGCATTCTCACTTTGGATGTAGCACTTCGTACAAAGATTCTTCCTTCGATCGTCATTCCTGTTTTAAGTGAGCCATCAGGATTATCAACTTCAACTATTGCCTGTCCCGTTTTTGATTCCTGATCGATCTCAGGAGAAATAGCTGTGATCTTTCCAGTGTATTTTTCCTGAGCAGGTCCTTCCAGTTCTACTTGCATTCCCGGTTTCAGATCAACGATTTCTTTTTCAAGTACATCGAAGCGGATCTTTACGGTATTGGTATTAACAAAACTTCCCAACTCCTTCCCAGCTCCTACATATGCGCCATCTGTTACAACTTCTTTGGTTGAAATGTATCCTGAAAACGGAGCTTTAATAGTTGTATAACTAAGATCTAGTTTAGCTCTGTCGTAATTCAGTTCTGCTTCAGATAATCCCGTGTTTATTTTCATCAATGAATTCTGAGTGGTGTCCTGATTGAGTTCTCCCCTTAGTCTGAGTTCTGTTTCGTACTCATTTTTTGCTTTTAGATATTTATTGTAGGCATCATTCTTTCTGAATTCCCATTCTTCTTTATCAAACTGAAGAATGATGTCACCTTTTTCCAGCCACTTACCGTCTGTAACATTATGAGTTTCCACAAAACCGCCGATACGCGGAGTGATCAATATCTTTTTATCGGGCTCTACAACTCCTCTGCTTTCGATATAATAGCGAAGTGGCTCATCGTCAACAACGGTAAACACCACTTCCGGCAGAATCTCGATGCTGTCCAGATCCGGAGTTTCCACTTTTTCTTTTTTCCCTTTACAGGAGATCAATAGTCCTCCAAGGAATATTATTAAAAATGATGCTCTGAATATTTTTTCCATTTCTTATCCTTTAACACTGCGGGTTAAAACCCTTTCCGGTTTACTGCTAAAATTTGATTTAATTCCATCGATCCTGAAAGATCTCCAAGTTTAAATTCATTCATAACTAACAAATTCCTGATTGAACCAATCTTAATTGAATCATTCTTAATTCTTAATTGAATCATTCTTAATTCTTAATTGAATCATTCTTAATTGACACATTCTTAATTGAACCATTCTTAATTCTCTTCCTCCCTTCAATCCATTTAAAAACCATTGGAATCAAATACAGAGTTAAAAGCGTGCTTGTTACCATCCCTCCCATCAAAGCAATTGCCAATGATTGTCTTAAAACATAGCCATCGCCGAACGGAATCAACATGGGGATCAGTCCTAAAATAGTTGTTAAACTGGTCATTACAACCGGACGAAATCTGTTTTTTCCTGCTTCTCTTACCGCTTCTTCCAGATTTCCGGTTTCTTCATAATAGCGTCGCATAAAATCCACTTTCAGGATGGAATCGTTTACCGCAATTCCGGTCAGGATCAGAATTCCCATAAAAGACAGTGCGTTTAAACTTACACCACCAAGATAAAGTGCAAACACGGAACCGATCCAGGCAAAAGGAATTGCCAGAATAATGATAAACGGATATTTCAGGTTTTCATACTGAATGGCAAGGATCAAATAGATCAACAGAACACTTATGGACAACAAAAGACCTAGTTCTTTCAATAGGTTTATTAACTGGAGTGCGGTTCCCCCTATTTTGATTTCATGCCCGGTTCGTTGCATAAAATCATTTACCTGTTCTTTGATCTCATCCGAATTCCACCACCAATCCACAAAAGTAAAATCAGAATTGTATGTTAAGATCGCCGATTGTTCCAGCCGCTCTATCTGTTCTGCTTCATCTACAACGTTAATAATTGCAATTTCAGAAAGTGGAATCACTTTATTTTTTATGTTCAGCTTTATTTCCTGTGGATCTGTAAGATTTTCGCCCTCTCCCAATAGCCGAATAGCAATTTGCTCATCCTGCCTGTTCCAGTCTGTTACATACATTCCCCGGGTTAGTGACTCCAAATATGCAATTACATCCCGTTCACTGATCTCATAAAACAGCAATCGATCATTTTTCAGCTGTAATTGATAAGCTTCTACGGTTTGAGGAAATTTTTCTGAAAGTGACACTTCTTTAAAGCCCTTACTCATGTAATCTTCCAAAGCCAAGCCGATCCTTTTACTGAAATTGCGGTCTATCCCGACTACGCTGAACTGTACAGGAGCTTCCACCGATGAACTGCTTCCTCCAATACGTGAATCTCCCTGTTTACTGAACGACCACGTTTGATACGTTTTCTGCAAGGATGAAAAAAGATCTTCAACCCGATAAGCTTCCTGCCAGTTTTGTACCGGCACTGTGATCTTAAATTTGTTGAGACCCTCATCCTGTATAGAACTTAAACTTGTGTTGTCGGTGTATCCACCAACCGACAGAATTTGAACAGAATCCGTCTCTCTTTTTATGAAATCTGTAATGGTTTTAGAAGCGTCTTTTGAAGATCGTAAAGAAGTATTTCCGGGTAGAGTTACCAGATATTCAACGCGTTCAGGTTCGCCTTCGGGCAAGGCATCTTTTTGAATATTTAAAAAAGAGAATACAGCAATTACGCTTACTACTAAAGTAAAGAGAACAGGTAGAAGTGGTTTATTTATAGCCTTCGCTAAACTTCTTTCATACTTTTCGATTACAGTATCTAATCCGGATGAGATCTTAGAAAGAAAACCCGAAGTCCCTTTCCCACTGAACTGAACAACAAAAACCGGTAAGATCACTAATGCAATCAGCAGCGATGAAAGTAAACTTATGGAAAGAGTTGCTGCAAGATCCCTGAAAAAAGCCCCTTCAAATCCTCCCAGGAAAATGAGCGGAAGAAATACAGAAATGGTAGTAAATGTAGAAGCTGTTACTGCCAATGCTATTTCCTTCGTCCCTTTGGCTGCCGCTTCGTATTTATCCAATCCTTGTTTTTTATAGCGATTGATATTCTCTAAAACTACAATGGAGTTATCCAGTAATAAACCGATTCCCAGTGTAAGTCCACTCAGAGAAATGATATTCAATTGAATATCAAATAAATACATGATCACGAAAGTGAGAAAAATGCTGACAGGAATAGAGATCCCGATAGTAAAAGGACTCCGAATATCATCCAGAAACAAGAACAGAACGATAAAAGCCAGTATTCCACCAATGATCAGCGTTTGAAGAAGATTAGAAATGGAGTTTTCGATGTAGGTAGCGTCTTCCCTGATGATCTGAATATCGAATTCAGGGTTTTGGGTTTTGATCTCGTTTACGGCATTCTGTAAAGTCTCAAACACTGTAACGGTATTTGCTCCGTATTCTTTTTTAACCAAAACATTCAAGACTTCCTGATTATCCAGCAAAGCAAAAGAAGAAGGATCGGCTTCTCTAATCTCTACATCTGCAATTTCTGATAGTGTAAGCACGCGGCCGTTTGCCAATGAAATAACCGGAATCGATTCAATATCTTCGATGGTCTCAATTCGGCTTTGGATCTTTATAGCATAACGATACCAACCATCCCGAAGTTCTCCTGTGGAAGAAAACACGTTTGCATTGCTGATGATTTGCTGAACCTGAGTAAGTGTTAGCCCATAGCGATCCAATAATTTAGGATCGTAATTGATCTGTACTTCCGGTTCCACTTCTCCTACCAACAGTGCCTGCGCAATTCCATCCTGTTGCTCCAACCGACGCGTAAAAACTTGCTCTGCCCATCGCTTTGTAGCCAAGCGATTTCCGAAACTTTGGTTTTCTGCATCTTTTAAAGTGACTGTGATTGTAGCTATAGGCTCATCAGAAGCTGAAGAATATACCAGTTGAGGTCGTTCTGCATTTTGAGGAAGCAACGGTCTTGCTTGATCCAGTTTCTCCCTGACATTCAGAAATGCCAGATCCATGTCGGTTCCCCATTTGAAAGTGAGGAAAATGAGACTTTGTCCTTGTCTGGAAAGACTTCGTGTTTCCTGAACTCCACGAACGGAGCCGAGTGTCCCTTCCAGTCGCTCATTGATTCTGTACTCCACATCTGCGGCCGGAGCACCTTTATATTCCGTACTGATTAACAGTGTAGGCGGGTTTACATTTGGAAGCAATTCTATCGAAAGTCGTGACAGCGTAATCCCACCAAAAATGAGCACCGCTAAAACAAGAATAATAGAAGCTATTGGCTTTCGTAAGAGCAAACGAGATGATTAATTTATAGGCACTTAGGAGTATAGTATAAATTAATTGTATTTGAAAGCTTTTGAAAGAATTCCTAGTAGATTACATCTCATTCTGAACGTACCCTTCGGAACACTGTTTTGAGGCCCTGTCTCTTTTGCATTCTCATTTGATACTAATAGCTATACTTTCTGAATACGGGCTTTTCCAGCTCCCCTACTTTTTCTATAGTCAATATAGATCTCTCCTCTTCATATACATTGATTTTGTCAGGGACATCTATAGTTCGAAATGATTTAATATATGAACCATCTTTGGAAGCATATACATCAATAAATGAAAAATCATTATCTCCATTGCTATATGGTATAACAAAAATGGATCCCTTTTTTACGTCAAAGTCTCTAGAAGAAAAGATTGCAGCAGGGCTTAAGCTGGTAGATCGACTATCATTACTAATTACGGTAATATAATTTAGTGAGCTATCGTGATTATCAATAGTTGCCCGGGAATAAGATTTAACACCATCAACATACTTTTTTATATATGGGTCATAACCACCAACATAATAGAGAGTATCCTTTATAGTTTTAATAGTACCGTTTGTAGAAAAAGGGTGCATTTCCGCATAATTTTCTTTTTCAAATGCAAAATTTACCTCACCAAATTCATTTAGATTGAATAGGAAAGTGCTATCTGCTTCATCAATGTAATATATGAATAATAAATTTAGACTTCGGTCCGAAGATACATTTAACCGAAAAGGTTTTCTCTTAGTTGAAAATTCATTAATTAAATTACCCTGATGATCAAAAAGAATGATTTTTAATAAGTTATTATCCGCAAGAGCGATAAAATCATCGGAGGCATCAAATGCCATGATATATTCAAGCTCTTTAGGTCCTCTTCCTTTTTCTATTTTAAAAACTTTTTGTACAGTCAAATCAGACTTATTCAAATACCTAATGACTAACTCTTCATTTTCAACTACAATGAAGTGATCCTTAGTTTCAGCAAATGTTGCAAAAGTATAAATACCTAATGCTTCTAAATCTTTTTCGAATTCAAGAGTTAGCTTTTGTCCACCAAAACTTCTTGATTCCAAATCCTGTATTTTAACGTCCAAAAAATGAGACTGTTCTTTCTTAATTTGACAAGAAATAAATAATCCTAAAACGAGAAGTACTAAAAATGCTTTTTTCATCTAAGTTTTTAAATTAATTACTTGGGTAGTTTAAATTGAAATAAATAATGCCAGTTCGATGCTTTTATATTTTCCAAATCAGAGACATCCAAGCTACCCACCCAAAAAGATTTCTCACTCCTAGGATAATCCACAACGTACTTTGCAACTGCTTCATAACTTCTATCCTTGTTCCTTCTTAAGTAAATTATCCCATCATTATCATTAATGATTAAGCTTCCATCATCTAAATATTTGAAATTATCCATAATGAATGCTCCACCTACACCGGCTTTATTATTAGGATCAGCTGGGTGAATTTTTAATTCAACTAAATTACGGTTATCAAAATCAGAACTTTCAAATATCAGTGTTCTCTCTATTAAAAAATTGCTGTCAAATAACGAGATCCATGGCAAGTGATCTGATGAAGCTGCTATTTCGTTCTTATTATTCATATCAAAACTCACACTGTTAAATACCATTGGTTGCATACCATCCGGAATAATTTTGGGCATAACTTTGGCAATACTGTCCTGAGGAGAGGAGAGTTTTGCAATGGTAACCATTCCTGAAGTTTTAATTCCCTGATAGGTTACTTCATTGTATGCTATATATTCTTCATTAACACTGATATCTTCTACCATAAAAGAGGCCAATGTTTTTTCTAACTTAAAATCATGATTATAAATATTGATTCTGGCATTAGCCCGATCAGCAACAAAAATGTTTGATGAGTTTTTTGCCATTGAAGAAACAGAGAGAACTTCACCCGGCCCCCTACCATTTGCCGCCACCGTTTTCGTGATTTGACCATCAAAATTTATCTGAATAATGTTTTTGTCTGACTTCTCAAAAACATAAAATGCATCATCTGTGGTAATTGAATACATCATCCACCCAATAAGGCTGTTCATGTCTAGGTTTTCGGAATTGAAAATTAAATCCTCTTCGGATAACTCAATATGAACGGTGCTTAGACTGTCCAAATTGATGTACTGAACAGGGGCTAAGCGTATAAAGTTATTCAAAACCTCAGATTCGGTTACAGGGTAATTCTCTTCATTCATTGCTTTACTGCAACCAATAATTAATAACAGTAAACATGTTGTCTTAACCATTCTTCCACGAAGAATTTTAAAAGAAGAGCAGGTTCTATCTACCCTTCTTATTTGATTTTTAGGACTCACCAACGCACCCTCCGCCACAGGCGCTTCCTGCCCAGTTTCCAGTTCCGCTGTATCCTGAGCCTGCATTACCGCATCTTACAGTCATTTCCCAATGATTATCATATTGATCAATTTCAACATGGCAATCATCTCCATACTCGCATTCACATGTCCATGTTGGCATCAGCCCACCCTTTATATTTCTCATTTCTTCTCTACTTAATACATTTAAAAATTCCATAATAGAATCCTCTTTGATTTAATTAATGTTTAATCTTGCGTGTTAAATAAGTTCTTTTGGTTACTCTCTTTCTTTAAAAACTATTTTGTATTTATTTATCCTATCTATTCCTTGATCATATTTAAATTCGCGGGTATAGAAAAACCCGTTCTTAATTTCGAAAAAAGGCTGGCCAACAAAAGGACTTATGTCAGATCTTTTTCCCTGAAATGTAAATGAACCAATCAAATCACCATTATCCTCATCAATAACATACCACTTGAAGGTATTATCACTATTTGTTATGGTTGAAACCCATAATCTTCCCTCATCATCGGCCTGAATCGTATTTAAAGCTGGCCATGTATACGGTACTCCCTGATCTTCAATAAATTCTTTTCTTTCTTTAAATATTTTAACCTTATCTAAATCAAGTTTGCTTTTATTGATTTCGTAATAAAATTCTTTAACTAACTCTCCTTTAGTATTATATTTTTTAATTCTGAAATCTTCGCTCCATGTAGAATACATGTCCCCATTCTGATCGGTTGTGAATAAAGAAGTTCTGGTGAATGGAGCTGTGAAACCCCTATTTATCTTATCTCCTTTATTAAATATATACATAACGTACCTTTTTTGGTTTAAAATTTCCGGCGGTTCTATTACACCATCAGCAGAAATTTTATAGTATGCAGATTTGGTAAACATGTTGGGTTGAAAAAATAATAGCACTTCAAATTTCAGCAATACTTCATGTTTATTAAGTGTGAATAGTTCTGTTCCCTTCATTAACCTAGTAAATTTATCCTCTCCTACAACTAATGATTTATCAAGTAACTCATCTTTTATATGCTTGTAATCCATCATTGAATACAAGGCTATTTTTTGCAACCTATTATCTAGCACCCACAAAGTGTCATTAGAAATTGTCATTGAAGCAATTGCTTCAAATTCTCCAGGACCTCTTCCATAGCGCCCCAGTACAGCTTCTACAACACCGTTGGGGTTAAACACATAGATCCCAAGTTTACCCAGCCGTTGTACCGCTATTATCACATGGTCTCTATCATCAATAATGGTTTTGCTTAAAGATCCGTCTAAAAATACTTGTTCGTTAGATTCAAAAGAATTTTCTAATATTAGTTCAACGGTATCAGCATTCGCAACTGACTGTGGGTCTAATTCTAATTGTGTTGTTTTTGAATCTGGTATAATTAACGGACTTTCCTCAGCTGACTCTTTAGCGCAGTTCAAAAAAGTCAAACAGAGAATTATTGCTAATAATTTTAACATAGATTTCAAGACCAATTTTAATAAGGAGATAATTTGTTGATTAAATTATCTCCTTATTTTTAATTATGTTGACTGCCCAGAACCACAATCAGACCCTAAAAATCCGATTTGCCCACAGCTAGCGCAGCAATATCCAGAAGCTCCACCATTATTATACCAATTTTGTGCTTCTGATACGGTAAACCCACAATACCATTCTCCATTGTAGTAGACGCCACAAGTACCCCCTTTAATATTTTTACCCTCGTTCCGTACCTCCGGTGCGGAATGCCCCCGGAAGCTCTGCTTCCATTGTCTTAGCTACTTCAGATACATAACGCCGAGCCTGAAGCCTCTACTAGTATATATATTGAAAAAAGCATCACCACCGAGCTGTGCTCCAACAGTTAGTTCCATAGCGGAGCTACAGAACTATATTAATGAAATTAATCTTACTGCATTTTCTAAGAAAGGTGGTCATACCTTTATTACAAGACAAGGTTATTCAAAACACCATCCAATGCATCTCATATTTAATTCATGTACTTCAGAAAAACAAGCACTTCTCCCATCAGTTGAAGGAGGAAAAGTTGAATCACATTCTTCGTAGTAACCACCATAAAGAGAAAGACAACCATCGGCACAAGCATTCCCACCCTTTATATTTCTCATTTCTTCTCTACTTAGTACATTTAAAAATTCCATAATAGAATCCTCTTTGATTTATTTATGTTTTTACTAATTAGGTATTGCTACCTAAGCTCTTTTGTTAAATTGTTATACACTCTTTTTAGTAAACGCATATCCTGTGTTATAATCTCTGCTTCACCCTCCATCCCATTTGCAGGGGTTAATTTGTTTCCATAATTCGTTTTTAACCCCTCTGGAAACCTGACTTTTGCGAAAAGTTCACCTTCTCCCACCGGAAATTCTGATATATATTCAATTTCACCCATCACAGAACCAAACTCATGGTATGGGTACCCGGAAAACCGAACCAACACCCTTTGTCCTTTTTCTATTTTGCCAAAAGAAGCCTGAGAAATTTTCATCACTCCAAAAAAATCAGTGTTAGAAGGAACAATGAAGAAAACGATCTGTCCGGATTGTAATGTTTGTTGTTCCTGAATTACCCCTGAGTAAACCAATGAGCCTGAAACCGGTGCTTTCAACAAGTACTGATGCTCCCAGTCATTGATCGAACTTTTAAGAGACTGCAATGATTGTTTGAATCCTGAACTTATCTCATCTTCTTGCCGAATAAGTTCCAACAATTCTTTCTGCTTCGAAATTTGGGATACTCTATTGTTGATAATTGATGATTCAGTTTGTTGTAAAGGCATCTTCTTATTCGAAAATTCACTTTCTGCATCTAAGAACTCCAAACGAGCAATTAATCCCTTTTCCGCTAACTTTTTCTTTGCTTCAAATTCTTGCTCTGCCAATTTATAGTTAGACTTTTGAATCTCTTGCTGCAATTCTAACTTTTTTAACAAGTCTTTTGTGTATTCCTGTTCTTGTTTTAATATTTCTTTCCTTTGATCAAAATAATTCCCCGGCAGATAAAGAATGTAATCTCTGAATACCTTATTAAACGCTTGCACAGTTGATTGTAACTCCCCTAACTGTTGAATATCAGATATCTGGATGCTTTCTATTTTCGAAAACTCTTCGTTCATAATCCATTTTTGCAAGCTATCAATTTGATCGCTTAGTAATTCAACAGATGAATGACTCCCTGTGCTTTCCATCCATCCTAAAACTTCTCCTTCAGTTACTTCGCTCTTATTCTCTTTAAAAAGCTGAACGACTTTCCCACTGGTTTTACTTTCTACTGTTTTCGGTGCATTTATAGCTGTTAGAGTTAATTGAGATTTTATCACTTCGGGATATTTAACGAAAGAAGCTGCAATAAAAATTAACGCTAGTACTCCAAATAGAGCACCAATTCCTCCCCGTACCAACCAATGAGGCGGTCTGCCTATAATTTCCTGTACTTCCTCACTTCTTATATTAAGATCTAAATTTGAAACCTTCTTTTCTTTTCCGTTTTGAGGCTTCAGCATATCAGGAATTTTAGGTTTGAAGTCGTTCATAATAATTAATTCCCAAGTTCTAATTGATTACGAACCAATTCAAAATAGGCTCCTTTTGCATAAGTAAGCTCTTGATGTGTGCCTTCTTCAATAATCTTTCCTTCATCCAGAACTACAATATTATCCGCCTTTTTGACGGTACTCAACCGATGAGCAACAACCACTACTGTACGGTTTTCAAAGAATTCATGTAGGTTTTCCATGATGACCTTCTCGTTATTAGCATCTAATGCGTTGGTAGCTTCATCGAAGAAAATGTATTCGGGATTTTTATACACTGCTCTGGCTATTAACATTCTTTGGCGTTGCCCCTGACTGATTCCATTACCTTCTGGACCAATTTTAGTATTAAACCCTAGAGGTAAAGAATCAACAAACTCATGAATGTTTGCTACTTTTACCGCATGTTTAAGTTTTACCATATCAGGCTGCTCCTCACCAACTGCGATATTCCGAGCGATATTATCAGAAAAGATAAATCCATCCTGCATTACCACTCCGCAGTTTTTCCTCCAGATTCTGTGACTTATTAAATCAAGATTAGTACTTCCAATACGAATATCTCCGTTATCTAATGGGTAGAATTTCAGCAAAAGTTTCAGAAGAGTAGTTTTCCCACTTCCGCTCATTCCAACGATAGCAGTAGTTTTCCCCTCCGGAATAGATAAATGGATATCGTTCAAAACCGGCTCATTTCCTGCTCCCGGATAGGTAAAGCTCAGGTTGGAAACCTCGATACTTTTCATAGCAGGAAGCTCATAAACAAATGACTTGTTCTCCGGTTCTTCATCTTCTTGTTTATGAATTTCGTTCAATCTTTCGAGACTCAAATGGGCATCCTGAGTAGATTGTACAAATCCAATGATTTGTTGTATGGGACTATTTAACTGCCCAATAATATATTGAATAGCCATCATTGCCCCCAAAGTAAGTTGCCCGTTTACTACAGCAACCGCAGCTAAAAAGGTAATCCCAATATTTTTCCCTTCATTGATAAAAAACGCTCCTGCTTGCTGATATTGATTCAAAGACAAGTTCTTGACTCTGTAATGAAACAGTTTTGCCTGAAACCGTTCCCATTCCCATCGCTTTTGTTTTTCTGAATTGGTGAGCTTTATTTCCTGCATTCCCTGAATTAGCTGAATCACATTGCTCTGATCTCCGGAGGAGATTCCAAAACGTTTATGATCTAATTCTGCTCGCTTTTTAAGAAAAAGTAACACCCAACCTATATATAAGATACTACTCACTAAAAACACGGTGAAAATGAGCATGTTGTAATAAGCCAATACAACCGCAAATACCAACAGGTTTACAAAAGAGAATAACGTGCTGAGCGTTTGACTGGTTAAGAAATTCTGGATTCGTACATGGTCTTCCATCCGTTGCATAATGTCCCCCGTCATCTTGGCGTCGAAATACGGCATTGGGAGTTTCATAAGCTTAATCAGAAAATCGGAAAGAATAGAGATATTGATACGGGTACTCATGTGGAGTAAGATCCAGGATCGGATGAATTCAACTCCGGTTCGCCCTACAAACAACATGATTTGAGCAATCAGAATGATATAAATAAAATTAAGATCCCGGGTGTTGATTCCGATATCTACTATAGATTGGGTCAGAAATGGAAAGATAAGTTGTAAGATACTTCCAACCCCAAGCCCCAAAGCAAGCTGTCCGAGCAAACTTTTGTACGGTTTTAGGTATTCGAATAACCGGGTAAAATCTAAACGATCCCTCTGCTCATGCCTTTGTTCAAAAAACTTGGGAGTAGTATATAATAACAGTACAATACCGTTATCCTGTCTATCTATTTTGTTGTTTAACCAGTTTTTTAAAAACTCTTTCTTAGAATAAACCACTTTGCCGGCAGCCGGATCTGCAATATATACCTTGTCGCCCTTCACTTTATACAACACTACAAAATGCTGTTGATTCCAGAATACTATACAAGGTAATGGAGCTTCTTTAAACAGCTGTTCAGGAGTGAGTTTTACTCCAACTGTTCTAAACCCGATATTTTCTGCAGCCTCACTTATTCCTAACAGAGAAACACCTTCTCTGTTAATGCCACTTTTTTTGCGTAAAGATTCTAATGTATACTTTCTGCCATAATGTTTTGCTACCATTCTCAAACAGGTAGGACCACAATCCATCCGGTCGTGTTGATGGTATAGTCTAAATGGTTTCATTTTAGTTATAATATCTATTCTTTAGGATCTAGTTCTGTATCCACTTTAACTCATATGAAATAATGGTAGGCACTCTAGTATCCAAAGAAGAAGCAGCTACATAAGCTTTGTTATTCTTTACTGTTCGGATCACAGAGTGTTTAGACAAGAGAAATTTTGCAATCTGATCTCCATCATTTCCAAGGATCCACCATTCGTAATTCTTCTCATCAGGAACTATTGTAGCCAACCAAAGTCGATCTTCATCATCAGTAAAGAAGTGCGCTATTGCTGGGAATGTTTTAGGTAATTTATTACCTAATATTCTTTTAGTATCTGATACAAAACCTAAATTTTTATGAAATTCCGGAAAATCATCATCATTTGATACTTTTACGTTATTAAATGAATAATGAAAGCCTTTAATAAATTCACCTTCAGAATTATATTTCTTGAAAGCAATCTCACCAGTCCAAGCAAAATAAATCTCATTCTTATCAGAAATAGTAAAAAAAGTTGTTCGATCAAATGGGATTGGAGGATAAGAAGTGCCTTTATTGTTAACAATAATAAAGTCACTTACCAGATTAGAAGTATGAAAGGAAGGTTTTACTAGTATTCCAGTTCTTGTTAAAAAAAAATATTCTACAAAATTTTCTGTTACAACAGAATTTTTATTCTTTTTTGTACCACGTAAACCAATTACAATTTTACCATCCTCAAGAATACCAAAGTCTCCCAGACCGATTAGTCCATTGGTTGAAGGTATGCTTATCTCGTTGATTAAATCATGAGTTTTTATATCGAAGACAGAAATTCTACCTAAACTAGCATCATATACGTATATACTGTCGTTTCTTATTTTTAAATTATGAATTGTTTGAAATTCTCCAGGACCTCTTCCATTCTGTCCAATTGTTTTTAAATATCTACCGTCTTTTTGATATACATGAACTCCTTTATTATTCTCTAAGTATAATCGATCATATTTATCAACTGCTATTTTAGATATTCTTTTAAACTGAATTTCAATCTTCTCTTCGATTTCGAAATTTTTGATTAGCTCAATTCTTTTTACAACCTCTTTGTCTTTTAGGTATTGAAAGTCTTCATTTTGGTAGAATAGTTTTTCCGATTGATTTTTTTTGCTTTCATTACAACTACATAAAGAGATTAAACATAAAATAAAGAATAACAGCTTATTTGAATCCATTTAATTTTATTTTATAGACTAATAAGCAAACTCTAGATTAGAATTTGCTTATAATTAAGGTTTATTGATTTTGTCCAGGTAGACTTGCCGCTTCACAATTAATAGCTTTACTATCTTCATATTGAACCTCACAACATTGATTTGATTCAATATCTTCAGAGCAAAGAACATTACCCTCAGAATGGCCTAATGGATCAACACACTCACATCTTGTCCAGCCACTTCCGCCTTTTATCATCTTCATTTCATTTCTTGTGAGATAACTTAAGTATTCCATCGGGATTTATTGATTTTGACCAGGTAGACTTGCAGCTTCGCAATTTGCTGCAAAAGTTTCCGAATGATGTACTTGGCAACATTGATTCTTATCCATTTCGTCAGAGCAAGTTACATCTCCTTGAGATTCACCTTGTATATTGTAACAAGTACAAGTTTCCCAGGCTCCTCCTTTTACGTTTTTCATTTCTTTACGTGATAACAGATTTAAAAATTCCATATTAGAATCCTCTTTGATTGATTAATGTTAATCTTGTTTATTCAACAAGCTCTTTGATTACACCCTTATCTTTAAATTAATTTTATACTTAATAATTCGATCAATACCTTGATTAAAATCAAATTCATGTTCATAGAAATAACCATTTTTAATCTTGATTAAAGGTTTTCTATATACTTTTCTGTTGTTTCTATACCCCGGCTTTGAAAATGTTGCGAGCAATTCACCCTTTAAATCAGATATCCACCAATCATAAGTAGAATCGGAATCTGTTATTGTAGAAATCCATACTTTATCATCGCTACTAACTTCTATGGTGTGAATGGCAGGCCATGTATCAGGCAACCCATGTTTAATAATTAGATTTTGCTCTTCTCTACTAAAATTAAGCTCACTTAGGGATAGCGAACTTTTAGTATAAGGATAGTAGAATGAATATTTATAGTTACCCATTTCATCATGAGCTTTGATTAGTAAATCTTCATTCCACGATGTAAATATTAAACCTTTTTGTGATAAGGCCACCAAACTATTTCTTAAAAAAGGAGGTTTAAGTGGTAAATTTAACTGTGTTTCCGGGAGGTACAGAAAATAATTTTCAAGATCTAAAACTTTGTTTTCAATTGTACTCCCATCCTTACTTAGTTTATAATAAAAGATTCTTCTGTAATCATTAGAACCAATATTACTTTCATATTTAAGTAGTATTACATCATCTTTTAATACTGATATTTCACGTGCTCTCATTACACTTGACATACCACCTAAATGATTGGTGCTATTTAACTTATTTTCATGTATTAATGAATAATCAATCGTTGAATAAACAACGACTTTTTGAAGTCTGGTGTCAAGTACATAAATCTTGTCATTGAAAACATCAATTGATCCAATGGACTGGAATTCACCAGGTCCTCTACCTAACCTTCCAATTTTCGTTTTATAGTTTCCCAAACTATCATAAACTTTTATATCAATTTTGCTCGGGTTTTGAATAACAACAAATATGTTATTCTTGTCATCAACATCAAATAGGTTTATATAACCTTCGAAATATACTTCTTCGTTACTTTTGATAGTTAACACCCTTTCTAAAATGACTGTATCTAAAGACGAATTGTCAAGTAAAGGGTATACCTGTAGATTTTCTAAGGAGTCAATAGAAGCAGGAATTATGATTTGTTGCACTTGATTATTTTTACTGCTATCACAGCTATTCAGAAGAACAAATATTAGTATTAGTAAGGTCAATATATTTTTGATCATAAAAGCTAAAATACAGGCTCCTAATGGAGCCCATTGATATTTAAGTATAACACATACCCCCAGGTGAGTCGCCGCAACTTTCACAGCAGTAACCAGAAACATATTGACCATCGGAATTTGTATAACTCGAATTGTATGAGTCCTGAGCAGTCGACACGCTTGTGCAACTTGACGACCAACCCGCAAAGGAACCATCTGCATTCCTCCATGCGACCCTACATACACCCATGCTTCCACCTTTAACATTCTTCATTTCTTCTCTACTTAATACATTTAAAAATTCCATAACAGAATCCTCTATGATTTAATTAATGTTTAATCTTGTTTTTGAAATGGAACAAGCAAACCATTCTTGCTTATTCGACAAGTTCTTTTGAACGCTCCTCAGATATGAAGTTTATTTTGTATTTAACTATTCTATCAATCCCTTCAACGTAATCGTATTCTCTGTTGTAAAAATAGCCGTTTTTTATGATGACTATATCAGTTTTTGCAAACACCTCTTGGTTAGCTCTTATACCGGAAAAATTAAAACTTGCCTTTAATTTTTCATCTTCACCTATAATGTACCATTTAAATGTGCTATCACTTTCAGTAATCGTTGCCACCCATAATTTCCCAAGATCGTCCACTATCATATTATGTAGAGCTGGCCATGTTTCAGGATAACCAACATCCTTTATGATTTTCATTCTACCTTTTGAAATATCCAGTGACTCAAGATCCAACTTACTTTTTTCTATAGAAAAACCTATTACTCCTTTATAAACACCATCTATATTATATTTTTCAATTTGGAAATCATCAGTCCAGGCTACATAAATAATACCTTGATTAGAAACGGTAATGAGTGATTGCCTGTTAAAAGCTGGGGTAAATCCCCACCTAACACCTGTTCTATCTGCTCTTGTAGGTAAATAAAATTTATATCTATCTGCTTCCACTATATATTCAGAGTTTAACTGCCCATCTTTGCTAATACTATAAATTCTTTTCTTTGTGAATCTATTTAAATCATATAGGCTCTTTACTTCTGTTCCAAGCAATACCTCATCACCATACTTCGAACTATATAACTCCATTGCTTTCATCGTCTGAGAAAACTCATCTGTTCTATCTGTACTATCTTTCCTAATTGTCATGTCACCAATTAAACTCAAATTATGGGTTGAGAAGATACTTATTCTTTGTTGCCGGCTATCTAATACAAATAGTTTTTCTCCTGAAATAGACAGCGATGATATACTTTCAAACTCACCAGGTCCTCGACCAAACCTACCCATTTTTTTTAAATACTTACCTTCTGATGAAAATACATATATAGCGCTTATCCCTGGAGCTACAGCACTAATAAATACTTTTCCTTCATTATCAACATCAGCTCCACCAATAATTCCTTCTAATAAAACATCACTGTTACTTTCATAAATTGTTTCCTTAACAAAAACAACTGAATCAAGAGCTATATTTGAGTTTGTATTAATTTTAAAACTATTTTCTTTTAGGTTTTTGTCTTGTATACCTGCCTTTTCATTACACGAAAAGATACACACCAAACCTATCGTTAGAATAATATTTTTTGCAAAGCCTAATTTGCACATGAATTTTAGCGCCTAATTTGATGAATTTTTCGAACTAAAATCTATCTGATTATTAATACAAAACAATACAGTTATTTTTTGCATTTATGCCTCGCAATTAATTAAATGTGAAAAGCAGTAAGAGTTTAATATCACTGCTTTTCATCTTAATATTATGAGTAACAGGGTTCAGCGTTAGAAAAATTACCTGTACCACAGCTAGCACAACAATATCCGGTTATTTCACTAAAACCGTTATAGAAGCTCTCTGCTGCCGCAGGCGAAAAACCACATGATGACCAGCCGTTTTCACCATATATTCTACACACACCCATGCTTCCCCCTTTAACATTCCTCATTTCTTCTCTACTTAATACATTTAAAAATTCCATAATAGAATCCTCTTTGATTTAATTAATATTAATCTTGCGTGTTAAACAAGTTCTTTTGGCTTGTTCAGTGCTTTAATTTCTTCATCGAATATTGGAATCATTCCAGTGAGTAATGAGCTCAAATCACTAATTCGATATTGAGACGGTAACTCATAACCATTCAGGAAAAAAGTAGGTGTCCTAACAATCTTATATTTTGCAATCCATTCATAGTGCGATACTACTGCACTGTCATTTACATCAAGCGATTCCGTATATATGCTTTCAAATTCTTCTGTTGACATATACTCATACCAATCCTTGATCAACTTTCTTGTTTTGTTGGATTCATCCTGAGTTCCCGATATAAACTGACTCCAGTAGTTAATCAAGAATGAGCTTACAGGAATATTATGGACCGTATTTCCACTCATCAAAAACTTAAAAGACACATTAACCTGTTCAGGATATTGATCTACCAATTTAAGTACTTGTTTCAACCCAGTTTTACAAGGATGGCAATTTAAATTTGCTACCATCAATAGGTTTATGGGAGCATTAGGATTCCCAATTACAATACTATATTCATTTCTTGAATAATCAACCTTGTTTCCCTGAACAAGCAGATGAGAAAAAACCTCAGGAGCATGTTTTACGCGCAGTGCTGCAATTTCTGCATTTACGGCTTCACTCATACTCTCGTATTTATCTTTTATAAGCAACACGAAAGCAACAATCGCAGAGAACAGAAACAGTAAAAAAAAGAAGGGCATAACTTCAATTTCCGATATGGAAAAAACTCCATCCATATATAAAAAGCCTAACAATCCAGCTTGTACAGCAAGTACAGCATTCACCAACATACACAACCTGCACCATGTTTTTGCTTTTGCTGCCTGATAATACACAGAATAGAAAATAATCGGAATTGACAACACACTACCTGTGGCAAGCACCCAAAAATACGATGCAGGACTATTTAGTACAGGAAGCAATAATCCGGTAATAATTAATTGAAAAGCAAAATAACTGATAACGGCTTCCGAGAGACTAAAAAAATTGACGATCAGTGCACCTTCTGATTGTAACACCTTATCGCAATTAACTCTGGTACTGGTATTACAAAAAGACTCCACCGGTTTATAGGTAATACCCAAATCCTTGGCTATCAGAATATACCCAATGCTTGCACCAAAGATGCTTGTAGTAAGAAGTATCAGGTTGGTCCAAGAGAATGAAACTAAGGTGAGTATCGTAAAAGCAGCAAATATGGATATTGCAAGTACTAATGCTGCATTTTTTGTAATCCGCTCTTTGTTATATTTCTGGTTATGGTTGCTGTCTTTTAATTCCTGAACCGGCTCTGCTTTTAATACAATGCCTTTCCATTCTTTTAAATCGATATGATCTTTAGACAGATCTTTTAGGTCTTTAATTAATACCAAACCATCTTTCGCAGTATCCAAATGTAGCAAAAAAGGAAACTCAACTTTAGAAAGATGTTTTTCTTCAATTTTACCAATCCGGCAAGGTACCCCTAATTGTTCGAGCGAATCTGAAACACTAAGTAGTGATGGGTAGTCAGGATGAGATAAAATTACTTTTTTGCAATAGGCCTCGGAAATGGGAATATCGAGGTGTTTGAGGTAATCAACTATAACTTGTTCCATACAACAGGGTTTGAGTAATTAGCAACCTGACTGAGTATAGTTTTAAGGAGTTACTAAAACCAATGAAAACAGTATCCTTTTTCGTTATCCTTTTTCGTTATCCTTTTTCGTTATCCTTTTTCGTTATCCTTTTTCGTTATCCTTTTTCGTTATCCTTTTTCGTTATCCTTTTTCGTTATCCTTTTTCGTTATCCT